>Ga0209211_10003179_pt1 | contig 27125 bp, 32 predicted proteins | sample RifGroA2_FD_183992 | JGI IMG/M metagenome (GOLD analysis project Ga0209211, IMG submission 183992) | Groundwater microbial communities from Rifle, Colorado, USA - Groundwater A2 (SPAdes) (version 2) | ecosystem: Environmental > Aquatic > Deep subsurface > Groundwater | place: Rifle, Colorado...
AAAACCGGCGCCAAGATCGGCAGCCACTGTGTCATTTTTCCAGGCATCACTATCGGTCAAAATGTCAAAATCGGTGCCGGCAGTGTGGTCAAAACCAATGTACCGGACAACCAAACCTGGGCCGGGGTTCCGGCTAAACCGTTACACTCATGAAATCAATCCTTTTGGGTCCTCCAAGTATCAGTAACCAGGATGTTGCCGCAGTAGTCAGAGTCCTAAAATCCGGGCAACTAAGTTTGGGGCAAGAAACAGAAAAATTCGAACAGGAACTAGCCAAATTTGTCGGCGCCAAATACGCTGCTGCTGCCTCAAGCGGAACGACCGCGCTTCACTTAGCCGTAGTTGCCAGCAAAATTAAGGCCGGCGACGAAGTGATTACCACACCCTTTTCCTTTGTCGCCTCCACCAATTGTTTTTTGTACGAAAAAGCGGTTCCCAAATTTGTGGACATCGATCCGGAAACTTTTAATCTTGATGCCAATAAAATCGAGGCGGCAGTCAGTCGTAAAACCAAGGCCATAGTCGGAGTCGATATTTTTGGCTATCCGGCCGAGTGGCACCAGATTTTAGCTATCGCCCAAAAACGACATTTGGCGGTAATTGAAGACGCCGCCGAAGCCTTGGGCGCTAGGTACAAAGGCAAAAGGCTGGGGAGTCTAGGCCACCCGACCGTGTTTGCTTTTTATCCCAACAAGCAGATGACTACTGCCGAAGGCGGAGCCCTGGTCACCAATGACCGGCACCAATATAAATTGATCAAAGGCTTGTTGAATCAAGGTCGGGGCCCAAATATGAACTGGCTCAAACACCTTTACCTGGGTTACAACTATCGCCTGACGGAAATTCAGGCGGCCTTAGGCCGATCGCAGCTCAAAAAACTCAATGGCTTCCTGCTCAAGCGCAATCAGGTGGCCGGCTGGTATCGGGAGCGTCTAGGCCGGGTTCCGGGAGTGAATTTATTAAAGGCCGATGATAAAAATCATCAGCGCAGTTGGTTTGTTTACGTCATCCGCCTGGATAAGAACATTGACCGGGACAAAGTCATGAAAAAACTACTGGTCGCCGGGATTCCCACCAAAGCTTACCTGCCTTCGATCCATTTACAGCCGTACATGAAGCAGTTCGGTTTTAAGCCGGGTGATTTCCCCGTCTCCGAAACGGTCTCTGCCTCGACTTTAGCCCTGCCGTTTTACACCCAAATGAACCAGTCAACAGTCGATTTTGTTTGCCAAAAACTCAATAAAATCTTACAATCGAACTAATGACCCATTCAAAAATCACCGACAAAACCATTTTGATAACCGGCGGTGTCGGTTCGATCGGTTCAGAACTGGTAAAAAAAATTCTTGAGCTTAATCCCAAACAGGTCAGAATCTTTGATAATAACGAATTTAAACTGTTTGAGTCAATGCAGCAATATCAAAAGCAGCAGAACCTGCGGTTTCTTTTGGGAGACGTCCGGGATAAAGACCGGGTCAACTGGGCAATGCAGACCGTTGATACGGTTTTCCACACGGCTGCCTTAAAACACGTGGCTTTAAACGAATACTCGCCGTTTGAATCGGTCAAAACTAATGTTATCGGCACGCAAAACCTGCTCGAGTCCGCTCTAACCAATAATGTAGAAACATTTATTAACATATCAACCGATAAGGCCGCCAACCCCACCAGTACCATGGGCGCGTCTAAGCTTTTGGCCGAACGCTTAACCGTGGGCGCCGATCACTATAAAGGCAAAGTGGAAACGGTTTTTGCCAGCGTCCGCTTCGGCAATGTCCTAAATTCTTCCGGCTCGGTCGTGCCGATATTTTTAGAACAGATTAAAGGCGGCGGGCCGGTGACCGTGACCGATAAAAATATGGTCCGCTACTTTATGACCATTCCCGCGGCTGTCGATTTGATTTTCGAGGCCGCCCAAATCGCCCGCGGCGGCGAAGTTTTTATCCTAAAGATGCCGGCGTTAAAGATTGCCGACTTGGCCTCTGTGATGATTGAAACTTTAGCCAAAAAACCTGTTACTCTTAAAGTAATCGGCAAGCGGCCGGGTGAAAAGCTGTTCGAAAAAATCGTTACCCGCACCGAAGCGTCATTGGCGCTCGAGCTAAAAGACATGTATGTCTTGCCCACCAAAGATAATTGGGAATATTATCGGAAAAACGGCGGCCGGCCGGTGCCGGAAAACGGCGTCGAACCCAAAAAATTTTTATCTAAAGTGGAAATTAAAAGATTATTGGTTAAAGCTCGAATCATCTGAAGTTCTGCATTGTTGGCCTTGGCTCTATTGGTAAGCGGCACAAACAGAATTTACAATCTTTAGGCCATCAAGTTATTGTCGAGCCGGAAAAAGCTGATGGAATTTTGATCTGCAATCCCACCAGCCTGCATTTAGAAACAGCCAAAAAAGCTCCAGGCCTGCCGCTATTTATTGAAAAACCTCTTTCCCATAATCTTGACGGTATTGATCGACTTCAGGGTAAAATCTTGGTCGGTTATTGCCTCCGTTTTGACCAATCTTTACGGCAGTTTAAAGAAAAAATAACTGGCAAAAAAATAACTAAAGTGAAAATTGTTTGTCAAAGTTGGCTGCCGGACTGGCGTCCGGACAAAGACTACCGCCAAAGCTATTCGGCAAAAAAAGCTTTGGGCGGCGGCGTACTTTTGGACTTATCCCACGAAATTGACTATGCCCTCTGGTTTTTCGGGCCGGTAAAAAAAGTCACCGCCAAACTACGAATGGCACCGGAGTTGGAAATCGAAACCGAAGCGATTGCCGATTTAAAGCTCGGGTTTATTTCCGGTGTCACCGCTGATATTCACCTCTCCTATGCCAGCCGCAAAGCCGAACGTTATTGTGAAGTCGTGACTGATTCCGGGACCCTACGCTGGGACTATCAACCCAACAATGATATGTATATTGAAGAAATGAAGCACTTTATTGATGTTTGCCAAGGTCAAGCCAAACCGCTGGTCACCGTCTCCGACGGCCGCCGGGTACTGGAAGTCATTGAGGTCGCACGCCGCCATGCTCACATTTAGTCTATAATTGGTACAGGAAAGTAAAATCATGAAACCAAAACGGCCGGTAATCTACGCGTTTATCGACAGCCAAAACCTGAATTTGGGCACGAGTAAAAATCTATATAAAAATAAAAAGCTGATTTATCAAGGCTGGAAACTGGACTTTCGAAAATTTAACCTTTATCTGAAAAATAAATTGCTGAGATTAATTATTCCCAACGTCAAGTCTGAATCTAGTCTGTTGAAGAAATTTCAGAAGTTTAAAACCTACCTGATTTTTGAAAAAAACAGATTGGAATTTAAACCAAATAAAAACGGGAGGCGTCGCTCATAGACACGTAGTCTAAGGTTCGTATTCTCCCTCATGATTAAATTAATCTTATCAAAATGATAAAATATTGTCAATAATCCATGATACTCGCCGTCATTCCCGCCCGGAGCGGGTTAAAATATGTTAAACTTAGGCAGATGATGAATACAGCCAGTCTAGTTAAAAAATTAAAACCGCTTAATCCGGAAAAAATTATTATTTTCGGCTCTTACGCCAAAAATAAAGCAACCTCTAATAGCGATATTGATATATTGATTATTAAACAAACTAAGAAAAAGCCTGTCGACAGGATCGCTGAAGTCTTACCTTTAATCTGGGGGCATATTCCTAATATTGAACCGCAAATTTTTACACCCGATGAGTTTTCCCTGGCAGTTAAACAAAATAGATTTTTTATCACCGAAGAAGTTTTAAAATACGGTAAAACTATCTATGAAAAAACTCAATGATTTTTCTGTTGATGCCCATTCGGCCATTACCGCAGCTAAATTAATCCTCCAGTTTGTTCAAAATAAAATCAAATGATTCTCGCCGTCATTCCTGCCAGAAGCGGCAGTAAATCAGTTAAAGATAAAAATATCCGGCCTTTGGGCGGCCGCCCCTTAATGGCCTGGTCGATCAAAGCGGCTTTGGCCTGCAAAAAAATTGATAAAGTCGTGGTCTCGACCGACTCGGACAAATATGCCCAACTGGCCAAGTTTTACGGTGCTGAAATCATCAACCGGCCGGCAGAACTGGCACAAGACGACACGCCGATGATCAAGGTTTTACAACATACTCTCAAAGCCAACTCTGCCGATTTAATCGTCCTTCTAGACCCGACGTCTCCGTTTCGCTTAGTCCAAGATATCGATGCTTGCCTTGAAAAAATTAAGGAACCGGAAACTGATTCGGTCGTCACCGTGACTGAGTCCGAACACAACCCCTACTTTATTATGGGAACGATTGGGTCAAAAGATTATTGGCAGTACCCGCTGATAAAACAGGAGCAACCGGTTACCAGGCGGCAGGAAGCACCCCAAGTTTATCAGTTAAACGCCGGCGTTTATGCAATCAAGAAAGAAATTATTGCCACCGGCAAGATTTTTACGCCAAAGACTAAAACGGTCGTGATGCCGCCCGAACGCTCGGTGCACATAGATACGGAAATGGATTTTAAATTCGCCGAATTTTTATTAAAGGAGAAATATGTCAAAGTCGATTTTTAATTTAGAAGGTAAAGTCGTTTTAATCACCGGAGCCGCCGGTATTCAGGGACCGGAGCACGTTAAAGCTTTTACTGCCGCGGGCGCTAAAGTGATTGCCACGGATATAAAAGAACTGGACGTCACCGGCGAAAATTCTATCAATTCAGCTGTAAAAAAAATCTTGAATGATTATGGCCAAATCGACGTCTTAGTCAACAATGCCGGGGCGACCGGCAAGTACGCCACTGATTGGGACCAAATCATCAAAGTCAATTTGACCGGCACTTATAATTGCTGCCAAATCGTCGGCAACGCCATGGAAGAAGGATCAATCATTAACGTCAGTTCGATTTACGGCTTGGTCGGCCCGGATTGGTCCATGTATGAGCAAGCCGAATACGCCGGTAAACCCATGGGGGTTTCGGCTGGCTATGCCGCCTCCAAGGGCGGCGTGATTGCCTTGACCAAGTATTTTGCCTCTCTCTACGCGCCCAAAATCCGGGTCAACTGCGTTACCCCCGGGGGCATTTTTGACAATCAGGACGAAAACTTTGTCAAAAAATATTCGTCCAAAACCATGCTGGGCCGTATGGCCAATAAAAACGAGATTTCCGGCACACTGTTGTATTTGGCCTCGGATCTGTCAAGCTACGTCACCGGCGCCAATATCGTCATCGATGGCGGCTTAACTGCCCGGATATGAAACGGTTAAACCTTTTGGCAGTCGCTCTTTGGCTAGTCATCGGCATTTACGGCATTTTTTACAACATCACTTACATTGACGAAGCCAAATACTTAATCAAAGGCTGGCTGATAACTACCGGCCAAGTCGGTTATTATTCGACGCCGGAATTCTTCTACCAGCATATGCCGGGAGGTTTACTGTGGTATGGTTTGGGCCAAAAAATTTTCGGACCTAATCTTTTAATTGCCAGAATCCAGTCGTTTTTAACTGGAACCATCGTACTTTGGTTTACCTACTTGCTGGCAAAAAAAATTAATCCAAAAACCTCCATTTTGGCTGTTCTATCCTTGGCACCTTTGGCAATTTTATATTACTCCGCAGCCGTGCCTCAATCTTTGGCCGCCTTGACCTTAGTTTTAGGTTTTTACTTTTTATACGCCAACCGTTATCGCTGGGCGACTGTGGCTTTCACTTTAAGCTTCATTGTCCGGGAAAATTTCTTATTCACTTTAATCATTTATTGGTTTTGGCTCGCTCTCGTCTTTCGTAAAAATATTAAAGAATTATTGATAAATTACTTAATCAGTCTGGGCATTTTGGGGTTATTTTTAATTCCAGGCTGGACCGGAGTCGTAAACGTTTTAAAAAACTTACCCGGAATCAGCTGGATCTTGCCGATTTCTCCGGCTGAAAAAGCAGTACTCGATTCAAACTGGATTAAATATGACTTCAGTCCGGCTCAATATTGGCAGGCAATTAAAGAATTCGGCGGTTTATTTTTTAGCTTTGGATTGGCTGGGCTTTTGTCTATTTATCATGGCTGGAAAACTAACAGGCTTTGGTCAAAAGATAGTCGCTGGCGGTTATTATTAATTATCACCGGTTTTAATTTACTGGCACATGGCTGGTCTGCCGCTAACTTGAGCCCACGGGCAATTATTCCTTATTTCTCTTATATTTTCCCCTTAGTAGCGATAATTATCGTCGCCAACCTGCCGCCGATAAAAAATAAAATCTATTCCTTCTGGCTATTATTGGCTCTTTTGGGACTGCCTTTTGCCAGCCTATTTCAACTACCCAATCGGGTTGACACCATCAGCCAGTTATCAATATCTGCTCAGGCACTGAAACCAATTATTGCCGAAGAGAAAAATATTATTTGGCTGACTGAACCGATGAGTTTATACTTAGCCGGAAGGATCAGTTACTATCCGCTAATTAATAGTGCCAATTTTTTTAAACCCGCTTCAGACACGAATACGGTCGCCGGGCTGGGTTTTTGGAATCAAGCAATGCTAGATCAATGGTTGGCACAATCAACCTTGTTTGTCATTGACGAAAATAACCTAAAGTCGCTGGAGTTAAAACCGAGTCTTTATCAGTTAACGGAAATCAGAAATGATATTTGGCCCGGAAGCCTGTATTTTTTTAAGCAATAAGTTTAACCGTTCTGTCTACCGCCCGCCCATCAGATTTTCTAAGAAACCGTCTCGATGCCTGCCTTGCCGCAATTAACTGTCTCTGTGTTTTGGAATGCCTTGGGTTTATTAATATCTTGAGCCAGCGGATTAAATCTGATTGATCGTTAACCTCGATTGCCCCGCCGGCAATCATTGGCAGAAATTTTTTATAATCTTTAGAGAAAGGATTAACCGAAATTACCGGCCGACTCATGGCGATCGCTTCGAAGATGGTCATCGACCAAGTTTGCACGACAACGCTGGCAACAGACAGCAAATCCACCAATTCCAATTTCTGATTGTCAACCACGCGGGCATTAGTAATTCCCCACAGTTTTAATTCATCAATGACCCGATAACGCTTTTCTGTCGGGTGCGGTTTAACCACCAAGACAGCGTCTTTAATTTCTTTAACGGCTAAGCTTGACCAAACAACAAAGGTGCGCTTTTCCGCTAAAGGGATCAGCCAGTTGGGCCGAAACGAAATTAGCAGAATCAGCTTTTTATTTAGATCTTTTATCCCCAGCCGCTCAAAAACTTGTTTTTTGGTAAATTTTGCCTGATTCACCGACTGCAAATCTCCAGTAACTTTTAACCTGCTCGCTGGTAAACCGTGGCGGATTAATTGATTCTTAACGTATTGCCCAGGTAAAGCGATTATGTTGGTGGTGTCGAAACGATTAACCTCGGCTAAGTCCAATAAAACGTTAGGGGAAACCAAAAGTGAGGCAACCTGATTTTCTCGGGCAACAGCCGCCAAAGAGTTTTCCAGATAACGCAAATCAGAAGCGACGATCAGTTGTTTGGGCTTGAGTTCGGAAAAAAGATTCCTTGCGGCCTGAAGATAAAGCCGGCTCAAAATCAGACTATAAAAAATTAAGGGCCTATAGGGCTGATTAAACTTACACAACAACTTATTGGCCTCAACGGAATATTCTTTAGCCAAGTCCGGAGCGCTGGGTAAAAACGAGGCTAAAAATAAATAACCGCCCTTGACACGGTAATTGCCTAAAGCCGTAGTCGGGTTTTTGATATCGGTAATAAAAAGCGGGCAGTTCCCTTTCGATTTTAACTTTAGGTAAAGCGGCATCAGGACTTTCAGATGTCGATAAAAATCCAAGCTTAGGAGCATCACTCTTCCGCGCCTCTTTAATGGTCGCGGTGGTTTTCGGCTTTGGTACAAAAACAGGTCGAATTTTTTCCGATATTCCCGATCAAGCAGCCAAGTAAATAAGCGGCGATTTATCCGGCTCCAGCCCCAACCGGTAAATCTAACGATTTTATCAGGCCGGAGTTCGGCAATTATCTTTTTTTCCACTGAAGCATAAATATAATAATTATAAGCCAAATAGATACACAGTCGGGTAGAAAAAATGCGGCTATGACTAGGTTTCAGCTTAAGTTTTTGGAGAATTTTATCTGTCTCTTGCCAATACTCCAGACGATTTCCGGCATAATCTAACCTTGCCAGTTCCCGGCTATATTCAAAAACTCGAGCCCCTTTAAATTTGAAACAGCCGGAGGTCAAAACGCTCACCTGATAAAAAAATTTCCAAAACCAAACCGTTAAACCCAGAGTTATTTTGAGCCAAAACCAAGATAGGCGGGAGTAAGCCTTGCCTATGAGGCCGGTCAATAATTGTACCTTAACTATGTCATCGGTAATGATCAGGGCTTGTTTCATGAAAAACGCAACTGCCAAGCGGTTTTTGAGTAATAATAGATCATCCGTTTAAGAGAGCTTTTACTGACCCCGTATTTTCTTAAACCATACATTACCGGGACTTCTTTTATTTTAAATCCTTTACGGCAGGCATAATAAAGCAATCTGATGCAGTATTCTCCGTATCCCCGGAAAATCGATTTTACCGGCAATTTGTTCAGAACCGCTCGCTTGACCACGATGAAACCGCTCAAGCTTTCGTGGACCGGCAGATTGAGCCAGCAGCGATTGACAAAATAATTACCCCACTTACTCAGGAAGTACTGCCAGCGACTGGCTTCGGTTTGGTGCATCCCGCCGCCGGGAATGTAGCGGGAACCGATCACCAAATCCGCTTGTTTTTTGATAATCGGCTCGAGCAACCTGGCAATGTCTTCCGGCCGATGATTAAAATCCGTATCCATCAAAATAATTACTTTGCCCTTTACCTGCCGGATTCCGGTTAAAATCGCGGTGGCTAATCCGTGAGTTTTTTGCCTCTCGATTAATTTTATCGGCAATCTTTTTTGAATTAATTTTTTTACAACGGCGGCAGTACCATCAGGCGACCCGTCATCCACGACCACAAATTCCTTGGTGTATAGCTTTAAATCAGCCTGCCGGCGGATTGCCGCAATCAATCGGCTGATATTTCCGGCCTCGTTGTAAGTTGGCATGACAAAAGACAGACGCATAAAAGAATGATATCATACGCTGATGAACCGATTGATTACCGGGATTTTATTGGTTTTTTTCGCAGTTTTGTTTGTTCATAATGCTTGGCTATATTCGCCTTGGGGCGGCTACGACAAAGACTTGCATATGGCCTATGCCAAAATCCTGACCTTTGAACACCGGATCCCGGTTTACGAAGAAACCCCGGAATCTTACAACCCGCCGCTGTTTTATTGGCTTTCCGGACAATTGGCCAAAAATACCTCGCCTTGGTTTAACCATGATTTTCTGGAATCGCTCAAATCTTGGCAGATATTAATGGCCTTGCTGGTGCCGCTGGCCGGCTGGTTTTGGCTGGACACATTCAGGCGCTTTAACCCGGAAAATAAATTTTACTCCTGGTTTTTCATTGCTTGGCTGTTATCGCTGCCGGTGCTCAATAAAATGATCCCCATGTATAACTTGGAAGTTCCCCAATTTATCAGCGCTTCTTTTTTAATCTGGTTTTTTCTTAAATTTGTTTTGCCTAAACCTTCTTTAACAAAAATGGTTTGGCTGGGAATTTTTTCCGGAGGAGTTTTATCATTGCGGCTTATGTCGTTCACCTTACTGCTGGCCATGGGGCTAACCATGATTATTGCCGCTTACGTCAAAAACACCGGCTTTAAAACCATGATCAAGCACAATCTCGTTTTTACCGTCATTGCTTTATTAATTGGCGGTCAATATTATTTCTTTTATCGGGATAACGGCGCCTTTGGCGATAAAATGGAAGATTTAAAACACATTCCCTTATGGCAAAGGCAACCGAAAACATTTTACACCGACACTTTTTTCCGGACAATGATGAGAGTGCCGGTCCGGCCGAATTTTCCCAACCGCTTTATCCCGATTTTCTATTCCGATTTTTGGGGCGATTACTGGAATTATTTTCCCCAACAACGATTTGGCTTAACTATTAATCAGTTAAGAAAAGACCGGCAATTGATAACCCCGGAAAGGATTAACCGCCTCGCCTGGCAAAACCGGGTCAACATCATTCCCACTATAATAATTCTGCTCGGATTTTTCCGGGCGCTGGTTTTTGCCGTCAAACGTCTATACCGCCGCCGGCCTCTTCCGCAAAAACAGCTGGCAGAAATTTTTCTAACTTTGTTTTTTACAGTCACATTCGCGGCCTTTTTCTACATGAACCACAAATTTGCCAATTTATATAAAGGCGATACCATCAAGGCCTCATACCTGCTTTATGCCATTCCTGTCTTGATTTATTTTGCCGTTGATTGGCTGGGGCAATTAGAAAAACGTCGACTAATTTTTTATCCGCTCATGACCGCAATTCTTATTGCCATGGTTTTTAACCTGGAATTTATTTTTTTCTAAAATGAAACGGCTTCCCGATCAAGTTGCCGCCCGGCTGGAATTTATCCATGAACCGATGGCTGACTACTATCAACATCCGCTAATTGGTGTCCCCTCAAGAATCAGAGTCAAGAAAATTTTTCAGGAATTGGGCAATATCCGCCATAAAAAATTATTAGACGTCGGCTGTGAAGCCGGCTATATCACTATGCAGCTGGCCCAAAAAGGCGCCCAGGTAACCGCCATCGACCTAATTGAAGAACCGATCAAACAATTAAGACTACGCCTTAAAGACCAATCGCTAAAAATTAAGTTACGCGTGGCCGACGCCACCAAGCTGCCGTTTAAGCCGGATACTTTTGACATTATTTTGGCCACCGAAGTAATTGAACACATCACTAAATTGCCTCTTTTTGTTGCCGGCGCCGCTAAAGTTTTAAAGCCGGGAGGAAAATTGCTAATTACTTTTCCCAACGAGAATTTAAGGCAACCACTTTACCCGGTCGTATCATTATTTGGCATTAAAGCCGAACTGGAAAACCAAGTCACTCTGAATAATTTCCGCTCGGAAAAAATCCTTAAATTATTTGCTCAAAAATTCACTTTAATCAAGCATTACCGCTTGCCCTGGTTCCTGCCGATTACCAACCTGATGCTGTTTAAAAAACCCTTGCCAGTTTAATTTGCGCCGCAATATAAAGAATTTCTTTTTGAGTCAAAGAAGCAAAGCTGGGTAAATTTAACCCCTGTCCCGCAATTCTATCTGTCACCGGAAACTGATTCTGCCGATTATCCGGTTTGTACGGCGGCAGTTGCGGCAGAGGATAGAAAAATGGCCTGGTTTCAATCCCTTTTTTAGCTAAAAGCCGCATCAGTTCATCGCGGGAACGGCCGAACTTTTGTTTGTCTACCAACAAGGAAAACATCCACCAGTTAGTTTTGGCATATGAGGCTTCTGCCTGAAAGTTTAATCCCGGCACGCCGGATAATAGCCGACGGTAATGGTCAGCAATCGCCCGTTTTTTCTTAACAAACATTTTTAAACGCCGCAATTGGCCGATGCCCACGCCTGCCTGCAAGTTAGTCATGGCGTAGTTGTAGCCGATTGCCGGATGGTAATAATTATGAATGGTAATATCTTTGGCCTGGTCGCGGTAAAACTTAGCCGTGTCATAGATTTTTTTAGAGTTGGTCACCAGCATCCCGCCTTCTCCGGTAGTGACGATCTTATTGCCGAAAAAAGAAAAAGTCGTTACTTCAGCTATGCCACCAAACGGTTTGCCCTTATAAAGCGAGCCCAAAGATTCGGCCGAGTCGGAAATAAAATGCAGCTTAAGCTTTTTAGCAAAGCTTTTTACTCTGGCAAAATCGACCGGGTGGCCGTATAAATCCACGCTCATAATCGCTTTAGTCTTAGGAGTGACTTTCGCTTCAGCGGCTTTTAAATTTAAGTTAAAAGTTTCCGGGTCAATGTCCACAAATACCGGCTTGGCCCCGACGTAAGTGACGCTGTTTGCCGAAGCCACGAAAGTGAGCGCCGGTACGATTACCTCATCCCCTTTACCGATTCCTAAAGCGATCAAAGCCAGATGCAAAGCGGCCGTGCCGTTGCCAACCGGCAGGGCATACTTGACTCCGACGGTCTTGGCAAACTCCCGGCCGAACTGCTCCACGAAACTGCCCAATGAAGATATCCAGCCGCTATCCAAAGCCTGATTAACCAGTCTTTTTTCCACTAAAGAGAAAGACGGCTTGGCCAAAGGAATGAATGAGCCCATAGAGGTATTTTACTTCGACTTTGGACAAACGCCAATCGCTCAAAAACCTGATGCCGGTTTTTTGGTGCAAAATCAAAAACTGCCAGACGCCGCCGATCAGCCAACCGGACACCAAAGCCAGCGCCGCTCCCTGGCCGGCCCAAACCGGGACCAGCAGCCAGGCAAAAGTTAAAACCAAAATCGTCGTCACTAAATTCACCTTAACAATCGAGCGATGATTATTAGTGGCAAATAAGACATGATCGTAAGGGGTAAACACCGCCAAAATCAAAACCCCCGGAAGCAGCCAGCGGAAAACACCCGCGCCGCCGGCAAACTGACCGCCCAAAACCAGAGTGACTACCGGCCCGGCCAGTAAAAATAATAACAGGCACAAAGGGGCTAAAATCCAAACGGATAATTTAACGACTGAGTCGGTATAACGCTGGATTTGGTCAATTTCCCCGGCGGCATTAAAACGGGACATCCGGGGGAAGAAAAACACCATCAAACCGGAGGAAAAACCCTTGAGCAATCCGAACAGGCCCAAAACGGCGGCGTAAACGCCCAGGGTTTCTGCCGAGTAAAAATTGCGGATAATCAATATCAAACCGTTTTCCTGAAAATAAGACAGCGGCACGATCAAGGCAAAAGGCAGGCTGTACCGCCAATAATCTTTCATCACCGCTTTGTCCAAGCGCCAACTCCAAAACCGGCGGCTGATCACCGCGGCAGCCGCTAAAACCAGCATTGCTTCTGTCAGAAAAACTAAGGAGTAACCCAGGGAAGAACTCCAAACCAGGCCCAAGACCACTACGGCCGCCAGTTTGAACAGCTTGCCGGACAGACGGATTAAGTTTTGCGGCCAGACCTTTTCCTGGCCCTCAAAAGTAATCAATAAACCGTCGGCCAAGCGGAAGAAGAATTCAAACGCCAGCAACACCAATAACAATAAAGACAGCTGCCGGTTAAACGCGCCCAGCGCCAATGCCAGCGCCGCGCATAAAAACAGTAACACCAGCTTCAGTGTCAAAAAAGACGCCAGCGCCGGCCGGCCGGATTTGGCCGCGGTAAAGTGAACGTGCGCCCGGGACAGGCCCAAGTCGGAAAAAGCAAAAATAATTCCCAGCAGGCCGGTTAAATAGGCGATTTCGCCCAGAATCTTAGCCCCGAATAACCGGGCGGATAAAGATAAAGCCAAAAACGCCAGCAGGCCGGACAGACCGGAAGCGGCAAACTGGACCATGACCTTTTTACCCATCATTTTTGACACAGGGCTAATTGTTGAGTTGGCCGCCCCGGCAAACTAATAAATGGATTCCAGCCGCTGATTAAAACTAAAAAATTAATCAGCCACCGGCCAAAATCAAGATGATACCGGCCAATCTGCCCCAATGACCAAGTATAAACCCGCTTTAGCCATAATGGATGGCTGGTAATTACTTTAACTTTTCGGAAATATTGTCGGCAGATTTGTTTTAACTCCCAGGGGTAAAATTCTTGAGCGTGAAGCGGATCGGTCAAACCGCCAGGCTGTTTTACCGGCGTGGTAATAATCGCCCGGCCGCCTTTTTTCAGCACCCGGTTTATTTCTTGAAGCATCAGTTCGGGCCGCGGCAAATGCTCAATAATTTCGGTCGCCAGCACCACGTCAAAAAAGTTATTGGAAAAAGGCAGTTTCTCGGCTTTGGCCCGAACCAGTTTCGCTTTTATCTTGGCGGCGGCAAAATCGAGGCTGTCCTGATCAGGGTCAACGCCGTAAAGCCGGCCCTGGCCGATCAGGCTTAAGAGCACGCCGTCGCCGCAGCCGACGTCCAAGATCCGCCGCTGACTGTTGCGCGGAATCAATTTAGCTACTTGTCCATAGCGGGCCGTTACGTAAGCATTAAGCCTAAAAATATTAGGGCTCACCTGCTGCCAATGATAATCGGCGGCGCGCTTCTGGTATTTATTGAAAACTATTTTTTCCGGCATAGAACCACTAAATCTTGGGCCAATAAATTCGGCCAAAAAGTAACCCGGGGGTAAACCGGTTTAAGTTTCAGGTATAAAAGCGTCCGGTTTAACCAGGGAATAGTGGTAAAGCTGGCGGTTTTTTCCACCCGGAAACCGGCTTCTTTGAGTTTTCGGAATAAAGTTCGGTGGGTAAAGAAGCGAAAATGATAGCCCTCTTTTTTGGGTGGACGCCCCAGTAGCGCCATCAACCGATAACCCCACCAGGCAATATTCGGGGTAGACAGTAAAAAATATCCCTTAGGTTTAAGTATTCTTCCTGCCTCTTTCAGAAACAGCTCCGCTTCAACTATGTGCTCGATCACTTCCAGAGAAATCGCCAAAGAAAAAATGCGGGAAGAAAACGGCAAGTTTTGGTTAAAATCTGTTCTTACCGCTTCAAATCCCGCCTGTTTGAGTTTTTTAACATAGACTGCGGAAAGGTCAACGCAGGTAATTTTTTTAACCCGGGGCTCGATTAGCCGGGCAAACTCGCCGGCGCCGCTGCCGAGCTCAATGACCGAAAAATTGCGGCAATCAGGCAGTAAGCTCAAAGCCTTGCCATACCAGGGCCGCTGGTTATCCGTCTGCCGCCACAAACCGGCATTATTTACGATATAAGCCATAACCGGCATCCTTGCCGTCGGAATAAATTGTAAAAATCGGTTTTAATTCAGTCTTGAGGTACCTTAAAACTTTTTTTCTTTCCTTATGGCTTTTTTCCAAATTCTCTCCCCCCGGACTATCAATAAAATCGGCCATCAGCCAGCCGCCAGGGGATAAATGATTAATCATTGTCTGCACCACTGTTAACGGATTAGGTACATGCTCCAATACATTACGGGCAACAATAATATCAAATTCCCCGGTTACTGGCGGGGTTAACGATTTAACTGTTATAAACGAAACTTGCTTTAATTTTCTAAACCGCCAGCGGCTAAAACTGGAGGCAGGGCAATCCAAATCTACCAGCACATATTCCCATCCGGGAAATTTTTTTATGAGCCAATTGGTTACCGGTCCGATGCCGGCACCATACTCTAACATTCTGCCTTTTTGTTTTCGCCTCATTAACCAGGCCAATTCCCACCAAACATTAAATTGATTATAAAAACACTGCCGGTAAATAAAATAATCAGTTTCCCGGTAAAAAGAAAAAATTGCCGCTAAATTTTTCCGGTTCTTTTTCTCCCATAAATTATTTGCCTTAGGCTGTTTTCTCCGGTAAGCCGCTAAAATCTTGGCCGGCTTTGTTTGAAAATACCGGCCCAACTCCCTTGTCCAAGCCGGAACTGATTGGAATTGCTCTAACCACTTAAGCCAATAATAATTGGCAATATTTACCAGCCGCAGACTGTAAAGAATTACTTGATGCATTGTTTCAACAGTTCAATTTCCTGATTAATTAAAGACTTTATATTATAACGATTAATAACTGCTTCCCGTGCCTGGCGGCCTAAATTTTGACCTAATTTAGGATTTAATAATAATTGATCTAATTTCTCTAATCCCACTAAACCGGTCTTTTGGTCATCGATCACGTTACCGGTAAAATCAGCTGTCAGACAAGCACAGCCGCAACTCATCGCTTCCAATAACGCTTTCGGATTCCCTTCAATTTTTGAAGGCAAAACAAAAACGGCAGATTTTTGGTACCAACTAACCAATTCCTGATGAGGCAAAGGTTTAATAATGGATAAATTAACCCGCAGTTTTTTGGCTAATTTTAGTAATTTGTGCCGCTGGTTGCCCTCGCCGATGATCGTTAACTTTATCTTACTTGCCAACACAGAACGACTAACTGCCCGGATCAATGACCGGTAATTTTTTTGCAGCGCCAACCGTCCCACTGATAAAACTAAATTCGGCCGGCACTTACCCCCTGATTTAAATTTATCCGGATCAACTCCATTTGGCAGGTAAACTGATCGCTTGAGATATAAATTCTTCGGGTCGGTCACAAATACCCGGTCGGCCGCGGCCAATACCAATCGAACCACCAATTTCAACAGCAACGCTAAAACCGGCCGGCCTTCAATTTGGGCAAAGTGGGAATAATCATAACCATAAGTCACCACCAAGGGTTTGCCAAAAATAAATTTTGCCAGAATTCCGGGTAACCCCCCCGAGGCCTGAAAAACCCGAATCACATCTACTTGTTTCAATAATTTCAGCCGGGTTATGGGCACAACCGAAACACTTTTCGGCAAATCCGCCTGGAAACCTTTATCACCATAACTGAAAATCAGCACCTCTTTAAAATGCCTGGAATAAGGCAGTAGGTAATAGTTAACCAAACGGTCAAGCTGACCGCTCAAGCGCTGCTTTGTCAAACTATCGCCCGGGGATAAAATCAATCCCAGCTTCATTGGCCCACTCCGGCAATAATCCGAAAACCGGTAGACTCATCGGGATCAAGTTTAACCTTAGCTTTTTTTAGTTTAGCGATCCGGCTATATAACGGCAATGACAATCCTCCCAATAAATCAAAAAATCCAACCCAGGGCGTATCGTAAGTTACCGGTTCAAAACTTAAAATTTTATAACCCAAACCCGTTAACTGCTTTTTAGCAGCAACCGGAGAATATTCTATTTTATGGTCCGGATCGGCACAACTATTTATCCCAACCGAGCGCTGTAATTTTTTCCAGGATGTCTGGCTGTTCGGTATGGCAATTAAAACTAAACCCCGCGGTTTTAAAATCCGCCTTATTTCCGTCAAAATTTGCCGCCGGTTAACCAGATGCTCCAAAACGTCCAAAAAGATAATTTTATCAAATTGTTTGTCTTTAAAATTTAATTTTTTTTCTAGATCCTGGTGCCGGAACTCAACGTTGCTGATTTTTTTGTCTTGGACTGAAGCCGCCGCAATCGCCAGTTGTTTTTTATCATGATCCAAACCGATTATCCTCCGGCATTTCCCGGCCAACTTTAAAGTATGCTGGCCGTTATTGCAGCCCAGATCCAAAACGATATCGCCGGCTTTAATTTTGGAAAGATACCAGGGAGTTTCAATCTTGATCAAATGCTTGGGGTGGATCCGATAGCGGCTTTTACCGGTTAATTGAACCAAACGCATTGACAGGGCTGATAAATACCGTGATTTTTTAAGCCACCAAACGATAAATTTCTTCATGTTGTTTAATAATTTTCTCCCGATTAAAACGCGTTTTAAGTAATTTTAAACTATTGCTCCCGAGTTTGCTGGCTTGGCGGCTGACCTGCCTGATCGCCGCCGCTATTTGAACCGGGTTTTCCGGATCAACTAGGAGCCCATTATTTGCCACTAATTCCCGGTTGCCGCCGCGATTGCTGGCCACGATCGGCAAACCAAAAGACAGCGCTTCCAAACCGGCTCGGGATAACGGTTCCGGCCAGCGGGAATTAATTACGAAAACGCCGGCCTTCGGGTAGAGTTTTAAGGCTGCCTCGTGGCTGATTTTACCTAAATAGCGGCAGTTTTTCGGAAATACTGGCCTTAGACTTGGATTTAACTGCCCGGCAAAGATAAATTGATATTGGGGTAGTAATTTGGCCGCAGCCAAAATTGTATCCGTGCCTTTGCCAAAAGAGAGTTTGCCAATCGACAGAATAACTTTTTTTCGGCCAAAGACCGATCGGCCCTTGGCCGACGGCGGTAAGTTATAAATCACTTCGACCCGTTTTACTCCGTTGTCCCGGTAAATTGTGGCCAGCTGGGGCGAGACACAAATCACTTTAGCGCAGCGATTCAACCACCACTTGAGTTGATACTGCCACAGTTTTCCTAAAATCAACCACAATTTATTGCCGCCGCCGTAACGGCTTTGATATTCGGGAATTTCGTGGCTGACAAAATAATTAAAACGGCACCGCTTCTGCTGATGCGTAAAACATAAAGCCAAGGGGCATAAAAATTTAAAATCTCTGACGGTGACCACCACCGGTTTACCCGTCAACCAACCGGCAATAACCGCTCCGGGCAAAATGTACTTGCCGTGGACATGGATTAAATCAATTTTTTCCCACTTGACTGCCCGGTAAATCTGCCAGGCGGAATATTTATAAAAAAGAGGATTATTAAACCACAACGGGGATAACGCCTGACCCGGCTGGTTTTTTTTCCAGCCGGGAGTAAACATCTCTGCCTTTAGTGCTTCGGCTAAAGCCTGAGTACTATACTCGGCCCCGGAAACCGGACGCGACGAAGAATACTCGTTAACGAACAAGATTTTCATAAACCTTTAAATGAACTTTGATATTGTTTTCCCAGGTAAATTTATTTCTAGCCAACTGTCTGCCGGCTTCACCCAGTTTTCGTCTTAATGATTCCGATTCGATTAATTTAATCAGTTTTTGGGTCCAATCTTCAACATCTCCCGGGCGGGCTAAAAACCCGGTGACACCGTCCTGAATAATCTCCGGCATCGACCAAGAGTTATTGCCTACGACCGGCAGGCCGCTGGCGCCGGCTTCAACCAAAGTCATGCCAAAACCTTCTTTAAGTGAGGGCAGAACGACAACGTCAGCTTGGTGGTATAGATCCGGTTTTTGCCCTTCCGGTACAAATCCGGTTACCTTGACGTTGAAACCGGTCAATTTATTCTTGAGCGGCCCGTCACCGGCAAAAACCAGTTGGACATCCGAGCGATTGATTTTGGCTAAAACTTTGAGTAACCACTCCGGATTCTTGCGTGCTTTTAAGCCGCCCACAAACATGATGGTGAATTTTTTGCCGATCTTTTCACCAGGCTTAAACCTCTGATCGACTCCGGGATAAGCCACACTGATCTTTTCACTTGGGTAATTTAAGGTCTCAATAATGTCTTTTTTAGTTGATTTAGAAATGGTGATGATGTGGTCGAAAGAATTAACCACCTGCCGGTCGATCCAGGCATTAACGCCGGCTTCCAAATGTAAGTAAGAAGCCACCACCGACACTTGAGGGTAGAGTTTTTTGAAAATCAGCGCCGCCGGACCGATAAAATAGGGATTATGTACCCGCAAAATATCAAAGCGCTCCCGCTTATAAGTTTTGATTAAATATGGCAGAACAAAGGCGGAAAAAACCTGCGGCGGATACATGGTTTTAATCGGCGCATATTCAACCGACAAATTCCGCTGTTTCTGATAGGCTCGGTTTTTAGGCAGCAGCGTCAAAACCTTAATCTCTTTTTGGCATAAACGACCAATTACTTCCCTGTCATAAACCTCGCCGCCGGAATTAGACTGTGGCGCCAAACCCAGCTGGGGCGAACAAATTTTAAACCGCGGCTTTAGCGTCACCATATAAAACCTGGCTTTTATAATTACTCCAAAGCCACCGGGCCGTATACCGCATTTGAGATGAGGCGCGGTTCGCCGTCATTCTTCTGAAATTTTTCCACATGGCCTGCTTTGACCGATCCTGCGCCGCTTGGGCGGTTTTGCTTTTAATCAATGTCGTTACCACTAAATTAGACGGTTCAAGAAATAATTTGGCCAAAGAGTCTGAAAGCGGCCGGGTAAGTTTTTGTGGAGTATATCCTAGAATAAACTTTCGGTTATAACCGATAAAAGCTTTGGCCCTGTCTTTGATTAGCCTCTTACCCAGAGTAATCCCGGCATCGCAGCTACGGGCATAAATAATCGTTTCTGCTACGGCTGATTTTTTTCCGACTTCTAACAATGGCTCCAGATTTTGGCCGGTAATCGTCGTTGCATTACCGTGGCCGTTCAAAAACAGTATTGTTGGTTTTTTGGATTTAAGATAACTGTCAAAGTTTTTTTTATTGGCTTTCTTGCCGGCAAGATCATAAACACTAAAAAGCTTCTTTTTGGCGTCTTTAATTACCAAGCTGGACCAGTAATACAAATAGTTGGTCGCTTCGTCATGATTTGACCTTGTCACCAAAAGCGATTTACTCATTTTTTAGTAAATTGAGCTGGAAGCCAAATCCTTCAAATACTCCAGATCTACCCGCATTATTGTTTGGCCAATCTCGTCTTCCTGCTCAATGTGTTTAATCAATGCCTCTTTGTTGAGCCTTTCTCCGCCAATTGCCATATTTAGATTTTCAGGCATTAATTTGGCCCTGGCCAAGGCAATTTTTTTTATTTCCTCGCCGGCGTTCATTTAAGAATCTCCAGTTTAGTTAAGATTTCTAAAATCTTTTTCCCTGTAGGAGTATTTTGTTCTACTTCCAAATGAGCGGCATTCCAAGACAACGGTTCATTGTCGACGACGACGACGACTTCACTGCGCTCACCCAGAGGAAGATTGGCATAGACCTTTAAAAACTTGGTTCTTTTATCCATACTGATAAATTATAGCACTAATTGATGCTACAATTTGGTATGAAAACAGCCCTAATCACCGGCAGCGGCGGCTTTGTTGGCCGGCACTTAACTAAAGCTTTAGAAAAAAAAGGTGTTAAAGTAATCAAATTTTCCCGCTTGGAAAATAAACAACTCACCCGAAACGAAGATTTTGCCGATTTACCCAAAGTGGATGTAGTTTTCCATTTAGCGGCCGTTTCCGGCTACAAAGACTGCAACGACAACACCAAACTGGCTTATAAGGTCAATGTCCTGGGAACGGTTAATGTTTTAGAATACTGCCGCCGGGCAAAAGCCAAGTTAATTTTCCCCTCGACCTATGTTTACGATGCTCCCTATGAAGCATATAAGAAAGAGTCAGATCCGACCAAACCGATGACCCACTACTCCTATACCAAATGGCTGGGTGAAGAATTATGCCGTTTTTACAGCCGGATCTTTAAGGTTAACACCCTAATCCTTAGAACCGCCAACGTTTACGGCGCCGGGCAATCGGATATTTATTTAATCCCGATTATCTCCGCCCACCTTAAGGCCCGAAAAACACTAAACTTGACCAAGCCGGATATCGAACGCAGTTTTATTTATATTGATGATTTGGTCAAAGCCTACATCATGCTGGCGCAAAAACCCACTCCTCCAGGGGTAATTTTCAACATTGCTCCGGATCAAGCCACCTCCATTAGCACACTGATAAAAACAGTGATCAAAGTCACGGGCAAAAAATTTGACGTGGTTTACTCCGGCCAAGACCGGCCCCATGAAATCAGCTTAAACCGCATGGATAATGCCAAAATCAAACAAACCATTAATTGGCAGGCAAAAACCAGCCTGGAACAGGGTTTACAAAAACTGCAGCGAAGCCAAAATCTTTAAGCCGACGTCTTGGTATTGTTTTCTGACGTCCGGATGCGTCCCCGTCCAGTCGAAACGATAAAGATAATCTTTGTGAGAGATAAACACGGCAAACTCTTCGCCGGAATCACCCAGGTTATCGACAAACACCGCCGGCGATCCGGCCATGGTTAAGCGGCGCGGTTCACGGCCTTCATCGATTAAGGCGGCAATATCCGGAAAGGCGTTTAAATCTTGGTTTTTAAACGGAAAAGCGGTAATGACAATGCCGACGTGGGGTTTAGTTTGTTCCTCCGGTTTGACGTTAACCAGTTTCATTCTTTGCGGGTAAGCCGGCTCGCCGGCAATCTGCAAAGCGCTCCAGTCGTGGGGCATTTTTAAGCGGTAGCCGTATTCCTTATTAACTACATCCTGCCAGCCGACAAAAGATATCGCCAGTTGCGGCGGTGGGGTTGGCTGAAGATCATTCAAAAGCTTCGGTCCGCGGCCGATCAGCAGGCTTAAAATAATTAACACGATTATCAGTAAGCTACCAATAATAACGCGCATAAACTAATTTTTTTATACCCGCCGGAACGGCAAAAGACAAGACGGGTTTGACTAAACGCCAAGCTTCAGTGATTGAGTAGCCGTATTTTGTCAAAGCCAGCCAGCGGGCCCGCAAAGCCAGCCACTCCTGCTGCTTCAGATGCTTCAGGGAAATTGTCTCACCAGAATTCACCCGGTAATTTAGCAAGGGGTCGAGCAGATTGGCGGTCAGAAAACGGCTGACGATTCTTAAAGCCAAGTCATAATCCTGGGCATAAGAAAAGGCTTCGTTATAAACGCCGACCTCGTCTAACACCGACTTTCTTAACATCCAGGTGGGGTGGATGAACGGGCAGCCGCTCAAAATCGATTGTCTGATTGTTTCCGGGCTAGACGGTAGTTGTTTGACTCTTAAAGGCTTACCAGCTTCATCTATCAATCTGACCGCCGTTCCCAAAAGACCGATTTTGGGATGGGAAAGTAAATAATCTCTTTGCCGCTTCAGGCGCTCGGGCATTGCGACGTCGTCCCCATCCATGCGGGCAATAAACCTGGTTTTAGCTTGCTTTAAACCCACATTTAAAGATTTGGTCAAGCCCAAATGCCGGCTATTAGTAATCACTTTTACCCGCTTATCTTTTAAACGCCACTGCCTCAGCAATTCCGGTGTTTCGTCAGTAGAGTGATCGTCAACGATCACCAGGGCAAAATCGGGGAAACTCTGCTCCAGAATACTTTTGACCGCCGGGTTGAGAGTCTCCGCCTGATTGTAAACCGCCATGACTACGCTCAAGCTCGGCTTCATCTTAAGAACACGCCCAAATTAAAATTCGCCCTTATTTAAACAACCCTCTCAACCAGTTAAGCAGGCCCTGGAAGAGCGAAGGCTGGGACGGGCCGCCGGTTCCGGGAACAGTTGAGGGTCTAACTGAGGGATTTACCGATGGTCTGACTGATGGTCTGACTGATGGATTTACTGATGGTCTTGGGGAAGTAAGATTGGTCCCATTGTCACGAACGCCACTGCCGCCGGGGGCGACCGCCGACCACTCCTGCGACCAGGGGCCGGGCATACAGCCGTTAACGCCGCGGACAACAAAGTAATAGCGCGTACCGGGATTCAAATATTTGACGGTAAAACTGTTAACATCGCCGGTATCGGTCACTCCGTAAATATAATTTCCCGGCTGCACCCCGTAAGCAATCGTGTATTTACCCGCATTATCTTGAAGTTTAAGCCAGTTAAGAATGACTTCGCCTCTGGCTGTAGTCTTAGGCAAGGCCGGATGATTGGGTTCGTAGAGAACCACTTTTAAAGGGGTGGCATTTTCACAGACAAACTTATGAAATTGTCCGGAAGTATCTGCGCCGCTGCTGTAGCCAAAAAGAAGCTGGCTATTTCCAGGAACCAAACCGACACCAACAACTACCAAAAATATCAACAATACTTTAATCAAAGATTTAGGCAGATTCATTTCATTCCTTTATGATCCTTTTATAGACTATATCATCATAGTAAGTTATAATCTGGCTTGTCAAGAAGCAATTTTTATGGCTAAAAAACTTATCGTCATGATCCCCTGCTACAACGAGGCAAAAACCTTACCTCTGGTGATTAAATCCATCCCCAAAAAAATCCCGGGAATAGCCAAAATCGAGACCCTGGTCGTGGACGACGGCTCCACCGACCGCACTTTTCAGGCAGCCAGGAAGCTCAAAGTCAACCACATTATCCGGCATATCAACAATAAAGGTCTGGCCCGGTCTTTTGCCGACGGCTTGGAACTGGCTTTAGCCAAAGGCGCGGATATTATCGTGAGCACCGACGGCGATAACCAATACCCGCAGAAAGACATTCTAAAGCTGATCAGGCCGATTCTCCAGAATAAAGCCAAAATAGTCATTGCCGACCGGCAAACCGATAAAATCGCCTATTTTTCTCCGGGCAAGAAACTGTTTCAAAAACTAGGCAGTTGGGTGGTTCGGCAGGCTTCAGGAGTTAAAGTTCCGGACGCGGTCAGCGGTTTCAGGGCTTATTCCAGACAAGCAGCCCAACAGATCAATATCACTACGGATTTTTCTTACGTGATCGAAACTATTATTCAGGCGGGCAAGAAAAAAATTCCGATTGTATCTATCCCGATTAAAGTCAACCCGCAAACCAGAGAGTCCCGGCTTTATAACGGCATGTGGAGCCACATTAAAAACTCGGCGGCCACTATTGTCAGAGTGTTTACCATGTACGAGCCGTTAAAAACCTTCTCCTATATTGCCGGAGTAGTATTTTTAGCCGGACTTTTCCTGGGGGCCAGATATTTATACTTCAATTTCCTGGGCCGGTCGGGCGCCCATCTGCAATCACTGTTATTGGCAGCAATATTGTTAATTGTTGGCTTTCAAATATTTCTCATCGGTTTGGTGGCTGATCTGATTGCCGGTAACCGCAAATTAATGGAAAAGATTCTCAATACGACTAAAAAGACGGAATTTAAAAAATAAGGTCAATTGATACAAAATAAATGAGATTTAAATTAAACGCTTCATTAAAGTTTTTTTTATACCGTTTATCTCTCTGGCAACCACTATCAACAATTCTTAAATTTTTATCAAAACCATTTGTCACCACCCTAACCCCCATTAAAGATCGTGAGGAGAAGAAGAAAAAGAAACCCTTTTACATTGTTTTAACCATTGACACCGAAGCCGGATATGTCGACAGTCATGAAAAAAGATTGTGGCAAGTTGATCACCCCGATTTATATGAGGGTTTTTATTATGGCATTAAGAATTGGTTGCACCTCTTAAACCAATACCAGGTTAAAGCCAGTTTTATGCTAAGTAGCCAGTGTTTTAGCGCTCTTGGTAAAGAAAGAAAACTTATTAATCGAGAATTAGCCAAAATTATTTCCGAAAATTACGAACTTGGCTATCATCTTCATCCCCGGTCAGATCATTCACTGGAAAAGGTCATTGGGAAAAAATTAAGATTCACCAGCGCTAAATTTTATTCGGCGCGTGAAATCGATAGTTTGCTGAAAGCCGCCAGGTATCTATTAAATCAAAACCTAGGCGAGAAAATCAGTCAGCAAATAGTCTCTTTCCGCTGGGGCAACTTCGGCCTGTATAAACCAGCTTTCAATTTATTGACTAAAAACGGCTTTCTGATTGACAGCTCTGTCTGTCCGGGAAGAAAAGGCCATCAATTTGATGATAAAGTTTTCGATTGGTCAAAAACAAAGAACCCCTTCCCTTATAGCCTCGGACCGGACGGCCCTTTAGAAATTCCCATCACCACTTTTAAAATCTTTAATAAGGTTTTGGTGGTTGATCCGATAAACCACATATTTCTGGAACAGGCATTTTGGCAATATCACCGGTTAAATAATGCTTCCAAGCAGCCATTTTTTTTCGTTATGCTTTCCCATTCTTCTGAAGGCACAGATCAACTTGGTCATCCCACAAAAATAATTCAAACAATGCAAAGTTTTATTGAGGCAGTAAAACAATTTGATAATGTAGAATTTATTACCTTAAGGCAAGCCTATGAAATTTACAAAGCAACAAAATAAATATACCGTTGATAAATTGAACCCAATTCATTTTGTCAAAAGATGTTTGATCAATAAGGAAGTAAAACAATTAATCACTCCCGGGAAAAAAGTAAAAATCGCTGACTTAGGCTGTGGTTTTGGCATAATTTCCCGGGAACTGACCAAGTTTGCCAAAATTGATGCTTATGATATTGACGCGCCAACAATCAAATTTGCCCAAAAAGTATTTCCTCAATCACCTCAACTAAATTTTTATAACGACAGTTTGTTTAATATCAAGAATAAAAACTATGATTTCGTGGTTTGTTCTGAGGTTTTACAGTATGTTGTTGACGATTTAGAGGCGTTTAAAAAAATCAATAAAATCTTACAGCCTAAAGGTCAGTTGATACTCACCGTTCCCTTTAACAAAAACTTAATCACCGCGTTTGACAAAAGAGAACGATCCCGAAGATATTCGTTAAAAGGGCTGACCGCAAAAATGGAAAAGGCAAATTTTAAAATCAAAAAAATTCGCTATTGGGGCTATCCCTTGCTCAAATGCTTCTACTTCAATATTTATCTTCCAAAAAGCAACCAGGAAGCAGTCAAAGAGGAAAAAAATTATCAATTAAGTGCCATCTCACTTTGGCTACTTAAATATATAAAATACTTATTTCTCATTGATCTCCTGTTTAACAGTAAAAAATCTTTCGGGCTATTATTAATTGGGCAGAAAAAATGAAAATACTTTTTGCAACTACTACCCTAGCCAGGTTCTCCGGCGATCCACTCGGAGGCATCGGCAACTGCTTTTTTGATCTTTATCAGGAATTGTCAAATCAAGTCCAAGTTGACGTTGTCACCCCGTTAATGCCAAATTCTTCCAAATATGAAAAGTTTGGCAACTTAACCATTTACCGAGAATCCCCCGTTAAATCCTACGGCAGTTTTGAATCAATGATTAAAACACTCCAGGTAGTCAAAATTCCAATACTTTTAATTAATATGTATCGACGCCTGCTTAAGTTGTCAAACCAAAATAATTATGATGTCATCCACGGATTTTTTATTGTCCCTGCCGGGCTACTGGTTTCGCTTCTGCCGACCAAAGCGAAAAAGATAATCAGTGCCCTGGGTAGCGATGTGCACACTTTAAGCTATAAACCCTTGATGCCACCCATATATCAGTTCATATTCAGAAAAACCGACGGGGTCATCTATAACACTACTTCTATGAAAAACAGGTTAGATCAATTACAGGCCAGAAATCTTGAATATATTCCTACCCCGTTGGACCGTGATGTTTTTAAACTACAGCCAACTTTGACCAAGAAACCCCATTTTGTCTTTCTCGGCCGCCTCACCAAGGCTAAAGGGGTGTGGATTTTACTGCAATCATTTAAGCAGGTATTAAAGGTACTACCTCAAGCCAGGCTAACGATCATTGGCGACGGACCGGAAAAAAACGCCATGGCTAAATTTGTCTCTGACAATAAACTTAACCAGGCTATCTTTTTGGCAGGCACCTTAAACAGTAAAGAAATTGCCAATACCTTGGAAAAATCATACGGACTGCTTCTGCCGTCGTTTCGGGAGGGTACCCCGGCTTCAGTTTTGGAAGCAATGTCCGTCGGCCGCCCCATTGTTGCCACTCGTATTGGCGGGTTAACAAAGTTAGTTGACAAAGAGGTGGGCAGGCTGACAGATATCGGTAATGCCGACCAATTTACTGACAGCATTATA
>Ga0209211_10003180_pt1 | contig 27106 bp, 25 predicted proteins | sample RifGroA2_FD_183992 | JGI IMG/M metagenome (GOLD analysis project Ga0209211, IMG submission 183992) | Groundwater microbial communities from Rifle, Colorado, USA - Groundwater A2 (SPAdes) (version 2) | ecosystem: Environmental > Aquatic > Deep subsurface > Groundwater | place: Rifle, Colorado...
TTCGCAAAAAGCCCTGTATTTCGGAATTAAATCGTAAGGTCGGACAAATTCAAATTCAGTTTTTCGGGAAAGCAAACGGCGGTTCGGAATTGCGAAGCAATTCACAAATGAAATTTGTATCCAAATTTTTCCAATTCTTGCGTAAGCAAGAATACAAAGCAAGTTTTTTAATCCCGCGCTTTTGCGCCGTAGGCGCAATGGCCAAAGGCGACTAATAATTAAGGAGCAAACATTATGAAAACAAAATTTTTTCTCTACGCAAGGAAGTCCACTGAAGACGAAGAACGGCAAATAATGAGCATTGAAGCACAGCTCGCGGAGTTGGCGGAGTTTGCCAAGCGGGAAAATATTGAAATTGCAGAAACCTTTATTGAATCAAAAAGCGCAAAGAAACCCGGCCGAGAAATTTTTAATGAGATGATGAGCAAAGTTCACGATAGCAAAGAGCCGATTGGCTTGATTGCGTGGCATCCTGACCGCTTGGCAAGAAATTCTGTTGACGGCGGACAAATAATTTATAGCATAGACATCGGCAAGATCGTTTCTTTGCGCTTTCCAACATTTTGGTTTGAGCCAACTCCGCAGGGGTTTTTTATGCTTCAAGTCGCCTTTGGCCAATCAAAATATTATTCCGACAATTTGTCGGAAAATGTTAAGCGCGGGATTAGACAAAAACTCAGGCGGGGCGAATGGCCCGGCCTTGCGCCTTTCGGCTATGTGAATAATCCGAAAACAAGAACCATTGAACCCGAACCGACAAAATCAAGGTGCGTTACCAAAGCGTTTGAGGAATACGCGCAAGGCCGGCACACTTTGGAAAGTTTAGGCCAACGCCTGAGTTTTTGGGGCGTGGTGAGCGGAACCGGAAAACCGATCTGTAAAGCGACTTTGCAAAGAATGCTGACAAACAGAGTTTATCTCGGTTTAATTATTCATAACGGCGAAACTTACGAGGGCGGTTTTCCGGCAATTGTTTCCAGAGCGACTTTTGAAGCCGTCCAAAAAGTATTGAAACAGCGAGCAAGACCTCGCAAAAGCAAAAAGAGGCATAACTTCCCATTTGTCGGGCTTTTAACCTGTGGCGAGTGTGGCGGAGCCATTACCGCGCAATTTGCCCACGGACACGGCGGAACATACCGCTATTATCGTTGCACAAAAAAACTGGGCAAATGTTCGCAAAGATATTTGCGCGAGGACTTGCTCGCCGAACAATTAAAATCACGGCTTCAAAATGTCGCTCTTGGCGACGACTGGGCGGAAAAAATGTTTGCTCAAGTTGATGTTTGGGAAAAAGATAACGCCCAATCGTCGCAATCTTTCGCCCAAAATCTTGATGAAAGAATTAAAGAAGCAGAAACGAAACTTGATAAGCTGGTCAACGCTTTTTTGGACGGAAGTATTGAAAAAGAAACTTACCTTGTCAAAAAAGACGAACTCATCAAAACAAAAACAGATCTCAACAAAAGAAAGTCTGATTTTGGGCGAAAGGGAAACAATTGGATTGAACCTTTGCGGGAATGGATAAAAACCGCTCACCACGCCGAAAAGCTTGCTTTGTCCAATGATTTTTACGAAATAAAATCATTACGGAAAAAATTGGAACGAACCGCCGTTTGCTTTCAAAACAAGTCCTCGTCGGGCTTCGCCCGCCGTTTGATTTAATCGCCAAACAAAAGGCTTTTTGCGAAGCGAGACCCGCCGAAGGCGGGGCGAGCGAGCAATCTTCTCGTTCTGAAAAATCGTTAAGTTTAAGTTGGTCGGGGTACCCAGACTTGAACTGGGACTAAATCCTCCCAAAGGATTCGTGCTGCCATTACACCATACCCCGTCTTTATAGTCGCCGAAGCGACCTTCGGCGGGCAATGCCCGCAAGAAGTCGCGAAGAAGGGAACTTGCTTATTTGTATATCATTTTTGGCGCACAGGGTCAATTTTGGCATTTCGCAATTCAAAGTATATATTAAATATTCTTAATAAAAGCGGAGTATATCAGCCACGATCGTGGCTGATATACTCCGCTTTTTAATTTACCTATCTTGGATTCCCTGCGCGTAAACATGATGGATGCAGGTAATCCCGCCGAAGGCGTGACAATCCACAAGGATTGTGGCGGGTAGATACTATAGGCGTAAGCCCACAGCGATTCATTAAAGTTAGTATGCCAATTAGTTAATATCTTTAAATTGCGAAATGCTTTCTTGGTCCTTTTTCCAAACTTCAAAGTGAAAATTTGCTACAATTATGAGACGTATGCAAAGCATACGTCTAATAATTATATTTGATATAATTCCTCGCTCGGTCGGAGTAAGCGAAAATGTGTTTTCGTTTACTCCTCCCTCCCTTCGTAATTATATTTGATATAATTCCTCGCTCGGTCGGAGTAAGCGAAAATGTGTTTTCGTTTACTCCTCCCTCCCTTCGTAATTATATTTGATATAATTCCTCGCTCGGTCGGAGTAAGCGAAAATGTGTTTTCGTTTACTCCTCCCTCCCTTCGTAATTATATTTGATATAATTCCTCGCTCGGTCGGAGTAAGCGAAAATGTGTTTTCGTTTACTCCTCCCTCCCTTCGTAATTATATTTGATATAATTCCTCGCTCGGTCGGAGTAAGCGAAAATGTGTTTTCGTTTACTCCTCCCTCCCTTCGTAATTATAGCAAATTTGCGGCTGAAATTTGGAGAAAATACCAGGAAAGTCTTTTTTTATTTGGCATTTTGTATTTCAAAGTAAATAGTATTTTTTTACCGGATAAAATGTTTTTCTGTGGATTACACAAGGTCCGTATTTTTCAAGGGCTTTGCAATGTAATTTCGTGGGGTATCCTTTATGAATATCAAATCCGTATTGAGGATATTTTTTATGGTATTTTTCCATCAGCCGATCCCGATAAACCTTGGCGATAATGGAAGCCGCTGCAACGGAAAATACCTTTTGATCGCCTTTTATTATTGATTTCTGCGGAATGTCCGAATAAATCCTAAAATTCCCATCAATAATTAAAAACATTTTCAACGCTGAGGAGGTCGTGGTAAATTTCCTGCGATCGTAGGAAATTAGCGACAATGATTTTTGCGGTTTTCTTCCTTTTTTTAATTTTTTCTCAAAATTTCGCACTGCTTTTAACATCGCTAACTTCGTCGCTTCCAAGATATTTATTTTATCAATAACTTTTTCCGAAACCCTGCCAATCCCCCACCCAATTAAAGAGCAATTAGTAAGAATTTTGTATAATTTCTCCCGCATTTTTTCTGAAATGAGCTTTGAGTCCTTAACCTCCTCCATTGAAATCCTAAATCCTAAATCCGAAATTCTAAATAAATCCAAATTTTTGAAACCAGAAACTCCAAACCCGCATTTAAAATTTTTAGATTTGAAATTTGGAATTTGTTTAGGATTTATAATTTTTGATTTAGAATTTACAGCTACTGCCGCCGCGACAACGGGTCCGGCCAATGGCCCACGGCCCGCCTCGTCAATCCCAACTACCATATCATATCCTTTTATCCACAACTTTTTTTCCTCGTTAAAATTCGGATATTTCATATCATTTCATCATCTTATCAAAAAACCAAAATAACAAAAACATTTTTATCGTCAATTAAAAACCACGATCGTTGTTTTTAATTGACGATAAATAATACTGCAAAAAAATATTCTTACGGTTAATTTTTAAAAATTTGATTAAAAAAATAATATAAAGTAAAATTGACTATTATGAAATTTACTCATCTTCATGTGCATAGTCAATACAGCTTGTTAGATGGCTTGCCGAAAATTGACGAACTTTTGGATTATGTAAAAGAACTGGGAATGGATTCTGTGGCAATAACCGACCACGGCGTTATGTATGGCGCGGTTGAATTTTATAAAAAAGCAAAAGCAAAAGGCGTAAAGCCAATAATTGGATGCGAAATATATGTCGCCTGGGAAAAATTGGAACAAAAACGGCCCAACATTGACGACAAAAAATATCACTTGGTTTTATTGGCGAAAAATCAGCAAGGTTATAAAAATCTGGCGCAGATTGTGACAAAAGCGCATCTGGAAGGATTTTATTATAAACCCAGAGCCGACGAGGATTTACTGGTAAAACATTCCGAGGGATTAATCGCTTTGAGCGCCTGCGTTGCCGGCAGAATCCCACGCCTGATTTCCTCAAAAGACATAGATGGAGCGGAAAAATTAGCGATAAGATACCAAGAAATTTTCGGCAAAGGAAATTTTTATCTTGAAATACAGCATCACCCTCATATTCCGGAACAGAAAACCGTGAATGAGGCCTTGATCCAGATGTCAAAAAAACTCCAAATTCCATTAGTCGCGACTAACGACAGCCATTATCTAAAACCAGAAGACGCTGAAGCTCAGGATATTTTAATGTTGATAAACACTGGCTCCGCGCCAAATGATCCTGATAGGGCAACAATAAAAGCCGACGATTTTTCACTCAAGAAACCCGAAGAAATGGCTGAATTATTCAAAAACACGCCTGAGGCGCTGGAAAATACCCAAAAAATAGCCGACGCTTGCAATTTTGATTTTGAACTCGGAAAAACCAAGCTCCCGCTTTTTGAGGTCCCAAACAACAAAACACCAGACCAGTATCTTGAAGAACTCTGCCAGCAGGGCTTGAAAAAACGGTTTGGAAAAAATCCAAGCCAGGAAGTCCTTGACCGCCTGAATTACGAATTATCAGTTATTAAGCAAACAGGATTCGCTTCTTACTTTTTAATAGTTCAGGACTTTGTCAACTGGGCGAAACAAAACAGGATCGTTGTAGGTCCCGGAAGGGGCTCTGCTGGAGGATCTTTGGTCGCTTATCTCGTGAATATAACCAATGTGGAGCCCATAAAAAACAAGCTTTTATTTGAAAGATTTTTGAACCCGGAAAGAATTTCTTTTCCTGATATTGATATGGATTTTACCGACCGCCGGAGAGATGAGGTCATAGAATATGTGGCTCAAAAATACGGCCGAGACAAAGTCGCCCAGATTATCACTTTCGGAACAATGGCTGCCAGAGCCGCTATCCGAGATGTCGGCAGGGCGTTAAATTATCCTTATAGTTATTGCGACAAAATGGCGAAAATGATACCAGCCACAATGGATTTAAAAGAATGTTTGGAAAAAGTGGACGAATTCAGAACGACTTACGAAAGCGACGAACAGGCGAAAAAATTAATTGACCTTGCTAAAAAACTTGAAGGCGTCGCCAGGCACGCTTCAACCCACGCCTGCGGAGTGGTTATCTCAAACAGGCCGCTTACAGATTTAATTCCACTCCAGCATCCGACCCAAGGCGACCAAAGCATTGTTACCCAATACGAAATGCACTCTGTTGAAGATCTCGGAATTTTGAAAATGGATTTTCTCGGACTCAAAAACCTGACCATCATTGAAGACACTTTGGCGAGAATATACGTGCTTCGCAATGAAAAAGTAGACCTTGACAATATACCGCTTGACGATAAAAAAACATTTGAAATTTTTCGCAACGGGAACACTACTTCCGTATTCCAGCTGGAATCAGACGGAATGAAAAGATATTTACGCGAATTAAAGCCAACCAAGTTTGAAGACATAGAAGCAATGTGCGCCCTCTATCGGCCCGGACCGATGGAACTTATACCGACTTACATTAAAAGAAAAAACGGCAAAGAAGATATAGAATATATTCATCCAAAATTAAAGCCGATTCTAGAAGAGACATACGGCGTAATAATTTATCAGGAACAATTAATGAAAATCGCCCAGGAGTTATGCGGTTTCTCCTTGGGAGAAGCGGATATTTTAAGAAAAGCTGTTGGAAAAAAAATAAAAGCGCTGTTGGACGACCAGGAAGAAAAATTTGTAAATGGAGCCATAAAAAATGGAATCAAAAAAGAAATAGCGGAAAAAATCTGGGAATGGATTTTGCCTTTTGCCGGCTATGGATTTAATAAAAGCCACTCCTGCGCCTATGCCACAATCGCCTGCCAAACAGCATACTTAAAAGCGCATTATCCAGTAGAATATATGGCCTCTGTTCTTACTTCTGAAAAAGCGGATGTGGAAAGAATAGCTGTTTTAATTGAAGAATGCCGAAAAATGAAAATAGAAGTTCTTCCGCCGAATATAAACGAAAGCTTGAAAAACTTTACCGTTGTGCCAAATGCGAACAAAATCCGCTTCGGATTGCTGGCAATAAAAAATGTCGGAGAAAATATAATTAACACAATTGTTGAAGAAAGGAAAACAAACGGAAAATTCGCTTCTATTAGCGACTTTCTCCAAAGAGTGGAGTCAAGAGACCTTAATAAAAAGTCAATGGAAGCGTTGATAAAATCCGGCTGTTTTGACGAATTCGCGGAGCGGAATCAGCTCTTGCAAAATATGGAACGGATTCTGGAATGGGCAAAGGACTCTCAAAAATCAAAAAATAACGGTCAAAAAGGGCTTTTTGATACTATAAAATTAGCAAGCGAAATAACATTATTTCCCTTTCCTCCGATAAATAATTTTGAAAAGCTTCGCTGGGAAAAAGAACTTTTAGGGCTTTATGTCACATCTCACCCGTTGGAAGGAATGAAAAAATTTTTCGCTGGAAAAACGGTTGCTATTTCAGAAATAAAAAATTCTTTTATGAATCAAAGGGTTAAAGTGGGAGGCATTATTTCCACGATTAAAAAAATAATCACCAAAGCCGGCAAACCAATGCTTTTCGTAAAATTAGAAGATATGACTGACAAGGCGGAAGTGGTTGTTTTTCCCAATGTAATGGAAAAAAATCAAGATGTCTTTCAGGAAAATAAAATCGTTTTCGTATCCGGAAGAGTTGACCATCGCGACAACTCTCCAAAAATCATAGCCGAAGAAGCGGAGGAAATAATCATTGAATCCACCTAAAATTTAATCAAATTCAGAAACACCAACTTACTCACCATCTATACGATCGTATTAATTTTGAGTAAGTCAATTTTTTAAAAAAAGAGGTCAGTCCCCTATTTTGTTTTTTTGTTGGGAGGTGCCACACTCCAAATGAATAACTGATAGAGATCTCTCTCAATGGAGAATCGTTGCTCATATATAGCGCCACGATATCCATTAAATCTATGAAGAAATCCGTAAGAAGAATGGTAAATCTCGCCCTCAAATCGCATACAAACCGCTATTACCGTAATCCATATTCTTTTCTTTAAGCAATCCAAAACCGAAAATCTTTTCTCGGTCTATTTTTTTATAAAAAATTTGCCAATTTTCTGAGAATAGTTATAATGAAATAATACTTTGAATTACAAAATTTTGTTATCCCTCACCCGCCCCTCCCTTCCGATGGTCATCGGAGGGGAGGGCGCAAGGAGGAGCTAAAAACGCCGTTTCGTAATAAGAATAAATAATATGGATATACAAACAATCCGCCATTCGTTAGCTCATATTTTGGCCTATGCTATTCAAGAAGTCTACCCGATGGTTAAATTTGGCATTGGCCCGGCGATTGACGACGGATTTTATTATGATTTTGACTTTTCTAAAGTCAAAGTCGTAAAATCCCCCCCCTCAATCCTCCCCTCCGATGGTCATCAGAGGGGAGGAAGGGTGGGGGAAATATCCGCCTCCGCCAAAGCTTCGGAAGACAAATTAGCTGGCAAACAAAACTCAAAGATGGATTTCAAATTAGCCCTTGAAGATTTGTCTGTTATTGAAAATAAAATGCGGGAGTTGATTAAACAAAACCTAAAATTTGAAAAAAAAGAAATTTCCAAAATTGAAGCGAAAAAAATATTTAAGAACCAGCCCTACAAGTTAGAACTCATAAAAGAAATAAAAGAGAAAAAAGTCGGAATTTATAAAAGCGGTGAATTTGCTGATTTATGCAAGGAACCCCATATCGCGTCAACAGCGGAAATAAATCTTGACTCTTTCAAATTAACAAAAATAGCCGGCGCTTACTGGAAAGGCAACGAAAAAAATCAAATGCTTCTGCGAATTTACGGCTTGGCTTTTGAAAATAAAGAAAAACTTGGCGAATATCTAAAAGCGCAGGAAGAAGCAGAAAGGAGAGACCACCGAGTTATAGGCAAAAAACTGGATCTGTTTATTTTTTCCGACCTTGTCGGCAAAGGCCTGCCTCTTTACACTGAAAAAGGAGCGGCCATAAAAAGAGAATTGGAAAAATTCGTGTTGGAAGAAGAAATAAAAAGGGGCTACAAACACATAAGCACTCCGGAGCTTGCCAGAGTGGAACTTTATAAAAAATCAGGACATTACCCTTATTATAAAAACACGATGTACCCTCCGATGAAAATAGACAAGGACGAGCTGATTTTACGGCCAATGGCCTGCCCTCATCATTTCCAAATTTATTCTTCCAGGCCTCGCTCTTACAAAGAACTGCCCTTCAGAATGGCTGAACTGGTAAAATTATTCCGATATGAAAAATCCGGAGAATTAACCGGACTGATGCGGCTAAGAAGTTTTTGCTTGGCTGACTCCCATATAATTTGCCAAAAAGAATTAGCTCAAAACGAAATAAACGAAGTTCTCAATTTGATTGAATATTGCTGTTCTGTCTTAGGTTTTGAACAAGGAAAGGACTATAGATACAGACTGTCTTTGGGCGACCGTCAAGCCAAAAAAAAATATTTCAAAGACGATGAGAATTGGGATTTCGCGGAAAATGTTTTAAGGCAGACGCTCTCCCAAAGAAAGGTGGAATTTTTTGAAGCAAAAAACGAAGCTGCTTTCTACGGCCCCAAAATAGACATACAAATGAAAAATTTCTACGGTAAAGAAGACACCGCTTTTACCGTCCAATACGATTTCGTTATGCCTAAAAGATTTAATCTTTCATATACAGACAAGGACGGGCTAGATAAGGAACCGATTGTCATACACCGCTCTTCAATCGGCGCCATAGAAAGAACAATGGCTCTGCTCATAGAAAAATACGAAGGCGCATTTCCTCTTTGGCTCTCCCCTATCCAGTTATGGATAATACCGATAAGCGATCGCCATCAGGCCTACGGAAAAGAAATCGCTGATCAGCTAATTCAGGACGGCTTCCGTTGCGAACTCAAAGACGAAAACGAAACCATTTCAAAGAAAATCAGAGAAGGAGAGATCCAAAAAATCCCTTATTTATTGGTTGTCGGAGACAGAGAAATAGAAGAAAAAGCAATAAGCGTCCGGCAAAGAGGAAAAGGCAATACTGGAATGATAAAATTTAAAGAATTCCTCAAAAAAATAAAATCCGAAAGAGAGCAAAGGAAATAATAAATTGCTAACTACTTTGAATTACGAAATGCTTTCTTGGTATTTTCTCTAAATTTCAGAGCGAAAATTTGATACAATTATGAGGCATATGCAAAGCATACGGCGAATAATTGTAGCAAATTTGCAGCTGAAATTTGGAGAAAAGACCAGGAAATTCTCTTTTTATTTGGCATTTCGTAATTCAAAGTAAATGTTTTTTTTAATTTAAAAGCGGAGTATATCAGCCACGATCGTGGCTGATATACTCCGCTTTTTATTTTGAACGAAAATTTGAAAAAAGACAGAAATTAAAGTAGAATAATTTAAATCATGAAATACTTTATTGTCACCTACGGATGCCAAATGAATTGGGCTGATTCGGAAAAAATTGCCGCGGTTTTGGAAGATACAGAATATAAACCCGCCTCAAAAATTGAAGACGCTGATTTAATTGTGGTTAATATGTGCTCCGTGAGGCAGTCGGCCGTAGACAGAGTAATGGGATTAAAAGAAAAAATAAAAAATAAAAAAACTATAATAACCGGTTGCGTGTTAAAAAAAGATTGGCTAAAACTAGAAAAACAATTTGGAAAAATTATTGATATTAAAGAATTTATCAAAAAAGCGAAGGGAAACTATTTTAAAAAAATTACATCATATGTGCCCATAATGACTGGCTGTAATAATTTTTGCGCTTATTGCGTTGTTCCCTATACAAGAGGCAGAGAAATTTCCAGGCCAGTCAAAGAAATCATTTGCGAAATAAAAAATTTAGTTAAAACAGGGGCAAAAGAAATATGGCTATTGGGACAGAATGTGAACAACTATAAACATAATACTCCCCCACCCTCCTCCCCCTCAAAAAGAGAGATTTCCCCCACCCTCCTCCCCCTCCGCGGGGGAGGAGGGGTGGGGGGGGTTGATTTTCCCGAATTATTGAAAATTGTAAATGATATCCCGGGAGGTTTTTGGATTAGATTCACTTCGCCTCATCCGAAGGATTTTTCCGACGAGCTGATTAATACAATGGCAAAATGCGAAAAATTAGGCGAATATCTTAATCTTCCGGTTCAGGCGGGCGACAACCAAATCTTAAAAAAAATGAATCGCGGGTACACGGTTAGCCAGTATGAAAAATTAGTCAAAGAAATCCGAGCTAAAATTCCAAATATTGCTCTATCTACGGATGTCATTGTGGGATTCCCCGGTGAAAGAAAAAAACAATTTGAAAATACGGCAAAACTTTTCCGAAAAATCAAATATGACATGGCTTACATCAACAAATATTCTCCGAGAGCCGGCACAGTTGCGGCAAAAATGAAAGACAATGTTTCGCCGAAAGAAAAAATAAGGCGGGCAAAAATTCTAAACGAAATCATAATGCAAACCGCCCTTGAAAATAATAAAAAATGCATCGGAAAAACGTTTGAAGTTTTGATAACCGCCCCCAATATCGGTAAAACAAGATCTAACAAAACAATAAAAATTAACAATGACATTCCTGTTGGAAAATTTGTAAATGTTAAAATAACAGATGCCCTTGTTTGGGGATTAAAGGGCGAACTTAAAAATGAACAACAAACTTATAGTAATTCTGGGGCCGACGGCTTCGGGGAAAACGGGTTTGTCAATAAAACTCGCCAAAAAATTTAATGGCGAGGTGGTTTCAGCTGATTCAAGACAGGTCTACAAGGGGATGGATATCGGAACCGGTAAAATAACCAAAAAAGGCAGGAAGGGAATCCCCCATTATCTTTTGGATGTAGCATCTCCAAAAAAAATATTTTCCGTAAGCCAGTATCAAAAATTAGCCATGCAAGCGATAAAAAAAATACAAGGAAAAAACAGAATTCCTTTTTTGATTGGCGGAACCGGATTTTATATCCAATCGGTGGTTGACGGAATCATAATTCCGAAAGTTAAGCCGGACTGGAAATTGCGGGAAAAATTAGAGAAAGAAACCGCTGAAAAATTATTTTTGAAATTAGAAAAACTTGACCTCCGGCGGGCAGAAAACATTGACAAAAACAACAAAAGGCGACTGATAAGGGCAATTGAAATAGCAATGAAAACAAAAAAGCCAGTTCCGTTGCTGGAAAAAAAACAGCCGCCTTTTGAGGCGCTAATAATAGGAGTCAGAATAAATCCTGAAGAATTAAAAAAAATGATTAAAAAAAGATTGCTAAAAAGGTTAAGAAACGGAATGATAAACGAGGTTGAGAAACTTCATAAGCAAGGTGTTTCATGGAAACGGCTTGAAGAATTCGGATTGGAATACCGCCATATCGCCCTTTATCTCCAGAAAAAAATAACCCTGCCCGCAACGCTTTGCAAGAGAGCTTACTCGCCATCCCGCATCGCTACGCGAAACGTTGCCGGCGAGGCAAAACAAAAAATGATAGAAAAAATCCAAAAAGAAAGCGAACATTACGCAAAACGGCAAATGACTTGGTTCAAAAGAGATAAAAGAATCTACTGGATAAAAAACCCGAAACAAACAGAAAAACTTGTTAAAAATTTCCTGAAAAAATAGAAACACGGTCGGTCAAGAATTTCCGCGATCGCGGAAATTCTTGACCGACCGCTATATTCGGAAAATTAAAAATTATTGAATAAATTGTTTTAACAATTTTTGGACAATATCAGGTTTTGCTCTGCCGCGGGTTTGGGCCATTACTTTGCCCACTAAGAATTGCAATGAGGCCTCTTTTCCTTTTTTATAATCATCAACTGGCTTCGGATTATTTGAGATTACATTTTTTATAATTTTTTCTATCTCTGCCCGATCATTTAATTGGGTAAGCCCTTTTTCTTCAATAATATGAGAAGGATCAGCTCCTGTTTTATACATTTCTTCCAAGACCTGTTTTGCTGTTTTACTGGAAATTTCTTCTTTGAATATCATTGTTATGAATTCTGCGAAATTCTCCGGTGAAATAGAAAAGTCCTTTTCAATAAATTGCTTATCGCCAATAAGCCCTTGAATATCGCTGATTAAATAATTTGCGGAGAATTTCGCTAACTTATGGAAATTTGCCACTCCCCCGCCCGCAACGCTTCGCAAGCGAGCAAGCTCGCTTGTTCGCGTAGCGATGCGGGCAGACCCGCTCTGCGCAATTTTTTCGTCTTTCAGCCATCTAATAAATTCCGAAATCACTTTTTCAAAATATTCGCTCAAATTCCTACTGACCGCAAAAACCTCAACATTTTGTTTTTCCAAACCATACTCTTCGGAAAATCTTTTCCGTTTTTGCTCCGGCAATTCCGGAATCTCTGCTCTTATTTCTTCAATAAATTTTTTATCTAAATAAATAACTGGCAAGTCCGGCTCAGGGAAATATCTATAATCGTGAGCCTCTTCTTTTTCTCGTTGGCTAAAAGTGATTCCCTTTGAATCATTCCAACCCCTTGTTTCCTGAATTATTTTCCCGCCTTGTTCCAAAACCTCTGTCTGTCTTTTAATCTCATAATCAGCCGCTCTTTCCACCACTCTGAAAGAATTTAAATTTTTTATTTCCACCTTAGTCCCCAATTTTTTGCTTTTGCTCAAACTGATATTGACCTCCACCCGCATCTGCCCTTTTTCCATATCCGCTTCCGACACGCCTAAATATCTTAGAATAAGCTGGAGCTCCTGAGCAAACGCTCTCGCTTCTTTGCCAGAAGCTATGTCCGGCTCTGTGACTAATTCCATCAAGGGCACTCCGGCCCTATTGAAATCAACTAAAGAGCTATCTCCGGAGTGTATCAGCCGACCAGTATCTTCTTCTAAGTGGATTCTTGTTATTCTTATTTTTTCTTGCCTCGCCGTAGCTTTTAGCGAAGGCGGGCTTTGCCTCGCTGAAGCCTTTTGCGAAGGCGGATTGCCACTGATTTCTAAAAATCCTTTTTCGCAAAAAGGCATATCATACTGGGAAACTTGATAGCCCTTTGGCAAATCTGGATAAAAATAATTTTTCCTGTCAAATTTTGAGACCTCTGCAATTTTGCAATTCAAAGCCAACCCGGTTTTTATTGTTTTTCTTATCGCCTCATTATTCGCCACCGGAAGCGTTCCCGGATGCGCCATACAAATCGGACAAATTTGCGAATTCGGCGCAACAGCATCGGAATTATTCCGGCAACTGCAAAACATCTTACTTTGAGTATTTAATTCTACATGGACTTCCAGTCCTATTGTTGGTTTATAATTCATTTTCTTTCTAATATCGCAAATGAATAATCAAATTTATTTTTATCATCTGCTTTGTGGTCTGTTCTTTTTACTTCTTTCCAATTATTTATATCAAACTCCGGAAAATATGCATCGCCCTCAAAATTATGGTGTATAAAAGTTAAATATAGCCTATTTGCCAACGGCAAAAATTGCTTATAGACCGACTCTCCCCCGCAAACCATTACCTCATCTTCATTTTTTACCATTTGCAATAACTCATCTATGGAGCGTGCCACAAAACAACCCTCAGATGGAATATAACTTAAATCGTTATTCAAAATAATATTTTTTCTGTCGGGCAATGGTTTTTCTCCAATGGACTTAAAAGTATTCAAACCCATAACAATGGGCTTGCCCAAAGTAATTTCCTTAAAATACTTAAAATCCGCCGGCAAATGCCATGGCAGAGAATTTTTATCGCCGATTACCCTATTTTCCGCCACAGCTGATATTATTGATATTATCATACCGCCAAGGACGCTTTAATAGCCGGATGACATTGATAATCAATTAGTTTTATATCCTCCATCTTAAAAGCAAAAATATCTTTTACTTCCGGATTGAGCCACAATTTTGGCAAAGAATACGGCGTCCGCGACACCTGTTCTTTTACCTGCTCAAAATGATTTAGATAAATATGCGCGTCTCCTAAAATATGGACAAACTCCCATCTCCGGAATTTTTTTTCAATTGATTTATGGCATTGGTTATTTGGTCAATAGCAATATCTGTATGGAGTGACTTCCATTCCCTCCATTAAACTCCGTAGATTCTGTCCAAATCCCCGTCAAACTTTGCCTTGGGCTTCCAATAATCGGAATAAACGTTGCCACAAATATGGCGCCCTAATTTTTGCAGCTCCTTAACATCGCTGCTGCCGCTCAAAAACCAAAGCAATTCTGCTTTTACGGCCTCAAACGCTAATTTTTTTGTAGTAACCGCTGGAAAGCCATCTTTCATATTAAATCTCGTTGACATGCCGAAAATAGCGCGCGATCCAATTCCGGTCCTATCAAGCCTGTTAACCCCCTATTCCATTATTTTTTCTAAAACATCAATATACTGCTTCATATTTCTCCAATTTATTTTTAATTATTTCCCAAATTTTTTGATGTATTATCTCCGGAGGCGATAATTTTTCTTTTTCTACACATTCAATAATTTCAAAATTCTCCGGAAATTCATTTGCCGTCTGCAGAAACGATTCAAGGGCGTTGGATAAATGCTTTCTGTCCTTTTCGTGAATATCTGTTGTCTCGCTGTCTTTTAAATACGCTTTCCTTCTGGCCATTTTTTCATGGTCTGTTATTTTATTTGATAATTTCAAAGAAAATTCAGGAGAAGTTTTAAGCAGAAAAGTGAAATCCGGCTTTGGTATCCCGAAAAGATTGTATTCAAAATCAAACAGCCATTTGAAATATTTTCTTCTTTCTTCTTTGTTTTTTATTTTTCCTCCTTGATGCCCGATATTTGAAGTAGTGTATCTATCGCAGATAACTATTTTCCCTTCCTCAAGCCACTTCCTTATCTTAAAGCTGGCGGCATACCTGTCGCAGGCAAAAAAAACAGAAGCACGGTAAGGGCCAACCTCCTCAGAACTGCCGTATTTGCCGTTTAAGTATTCATCCACAAGCCCGCTTGATTTTTCTCCGTGTTGGGGAAAATCAATTTTTTCCATTTTATATCCCTCTTTTATTAAACGTTGGGCTAATAAATTTGTCTGGGTTGATTTGCCAGACCCGTCTATTCCCTCAAAAACAAAAAATTTGCCTTTTTTCATTTTTTAAATTTGCTTTTCTTTTTCTCTTGTTGTTACTCTCCCCCCTTGCCACTGACCTTTATAGAGATTGGATTCTCCGATTACTTCCGAAAACATTATATGCAATACCCGCGCTCCCATTTCCAAATCAAAAGGTTCGTCCCTAAAGTTATATATGCCCATAGATAATTCACCGCAATATCCGGGTGGCACTTGCCCGCCAAAAATATACACTCCCGACCTGAACAAAGTTGATCTTGGTGTAGAAATCGCCAGAATATCCTCGGGTATATTTACTTTTTCTATTGTCTTCATCAAATAATAAACATTTGGTTCCAACGTTATTTTTACGGTTTTTCCTTCTTCGTATTTCGCCACAAGTTCCATCTTCGGCGTCTCTCTTTCTGTAATTCCCATAAAACCCTTGCCGGAAATCCCGTATAACTCCCCTATTCTTATGTCAAAACCAGCGCCTTCTGGCGCAGTCAGTTCGCGCTCGCAAAGCCCTTCCATTAATTTCTTTTCTTTTACTAATTGTAATAATTGTTTTGCCCCTATAAACATAGTTATAAATTTAATTCTATAAATTTATTGCTTATTTTTCTGCACAAAGTCCTTCCACTCTTTTGTAACCAAGCCCCCCACTGGCGTAAGGGAAGCCTTAATCGGCGGGTGCGATTCGTAACCGACAAGCTCAACCATCTCTGGCTTGAAATCATCAATTTCCTTCAAATTAGGATCTATTTTTACAATAGGAAATGGTTTTGGCTCACGCTGAAGCTGCTCTTTTATGGCATCAAGATGGTTTTCATAATAATGGATATCTCCAAAAGTATGGATGAATTCTCCAGGTTTATTCCCTGTTATATGGGCAAGTATTAAGGTAAGCAACGCGTAACTTGCTATATTAAACGGCACGCCAAGAAAGACATCGCATGTTCTCTGATAAAGCTGTAGGGAAAGTTTTCCGCTATTTTGGTTTACCTGGAACATATTATGGCAAATCGGAAAACGGCAGGCGTCTCCGGGCAAAGCCATTTCATAAAGATATTCTGGATTCCAAACACTAACCAACGCATTATGCGCGCTTTTGTCTCTGCGCAAAGTATCTATAAGCCATTTTAATTGGTCAATCGTTCTGTTAGTTTTTGTCGGCCAGTGGCGCCACATATCTCCATAAACATGAGAAATATTCCCGTGTTTTTCAGCAAAATCATTATCTTTTGCTATATTCTCTATAAATTCTTCTTTGGTCATCTCCTTTTCAATGCCTTTTTCTATCTTTTCGCGATAAATACGATAAGGATAATCATCCCAGATATGAACATTGTTATCAACAAGATATTTTATGTTTTTTCCGCCTTTTATAAACCAGTGCAGTTCGTAAAGAAGCCCCTTCCAAAAAACTTTTTTTGTGGTTAATAAAGGAAAACTATCAGAAAGGTCGAACCGGAATTGTTTGGCGAAAAGGCTATAAGTCTTAACTCCTGTGCCGGCATCAATCTGCTCAAAACCTTTGTCAATCAGTTCTTGCAACAGATTCAGATATTGATACTCGGGATGTTGAGTATTCATGTTATTTTAATTCCTCATTAATTTTGCTTGCTGTTGCTGATTTTTGATTCGCATATTTATGGTCTGCCTGGTTTAAATATGGAACTCGAGACAAAGAAGAAAGGGATTCAAAAGTCATAGCGCAAATTCTCATTCCGCTATATAAAATAATAGGAACGGTTCCGATATTTCCCAATTCCATTACAGCTTTTCCCTTCCAGCCTGGATCAAATCTTGCGGCAGTAACATGAATAACTAAACCTAATCTTGCCAAAGAGCTTCTGCCATCTAATCTGCCCATCATAGTCGGAGGCAAAGTAATTTCTTCTTTGGTTATCGCCACGACAAAATCATGCGGTTGAATTACAAACGAAGCTCCGTCTTTAATTATAATTTCCTCCATCATTTCATCGATATTTGTGCCATTTCTCAAATCAATAAAAGAATATCTACTGATTTTAAAAATTTTAAAACTATTTCCTAAATGCAAATCCAAAGAGCAAGGACCCAATTGTTCTTCAAAATTCGGAGCAGGATTGACTTTTATAATTCCATCCTGAATATTTTTTTTTATATCGTTATCGGATAAAATCATGCTTTTTCAATTTTATTATTTAATAGCTTATAATAATTCTACCACTTTGCCAAAATAAAAATCAAGGGCTTCGAGCCCTTGATTTTTTGCTTTTTACTCCACTATTTCAATTCCCATATTTTTTGCTGTGCCGGCCATGGTTTTCATTGCCGCATCAATATTCTCAGTATTCAAATCAGGCATCTTTCTTTCCGCGATTTCTTTAAGCTGATCTTTTGTAATTTTCCCAACCTTGGTTTTATTCGGAACCCCGGAGCCCTTTTCAACCCCAGCCGCTTTTTTGATTAAGTCCGAAGCAAGCGGCTGTTTTAATTTAAGGACGTATGTTCTGTCCTCAAAAACAGTAACCTCAACCGGAACAACAAAACCAACTTGGTCTTTTGTTAATTCATTGAACTTCTGACAAAACTCTGAGATATTTATCCCGTGCGGAGCCAAAGACGGACCCACTGGCGGAGCGGGATTGGCTTTCGCGGCTTGAATTTGAAGTTTTACGACTGATTTTATTTTCTTCATAATATAATGCGAATATTACGAGTATAATACGAATGCCGCAGATACGAAAAAGCTATTCATGGCATTCGCATACAATCCGCGTCATTCGGATTATATTTTTTTAATTTGCAATGAATCAATTTCAACCGACGTGTCTCTGCCAAACATATTAACCACCACTTTAACCTTGCCTCTTTCTTCGTCAGTTTCAGAAACCTTGCCGTCAAAACTCTTAAATGGTCCATCAATAATTTTCACCGAATCGCCAATAATAACTTCTATTTTGTATTGCGGCTCGTCAACCCCCATCCTTTTTTTTAAAATTTCAATTTCTCCTAAAGAAACCGGCACAGGCGTGGTCCCGACTCCGACAAACCCCGTGACATTCGGAGTGTTCCTTACAATATACCAGGAATCGTCTGTCACAATCATTTCAACCAGAACATAGCCCGGATAAATTTTTTCTTCAATAACTTTTCTTTTATTATTTTTGATTTTTATCTTTTTTTCCTTAGGAACAATAACGTTGAAAATTTTATTTTCCATTCCCAAGGACTCAACTCTTTGTTTCAAGTTTTTAGCAACTGCGTCTTCATACCCGGAATAGGTGTGAATGACATACCAATTTTTCTCTTGAGGAAGCTGTTGTTTAGGCACTTTTTTTAAAATCTATTTTAATAAAAAACTGTTTAATAAATACTGAAATACAATATCCAAACCGCCTAAAAATAAAGCCACGGCTAAAGAAACGCCGATTACAATCAGAGTATATTTTATTGTTTCCTGCCGAGATGGCCAGTTGACTTTTTTAATCTCCAGCCCAACTTCTTTAAAGAAGTCAACAATTTTGTTTGGAATATCGCCAATCCTCATTTTTCAGACCCACTAATTAAAAATTTTTCTACTGCAATTTTTACATTTTAACCGCAAATTTGATAAAACTCGTCGGCTTATCCACTTTGTTGATAAATCTCCTCGTTTTATCAAATTTTCGTTCTAAAATCTAAAAATTTTCGCTACGAAAAATTTTTAACTACTGGGTCTTGTATTAAAAATGGCCCTTTTCTGACCATAATTTAATAATAGCCAATTATAAAAAATAGTCAACTATTGACAAGGATATTGTTATACACTATAGTTAAAGCAGTATCGCGAAGAATAGAACGCGTCAACAACAATAACAATACAGAGAAAAGGAGAACAAAATGAACCAAACACAGAAAGAGACCGTCAATGTCGCCATTGACGGCATCTGCGCCATGGAAGAGGGTGGCTCTTTCACAGAGGCATGCCGCCTATTCAATGAGGTTTATGCCTTCGGGAAAGAAGCCGTAGACTTGATAGCAGAGAAGCTTCGGACGCTGATGCTTGACGAAGAGAAAAGGATTCCCCATCTCCTCATCTGTTTGATGAAAGACTTTGCCGACAGCCGGCAAGTCCGATTAATAGAAGAATTGCTGTTACGGGAAGAAATCGTTATGGACAGCGACTCGGCAAGATTTCACAACCTATCAGATACTTTAAGCCGAGTTAACGACGGCCTCAACTATTCCCGCTCTTAACGAAAACCGGCCGCCCTTCCGCAGAATGAAGATTCTTCCGAACCAAAGCCAAATCATGGCAAACTTTCCGCCAACAGAAAGTTTTTTTTATTTCTAAAATTTAAATTACGAAATTCAAATTTTTATATATCCAAGTTTCTTACTTCCTTGGCGTATGTCTGAATGAATTTTTTTCTCGGCAAAACTTCTTCGCCCATCAAAGTGTCAAACATTCTATCCGCTTCTTTGGCATCATCAATAATTACCTGCAGAACAACTCTTTTTTCAGGATCCATGGTTGTCTCCCATAATTGATCAGGATTCATCTCTCCCAAACCCTTATATCTTTGAATGGACGGATTAATAATTTTATCTTTTATAAAAGAGTCCAGAACTTTCTGCTTTTGCTCCTCGGTAAAAGCGTATTCCATTCTTTTCCCAAACTGAATTTTATAAAGCGGCGGCTGAGCGATATAAATATAGCCCTTTTCTATGAGCGGTTTGAAATAGCGATAAAAAAGAGTCAAAAGCAAAGTGCGAATATGATTTCCGTCCACATCCGCGTCAGCCATAATTATTATTTTGTGGTATCTCACTTTTTCAAGATTAAAATCCTCGCCGATTGCCGTGCCTAATGCAATCACTAAAGCCCTTACTTCTTTTGACTCCAAAATTTTGTCCAAACGCGACCTCTCAACATTCAAAATTTTTCCGCGCAAAGGCAAAATCGCCTGAAATTTCCTGTTCCTGCCCTGTTTTCCGCTATTATGAACAAAAATCCCAGAAGATAAAGCAAAATTATGCGTTCCCTCCACTTCTAAATCATAGACATCAATTCTTTCTTGAAGTTTTATTATCTTTTTAATTTTATGATTCAAATTTACAACGGCTTCTTCTAATCTCTGTTTATTGCCTCCGAAAAATCTTTGACAAATCGTATTAAATCTCAAAATGCTTTTATCTTTCAATTCTGCCTTTTGTCCTTCATAATTTTCAACATTTATTTTCCCGCCTTCTTCATAAATTTTTCTTAATAGGCCAAGCGCTTTTTCCAAATATGTTCTATTATATGTCTCTTTTCTTTTTATTCTAAATTCTGATGTCCATTGCTCTTTTGTCGCCCCACTTCTCCATTTCAAAAGTTCGCTATCTTGCCATTGAATTTTAGCTTTTTCAAAAAGCGCCTCCCTTTTTTCGGGGTTCGACTTAAAATATATTATTAATTTTTCTCCCCAATTTTTCCTGTTTTCTTCATTAGCCCAATATTTTTTTTGGTTCTTGTATAAAATTTTACTATTTTTTTCTCTATATTTTTGATTATTATTATAAAAATCCAAAAATTTATTCGCCATATAATTTTTATATTCCTCGCTCTCCCATTGTTTTTTCGCCCGTTCGCTTAACATCGCCCTCATTTTTGGGGCGGTCATAATTCCGATAATTTTTTCTCTGAAATATTTTAACTTATGAATCTGCCTAATTTTTTCCTTTGTGGATTCACTATGAAGGCTATACTCTAACATTTTACAATAATACTCCAAGTGTTCATCTGCGAGCATACGCGTTACATTGTCAGGATTATTATTTAATTTATTAAAATCTATATGATGTCTGTGTGAACCGTTTTCTTTTGAATAAAATTTATTTTCCAGATTATAATCATCAGCCAAAAGATGAGTAAAAATCCACCTATGGTCTTTATTATCATAAACCAACTCATAACCCTCAATTGTTATCCGCTTGCCCATTCTTGAAAATTGCCGCCTAAGAGGCATTAAAGAATCTTTAACGCCGAGAAGTTGCGCCTCTTTATAGGAGCCGTCTCTCATCATAAATAAATGGTCAGGAGTACACACAAGCTCTTCTTCATTATCCAAAATTAGTTTTATAACCTCTACGTTCCTTCTTGTTATCCTGGGATTTTTTATCAATTCAATTCCCATAGAGCCATATTCCTTGGTTGTATAACAATAATTCTTTTTTCCTTTACCGTCTTCTTCAACAAGCTCTTTAAATGTTAAATTTCTGCCATCGGTTAAAGCAACCTTTGTATCTCCAGAAAAACACCCTCCGGCGCTCTCCCCCTCCACGATGAAAAGTTCAGATTCTTCCGGCTTTCTTGAACTGCAATCCGCTAATTTTCCAGGTAATGCCAGTCCTTCTAAAATTCCTTTTCTCAAAACCGTTTCCCTTGCCGCTTTCGCCGCCTTCCTCGCCCTTGACGACAATAGGCATTTCTCAATGATGGACTTTGCGTCTTGAGGATTTCTTTCCAAAAAATCTGCCAAGGCCTCTGAAACAACCTGTTCCACTGCTAATTTCGCTTCCGTATTTCCTAATTTCGCTTTTGTTTGGCCTTCAAATTGGGGTTCCCTAATTTTCACAGAAACAACTCCTGTCAAGCCCTCGCGGACATCTTCGCCTGAAAGATTTTCTTCTTTTTCTTTGAGAATTTCGTTTTTCTTGGCATAGTCGTTAAAAGTGCGGGTAATGGCGGCCCGAAATCCGGTTAAATGAGTGCCTCCTTCTCCTGTATTTATATTATTCGCAAAACTTTCTTCATAGCATTCATATTCATCAGTGTATTGAAGAGCGGCTTCCACCGCTATATCCGTTCTTTCGCCGCTGCAATAAAAAATATTCTGATGCCGAACAGCAATATCGCCGGTCAGATACTTAATATACGAAGCCAATCCGCCTTCAAAATAAAACGAATGGCTTGCGCCGGGTTTTTCCCTTTCATCCCGAAAAGTGATTTTCACTCCCTTGCTTAAATACGCTTGCTGGCGCAAATGGCTTAAAATTCTTTTAGCGTCAAATTTTATATCCTTGAAAATTTCAATATCCGGCTCAAAAGTAACTGAAGTTCCGGTTTGCTTGCATGTCCCTATTTTATCAACTTTTGTCATTACTTTTCCTTTGGCGTATTCCTGGCGGTATTTGCCTCCGTCCCGACAAACCTCTGTTCTCATAAAAGTGGAAAGGGCGCAAACCACTGAGACACCGACTCCATGCAACCCGCCCGAAACTTTATACGCCTCCCCTCCGAATTTTCCGCCGGCGTGCAAAGTTGTCATCACTGTTTCCAAGGCAGACTTCTTGGTTTGAGGATGCTTCTCAACTGGAATGCCTCTTCCGTCGTCAACTGTCATTACCCTATTATCCGGCAAAAGCGCGACCTCAACATTTTTCGCGTATCCAGCCATGGCTTCGTCCAGGGAATTGTCCACACACTCCCAAATTAAATGATGCAAACCATCAGGGCCTGTTGAGCCAATATACATTGCCGGTCTTTTTCTTACAGGGTCAAGACCCTCCAAAACATAAATGTCTTTGGCAGTATAAGAGCCTTTTTCCGGAGCGTTATTTGTCTCTATTTTTTCTTCAATTTTTTCCACTTGTTTTTTATCTGCCATATCTTTAACTATCTCCCACCCATCCTCCCCCGATGGCCATCGGGGGAGGGCGTAGAGGGAAGGGGTTAAAATGCCAGTTTGTAATTCAAAATAATTATACTTATATTTTACTCCAAGAATAAAACAAAATCAACCCAATTGTGAATAAATATCCCATTAGAAACCGCGGTTTCTTTATGGGATAACCATCCTTCGCAAAAGCGAAGGAAAATAAAAAGCCGCCAAGAATTACCCGGCGGCCCTAACTTCTTTTTTTCGTTCGCGATGCACATCGCGAACTTACGACAACGGATTAGACAACGATTTCTTTATCTGTTCAATCCACTGCCTTTCAGCGTCCAAAAGCTTTTTGTATTGACCAAATGTCAACGCGCAATGCTCTCCCTCCTTTAGTTCGTTCAGGTTGAAAATGAGGCAATCAATACGAGACCTCAATATCCACTTCTCCCGCTCCGCCAACTTTGATTTTTTTTGCTCTGTCGCCATCTCTTTTTCTCCTTTTCAAGTTTGGTTTCTTAAAATCATGGAAGGGTCATTTCAGCCCTTTCCTTCATATCTCTCTTGACATAGCTTGTCGGCCTCCAAGGATATTTGGTGGATACGGAGCCGAAACTTATCGCGTCAGCGCCGATTTTCCTCAACTTCTCAATATCATCGTAGTCCCACACGCTCGGACCGATGACCGGAATATCGGTTTTGTCTTTCAGTTTTCTGACAAAGTCCCAAGTCCAGTCCTGGGCTGATTTTCCGGAAATCCCGCCGCCGCCCAGACGCGCGAGCGGGCTTTTCGCATCAGGAAAAATCTCTCTCCAAGGAACGCTGTTGATGGAAATCGCCTCAACCAAGCCATTGACGCGAGGCAGAATTTCATCAACATTCTGAACTACGGAAAGCTTGAGAAGCAAAGGATGCTTGCTTGCCCTTTTAGCCGCCTCGCATATTTCTATGATTTTCCGGCTGGTAGTCAGAATATCGCCCTGGCTATTAGGGCAGGAACCATTTATTTCTATGCCTACGATTTCTGTCCTAAACCAGTCGGAAAGCGACTTGACCATTTGGTAAATTTCCTGCGGAGCTCGTTCGCTGTCGGAAAAAACAGATGCTATTAAGGAAATCCTTTTCTGGAAAAAACTCTGTATCCAGCACCAATTCTCCCACCACTCATAACCCGGATTAGTCAATCCGTAAGCGTTGACAACGCCCTCGCAACTAAAAAATCCGAATCGCGAGTCATCGCCATCCCAATTCAGAAACCTGATACACCCAGACGGCCACCACCAGCGGTAATTGCCCTTTCTCCTTTCAAAAGTCACTGTCTTAGCAACAATAGTAAAAAGAGAGGGATCTATCAACCCGAGCCACCTCAAAAAATATTCTCCCCGCCAGGCGCCTTTGCCAAAAAATCCTAAACCGCCGCTGGCAACCATATACTCAAACTTGTGCCCGTTCGAAAGCGTAATCATTTTCTTATCTCCAATGAAAAAAAATGTTGTCAAAGAACGCCCAAAAGAACTTTTCTGCTTTAAATTAACGAAATTCAAGGTGATTTTCATTTTTAGCAATATTTAACGAGATAGTCAAATTAAAAAACAAAATTCTGAAACAACCCCTTTTTCATCGTAGTAAAATTCCTACGATCGTAGGAATTTTACTACGATGAATTTACAAAAAAATAGGATATTTTTTATTTATCTATGTTTGATTCCAGAATCTAACGCAACATATTTGGCGCGAAGCGCCAAAAATGCTAAGTTAGATTTCTATGGAAAATTATAAAAGACTAAGTGATGTGGAGCGGGAAGAAATCAGCCGGATGCTCGCTCAAGATTGTTCTTTTCAAGACATCGCCAGACGATTAGGCCGCTATGCCAGTACTGTTAGCCGAGAAGTCGGCAGGGGCAGTTGCAATAAGTATACCTATCGGGCCGCTAAAGCGCAAAATCGAGCCAGAAGAAATGCCGGTAAAAGGAAGTCCGGTAAGTTCAGATTAAGCAGCGAGCAGAATCTCAGACGTTACATTTACAAAAGATTGAAACTCAAATGGTCGCCGGCACAGATTGCGGAAGAATTGGAATTAGATTATCCTCTAGATATGACTATGCGTATATCGCCAGAATCAATATATACCTACATCTACATTCTTCCCCGAGGTTCTCTTAAGCAAGAGTTAACCTCTTGCCTGCGGCAGAACAGGAAAAGGAGATGCAAACAGGCCAGGGGCGTCAAAATAGAGCGAAAAATAGAGGATATGCTCTCAATTGAGGAACGGCCCAAGGAAGTTGAAGACCGGATTATCCCCGGACATTGGGAAGGCGATTTGATTGTCGGAAAGAACAATCGTTCGGCTCTTGGCACTCTGGTGGAGCGCACGACCCGCACGACTATTCTCATTCCGGTTAAAAGCAGAGAGGCAGAGGTTGTCGCCAAAGCTTTCGCCAAAGAGGTAAAAAAATTGCCGCAACAGATGAAATTATCAATGACCTATGATCAGGGGCGGGAAATGGCCCGGCACAAACTGTTTACCAAAATTACCGGCGTAAAAGTATATTTCGCTCATCCGAGCAGTCCATGGGAACGAGGCACCAATGAAAATACCAACGGACTGATCAGACAATTTTTTCCCAAAGGGACTGACTTCAAAAAGGTTTCCAGATACGAGGTAAAAAAGGCGCAGAATCTTCTGAACGGACGCCCCCGACAGGCTCTTAATTTCCGAAAACCCTTTGAAGTTTTCAATCAACTAATTAACCAACGCTGTTGCGTTAGAAGTTAGAATCCAACTATGTTGGATAACTTAATTTTGAATAAAAAATCCATAGAAAGTATTTACAAAACGATTTGTGAATTTCACGAAAAATATTTAAAACAATTCGGCGTAAAATTACCGAAACTTTATGATTCGCAAAGCAATTTTACAAAAGACGCTCTCGTTTTAGTTTATCTCGCTTATGATTATCCGAATACCCGAAAAGTTAGCAAAGAGGAATTAACAAAATTTGTCAGAAGTTATTATCCAAATACAAACGACATTCAACAAGCGAGGCATTTAGGCGCACAGGCTGGGTGGTGGATAGTTGCCGGTGGACGGGATAATATCGTTTTGAAAATAAGACGAGGATCATATCAGCTTTATACATTATAACAACCATACCCCGGATTTAAAAAGGGACATAGAATTTCAGAAACTGATAACTGGGACGAAATAAAAGAAAAATATAATTTCCGTTGTGCCACTTGTGGCTCACAAGAAAATAAACCTCATTTCCATTGGCCAGCGACAAAAACAATTTTGCAAAAGGCGCATATGGACCCAAATAAGCCCCTTGTTGCCGGAAATATAATCCCGCAATGTCAAAAGTGTAATAGGGGCGATAGAAACAGGTGGGTTTATGACCACAAAGGAATGGTTATAAAATTAGCAGACGCAAATTTCGTTATAAATTTTGACAAAGATGTAAAACAAAAAATTTATAAGATTTTATACAACGAATTCAATGAAAAAAATCCTAATTCAAAAAATAATTTATGAAAAATAATAAATTCACAAATAAAATTATTTGCGCGGATACATTAGAATTGCTTCCCCAAATTGAGGATAATTCTATTGATGTTGTTTTGACCGACCCGCCATGCTTTTTGGATAAATTGGATAATAACTGGGATTATGAGGAAGTTTCAAAAAAAAATAATCAATATACAATAAAATCTTTGCCCGCTGGTATGAAATTTGATAGAGAGCAAGGAAAAAGATTTTATGCTTGGTATTTAGATATTTCAAAAGAAATTTTTAGGATTTTGAAACCGGGCGGATTTTTTTTCTTTTTCTAGTCCCCGCCTTTATCACCGAATGGCCTCGGCAATAGATGACGTTGGTTTTGAGATAAGAGATACGTTTATATGGCTTTATACTCAAAATCAAGCCAAAGCGATGGGTGTTGACCATTTCATTAAGAAAATGAATATAGACGAAAGGGCGAAAGAGGAAATTAAAGAAAAACTAAATGGCTGGAAAACCCCGCAAATAAAATCTTGTTTTGAACCAATCGCAATGGCGCAGAAACCTACCGATCAAACCTATTTAAACAATATGCTAACGCATGATGTGGGCATGTTTAATACAAACGTAAAAATTGGTGATAATATGTATCCGGCAAATGTTTTTACGATAGATAGCATTAACGAATTGATAGATAGGGCTTTTCTATTGCCGAAGCCGACTAAAAAAGAAAAAGGAGAATATAACGACCATAAAACCGTTAAGCCGTTGGCTATTTGCGAGTATTTAATTAAACTCTCCG
>Ga0209211_10003181_pt1 | contig 27095 bp, 39 predicted proteins | sample RifGroA2_FD_183992 | JGI IMG/M metagenome (GOLD analysis project Ga0209211, IMG submission 183992) | Groundwater microbial communities from Rifle, Colorado, USA - Groundwater A2 (SPAdes) (version 2) | ecosystem: Environmental > Aquatic > Deep subsurface > Groundwater | place: Rifle, Colorado...
TTGATTGGGGCGATTCCCTCCCAAAGAGTAACGGAGGGGTCTACAAAGGTCGGCTAGGCGCGGATGGAAACCGTGCCGATAGCGTAATGGCAAAAGCCGGCTTAACTGCAAGACGGACATGTCGAGCAGATGCGAAAGCAGAGCATAGTGAACCGACCATTCGCATTAGATGCGGTGGAGGATTAACGGATAAAAGCTACTCCGGGGATAACAGGCTGGTAGTGCCCAAGAGTTCATATCGACGGCACTGTTCGGCACCTCGATGTCGGCTCAACCTATCCTGGGGGTGGAGAAGCTCCCAAGGGTTTGGCTGTTCGCCAATTAAAAGGTTACGTGAGCTGGGTTCAAACCGTCAATTTGGCGGCTCCCGATAGTAATATCGGGATGCATAAATCGACTCATATCGGTGGATTCCTAATAATACAATTGTAAAATAGCCTGTCGTATGTTAGGATAATACCGAGGGAAGTTGTAATCTAATTAATAAATTTAATCTTTTTAATTTTATGAATTCCATGGAATCAAAAATTCCTTCTCGAGAAATTAAATTTTCAGAAGAAGAAAGTTTGAAAATTAACATTAGTGCTCTGAAAAATGAATTAAAGAAATACGAAAACATTGATATACCTACTTCTGGTGCAGTAATGCCGGAGAATAAAGAATTTTACATGGAGAAAAAAGAAAAAACTGAAAATAAATTAAAAGAACTTGAAGAAAAATTAAAAAATTTAAAAAAATAATTTTAGATTATTAACCCCGTAGAGACTTGTCAGTTTAACTGGCAGAGTCGTTGCAGTGAAAGTCTGCAACGGCTAACACGTCGATTATCCCGTTTTTAGCGGGATAGTGGTATAGTCCATACATTTAGCAATAAATGAAGATAAATGCGTGAGACAGGTTGGTCTCCTATCTGCTGCAGGCGTTAGATTTTTGAGGAGCTCTGCTCTCTGTACGAGAGGATCAGAGTGGACCGACCTCTGGTGTGCCGGCTGTCCTGCCAAGGGCAACGCCGGGTAGCTATGTCGGGATGGGATAATCGCTGAAAGCATCTAAGCGAGAAACCCGCTCCAAGATTAGAAATCATAGACAGGTCGCAGATTACGACCTTGATAGGCTTTAGGTGTAAGCGCGGCAACGCGTTGAGCCGAGAAGTACTAATTGTCTGATTCCTATTAGGAAATTTGTAAAGTTTATCCCGCTCGGCGGGATTTTGAAATATTTTTTTAGAACAGCGCGGCGAAGAAAAATTTTTCGCGCTTCACCCTTCCGCGAAGCGCGGTGGGCTCCGACGCGTCTCAAAATTTTTCTTCGCCGCGCTGTTCTGTTGACGAATTAAATGCTTGGTTTTGGTGGCTTGGCGCCATGGCACAACCCGTTCCCATTCCGAACACGGAAGTTAAACTTGGTAGCGGCGATGATACTCTTTTGGGGAAAGTAGCTAGCCGCCAAAACCAAGCGTTCAATCAAATATCAAGGTCTTTCCTTGCGGCAAGGAGAGACCTTGATATTTTCGGGCTTTTATTTTTGCCAAATTTTTATATACTTATCTTATGGCTATTTCTTGGGCGGCAAAAAAACAACTGACTTATTTCTTGGCGTTCTTGATTGTTGTTATTGGAGCGGCCGTTGCTTTTTATTTGAACATTACCGCTCCAAGCTGTAACGATAAAAAACAAAATCAAGACGAAAGGGGCGTTGATTGCGGAGGAGTTTGCGCGAAAGAATGCCTCGGGGAGATAAAAGATCTGACCGTTTTGTGGAGCAAACCGCTTAAAGTTTCCGGAAGCGATTATGATGCGATAGCGCTGGTGGAAAACAGAAACTTGTTTCTTTCGGCCAAATCGGTCAAGTATCAATTCAAATTTTATGACGACAGAAACATATTGATAGCGTCAAGAGAGGGGAAAATTTTCATCAATCCCGGGCAGAAGTTTGCCATTTTTGAAAACGGCATAGATGCCGGGTCAAGAAAACCGGCCAAAGTTTTTCTTGAGTTTCAAAAAAATATAAATTGGGAAATCTATAAAGGCGAAAATCTTGGCTTGGTTGTTACAAAAAAAGAATACCAAGACGATCTGAGGCCGTCCATTTCCGCCACCTTGGAAAACAAAACTCTAGCTAATGTTAAGGGCGTTTACGCCGTGGCGATAATATACGCCGATGACGGCAATGCCATAGCCGCCAGCGCCACAAAAATCGGAGAAATGAAAGGAGGGGCTTCGGCGGATATATTTTTTACTTGGCCGGAAAAGTTTGAAGAAGGGTATTCTCGCGATGAGATATATTTAAGCGCTCAATCGGTTTCCAGCCTCTGATATTTTATGAAAGTAATCCAAAGATACGCCGGCATAGATTGGATTTTGTTTTTGGCGACGATTCCTTTGCTGGCGGCCGGTCTTATAAGCATGCGCTCTTTCGGGGGCGAAAGCGATTATTATTTCACAAGGCAGTTGTTTTGGATAGGTATCAGTTTTTTTGTTTTCTTCGCTTTCAGCCTTGTTGACTGGCGATTTTTGCGCAAGTCGGAACTGCTCGCCGGTTTTTTCGTCTTGATGAGTTTTTTTCTGGCGGCTCTGCTTGTTTTTGGGCATACGGTCAAGGGCGCGGCCAGCTGGTTTGATTTGGGATTTTTTTCCATTGAGCCGGTTGATCCGCTTAAAATCGTCGTCATTCTTATTTTAGCCAAATATTTTTCCAGAAGACACATAGAAATAGCCAATATCAGGCATATCATTCTGCCCAGTTTATATGTCTTCATCCCCGCCTTTTTGGTTTTTCTTCAGCCGGATTTCGGTTCTTTCATCATTATATTTTTAATCTGGCTGGGAATGATGCTGGCATCAGGTATAAACAAAAAACATCTTCTATTTATTTTTTTGATAGTTAGCGTAACTTTAGTGTCGGCCTGGCTTTTTGTTTTCAAGCCTTATCAAAAAGCCCGAATTCTGACTTTCATTGACCCGGCAAGGGACGCGAGAGGGGCCGGTTACAACGCCTTGCAATCAATGATTGCCGTCGGCTCGGGCCGATTTTTCGGCAAAGGCATAGGTTTTGGCAGCCAAAGCCGGCTGGAATTTTTGCCGGAGCATCAGACCGATTTTGTTTTTGCCGCTTTCGCCGAAGAATGGGGTTTTGTCGGAGCGCTCTTTGTTTTTCTTTTTTACGGAATCATAGTTTGGAGAATTTTCAGGATAGCCGCTTTGGGGCGGAGTAATTTTGAATCTTTGTACGGCATCGGGACGGCGATATTTTTGATGGCTCATTTTTTTGTCAATGTCGGAATGAACATAGGCGTAATGCCGATTACCGGCACCACTTTGCCTTTTTTAAGCTACGGCGGATCACATATGTTCACGGTTTACGCCGCGCTGGGAATCTTGATGGGCATGCGCCGCTATTCCCGCCACACCCACCCCGACGACGCAGAAACGGAATTTTTCGGGCCGAGATAACCCCACTTGGACATTCAATGTCCAAGTGGGGTTATAACTATTTGGTGAATTTGAATGTTGAAAGAATTTGTTCTACTAAAATGCGATTGCTGTATGAAGAGGTAAAAAACAAAGAATTGTCAGTTGACCAATAATCTACATATTGTGTCGGATCAAATTCAATAAGAGAATTAGCATCTCCCCCTTGCGACATAACCCATTGTTGATTATTTAAAGTAACTACTTTTGAAATTGCAGGTACAGAATGTCCAATCCCTCTAGTAGATACGGCCAATACGGAAAAGATGGTGCTACCTTGTTTTTGAAAATCAATACTCAAAAATGTCCGCTCGGAATCGCCCCCAGTATCCTCGTTCTCGCTCGGACTTAGTTCGTTTGGATAATTAAATTCGATTTTATATTTCTCATTCCGATATGTTTGCCAGCCAGTTATATCAATCGCCGACATTGATTGGTTTGGATTTGATGTAATGTGTGGTAAATAGTGATAATTTTTTGCAAGTATGCCGTAGCCGACGACGAACAAAATTAAAACAACCAAAAGTATAAAAATTTTTGAAAACTTTTTATTTTTAAACATTGAAAGTGTTTGGTTTTCTTCCATGAAATAAGTATAGGTTTCTAAAGTATAAACCACAAGCAAGCACTTGGACATTGAATGTCCAAGTGGTATTATTGTTGTATGAGAAAAACACCGTTTGTTAATAAAGAATATTATCACATTTTCAATAGAGGTGTGGATAAAAGAAAAGTTTTTCTTAGTGGCGATGATTTTAATAGATTTTTACAAAGTATGGACGAATTTAATTCCGTCACGCCAATAGGGAGTATATATGAAAATTCTTTCAATAAAAAACAACTTGGACATTCAATGTCCAAGTTAAAGAAAGAGAAAGATAAATTGGTAAATTTTGTTTGCTATTGCGTAAATCCCAATCATTACCATTTTTTATTGGAACAGACAGTTGATAATGGAATAGAAAAATTTATGCAACGACTGGGAAATGGTTACACAAAATTTTTTAATAACAAGTATTTAAGAAGCGGTTCTTTGTTCCAAGGAAGGTATAAATCGGTACACATTGATTCAAATGAATATCTGCTGCATTTAAGCGTTTATATCAATTTAAATGACAAAGTTCACCGACTTGGACATTCAATGTCCAAGTCAAGTTGGGATGAATATATAAGCGGGGGCAATTATTCATTTTGCAACAAAGGAATTATTTTAGATCAATTTAATAAGATAAAAGATTATGAGACTTTTGCGAATGATTCTTTGGAACCAATAATACAAAAAAAAGAAATGGAAAATTTTTTGTTGGAATAATATGGACATAATCAATCTGGAAAAATTTTTGAAAGATAAGGGAGAAAAAGATTACCGCTTGAAACAGATCAAGAAAGCGGTGTTTGTGGATTTGATTAAAGACTGGGAAGAAGCGACCACTTTGTCTAAAGAATTGCGGGAGGAAATTTCCAAAAAATTTTCTGCCACAAGTCTGGAACTTTTAAATTTAGTTGAATCAAAAAATAAAGATTCAATCAAGGCGGTTTTTAAATTAAAGGACGGAAACATTATTGAGACCGTCTTGATGAGGCATTTAAACACCAAAGAAGACGACGCCAAAGCGGGAAGAAACACCGTTTGTGTTTCTTCGCAAGCTGGTTGCGCCATGAATTGCGGATTTTGCGCCACAGGGAAAATGGGCTTGAAAAGAAATTTAACGAGCGAAGAAATTATTGACCAAGTTTTATTTTTCGCCCGGCATTTAAGGCAATGGCAAGGCGAGACCTTGACATCGGATGTCAAGGTCTCGCCTTGCCATGAGCACTATGAAAAGGTTAATAATGTTGTTTTTATGGGAATGGGGGAGCCGTTTTTAAATTACGATAATACTATTCAGGCCATAAGAATTTTAAACGACAAAGACGGATTTAATCTCGGCATCAGGCATATTTCCATTTCCACCTGCGGGATAGTTCCCGGTATAGAAAGATTCGCCGATGAAAATCTGCAAGTCAATTTGGCCATTTCTTTGCATGCGGCCGACGACGAAACAAGGACAAAATTGATGCCGATAAATAAAACATATCCACTGGCGGATCTTATGAAAGCGGTGGACGATTACATTAAAAAGACAAACCGCAAAGTGATGTTTGAATATTTGCTGATTGACGGAGTAAACGACCGCGCGGAAGACGCCGCCAATCTGGCCAAGCTGATGAAAAACAGCTTATATCATGTAAATCTTATCAAATATCACGATACCGGCCTCGCCCGCAACGCCAGCAATCTGGCTTGCGAGGCGGGCAGGGCGGATTTTAAACCTTCGCCACAAGCGAAGCGGACTCAATTTTTTGACGCGCTCAAAAAACTCGGCGTTTCCGCCACTTTCCGCGTCAGCTTCGGCGAAGATATTCTGGCCGCTTGCGGCCAGTTGGCGGGGAAGATAAAAGTGCTATAATAAAAAAATGGAAAAAGCGGAACAAGAAGAAAAAGAAAATTTTGAGCAGAAAACGGAAGTCTCGCCTGAAAGTTTATCAAGGGTTGATATTGACAGGCTTTTGAAAGAAAATATCGATATTTACAATAATATAAACTCTTTTTATAAAACAGGGGTCTTTAAAGAAATTGACTTCCAAGACAAAAGGGTGGCGGCGGATAAATTGAAAGACGAATTTGACGAGTCGTCTTATGTTAAAGCAGGTTTTTGGCAGAAATTTGAAAATTTTACCAGGTTTGGCTTGCGCAAAGAATCGCACGGCTTGCTAAAATCAAAAGAAAGAGGGCTTTTGGATAAAAGTGAAATTGACGAAGATATTATTGGCAAGGATATTGAAATTGCGAAAGATAATAAAAAAGAAAGAGAATATGTTGAGAAAAATATAATTGATGTTCAGGGTGATTTTAAAAAAGAAAAATCTGACAGGATAATTACCAAAAGATACGAAAAAATCGACGGTGAGATTGTGAAAATAGTTGAAAGCAAGAGAAACGAAACGGGACAAATAGAAGCCGCTGTTAAATTAAAGGATGAGAAAATAAAAGAAGCGGATGTTTTAGGAGCCGACCTTGTTAAATCAAAAGAACAGTTTAAAAAACATCTTAACGATAAAGACAAACTGGAAAGCCTTAAATATCTAAGCGTTGAAGGAAAAGAAGATTTGCGGAAAAAAATGGCGGAAGAACAATCCGATCTTGACTCTTTGATAAAAGACAAAGAACAAGAACTAGAAGATAAATTGAGCGTTTTCAAAGAACCGCTGGAAGAAAGAATGAATCAGACGGGAGATCTGCTTAATAAAGTTTCAGGGGCTTTTGAGTTTGCTAAAAAAGAGGAAACAGAAACAAGCAAGAAATTGAAAGAGATCGATTCCGAGATTAAACTTATTGAACAATCCGGCATTTTGGAGGGGAGTAAAAATCAGATAATTGAAAGTTTGAAGGCGGGAAGGAATGAAATGGCGACTAATTTAAACGAAATTATTCTAAGAAAAAAAGAATTGGATAACAGATTAAGTATTTTAAAAATCAACAAACAGGATTTAGACAAAGAGTTGTCTAAAATAAACAAAATCGGGAAAACGAAAGAAGAAATTGAGGAAGAAGAGAAAATTAAAAACGAAAGCAAGAAAGGCAAAAAAGAAGATTATGAAGATGAAAAGAAAGAAGCAAACAAAAAACCGCAAACAAGCGACTTTGCCGAAGATTGGAGTTTTATGGCTGAAAAGAAAAAACATGAAAATCATTCTGAAAAATACGCAAAAGCGGATGATGAAGAAAAAACAGAAAGCGGAGATTCCGGAGAAGAAATTTTAAACGAGCCAGAAGAAACTTTTACGGAAGAAGAGATAAAAAAGATTGTGATGAAAAATCTCAACATTGCAGGATTTATGAATAATAAAAAAATAGCCGAAAAAAAAGGATTGATTAAGCATTTAATCGGGGCAGTTAAAAATGAATCTGAAAAGCATCCCAAAAAAGTCACCGAAAAATATATTAAAGATGAAATTGTCGATTGGTATAAAAGACTTACTCGTAATTTAAATAAAGACGCTAAATAATCATAAGCCATGAAAGATCCGCAAAAATTATTGCAGGAAATAAGAGAAATGAACGCCAGAACAAAAAAGAAACTGGATGAAATTGATTTGCAGATAGCTGAAATTGATTTGGAATACGCCAAACTGCTGATAAAAGAAAATATGGACAATCTTAAAATTGCCAAGAAGATTTTAAGCGCGGAGGCGTAACTTTTTAAAAATTAAAATGTTACCAAAATTATGCTCCAGCATAAAAACGGTAACATTTATTTAAACAAAAAATTTATGAACATCAATTACATTTTATTCGGAATTTTGGGGGTTGCGGTTATTTGGTTTGTAGCTTTATACAACGGTTTTGTGAGGCTGGTTAATAGGGTTAAGGAGGCGTGGGCGGATATTGATGTCCAGCTCAAGAGGAGATATGACCTTATTCCGAATTTGGTGGAAACGGTAAAGGGCTACGCCACTCACGAAAGAGAAGTGTTTGAGAAAGTGACGGAAGCCAGAGCCAGAGCTTTGGGGGCGCAATCGGTCAAAGAAAAAGAAAAAGCCGATAATCAAGTCAAAGAAGCCTTGAAGTCAATTTTTGCCGTGGCGGAAGCTTATCCGCAACTTCGGGCGGTGGAAAGTTTCGTCAATCTGCAAAACGAGCTGTCCGATACGGAAAATAAAATCCAAGCGGCGAGAAGATTTTACAATACCAATGTCCGCGATTTGAATATCAAGACTGATTCTTTCCCGTCAAACATAGTCGCCAGAATGTTCAATTTCCAAAAGGCGGAATTTTTTGAGTTGGAAGAAGAATCGGCCAAAGAACCGGTGAAAGTCAGCTTCTAGTTATCAGTTTATAGTTTTTATTATGAGTGGAATAGAAAAAATAAAAGACAAAGAATTGCACAGGATAGCTATTACGGCGATTATCTACAACAGCGAGAAAAAATATCTCATAACTCGCCGAAGTTTAAGTAAAAAAGCTTTTCCGGGAAAATGGACGGTGCCCGGAGGCGGGCTTGAAACTGATGATTATGTGAATGATCCGCCTTCCACAAAGGCTGGGCAATGGTATTACTCGGTTGAAAAAACATTAAGGAGGGAGGTGAAAGAAGAAGTAAATATTGAAATCGGCAAACCTCAATATCTTCTTGACCTCACTTTCATAATTCCCGATGGAACACCCTGTATGGTTTTAAGTTTTTACGCGCCGTATGTTTCCGGAGAAGCGAAGTTGGACGAGGACAGTATAGATTACAAATGGGTGACAGTGAAAGAAGCTGAAAATTACGATTTAATAGACGGCATTTTGGAAGAAATAAAAATGGTGGAGGATATTATTAATAAAATTTAAGTAACATTCACATGATTAATCCATTTGAACAAATTGGGCAATCAACGGAAAATCAAAAAGAACAAGAAGTAGAACAGAAAGATGATTTCAACTCAATAAAAACGGCAGTTGAATACAAAATTGGCAAAAAACTTCCTGAAAACAAGGAGGATTTATTTAGAAAATTTGACGAGTTAATACCAGCAGAAATTGATCATATTGATTTTAAAAAATTTGGATATGTGGGCGCAAAGAAAAATCAGGACGGGTCGCTAGATTTATCTCATGCGGCAAGATTTACATATTTAGAAAAAATTTCGCGGGAAGAATTTAAAGCCAAAATAGAAAAAGAATTATATGGGACAACGATGGATGATGTAAAAAAATTTGTTGAGGCGGAGCTTAAAAAAATAGAAAAGGATTTAGATATAGAACAACTAAGAATAAATCTCGGATATAAAAAAGATTTTGATCCGGGATTATTGAAAAAACACGATAAGATCACGGAAGTATTTAACGAATTAAACTTTGGCAGTCTTGAAATTCCGCTAGCAGATATTGAATTAAAAATTTATGACACTCATACTAACGAATCAGAAAAAGAAACTCTTAGAATATTTGCTGAAAGATTGTCAATAGAAAGATACAATAATAAGTTTAAAAGCGAGATCGATATAAATGACATTAAAAAACATATTGAAAAACAAGTGGTTTATTTTTCAAGCGCAAAAGACGATGAATTTAAAAACGACAATAAAGAACATCTTAATAAGGTCTTAGAGGGTTTAGATAATGGGGATTTGGCGTTCGTTTCTGAAGAAATAGAGTTTAGTATTGGTTGGATACAAGAAAGACTGGAAGATAGGAAAAACAAAGATCTTAAAAATCTTACGGAAAAAATACTGAAAGAACGATACGGTGAAGATTTTAAACCGGCGGTCAACGAAGAACTAGGCAAATTAAGAAGTTACAGAAAATTTTTAAGAACAGAAGAGACTAGGAAATAAGGAAAAGAATATAAGGATAAATAAACTTTTATGTCACTTAGTAAGTTTGACAAAATATAACTCTGGTATACACTAGGGTTATTATGAACACAACCGTTATAAACATAAAGACGGACAAAAATTTGAAAAAGGACGCTCAAACGCTGGCCAAGAATTTCGGTTTGCCTTTGAGCGCTATTGTTAATACTTATCTGCGGGAATTTGTGCGTGAAAAGCGGGTAGTTTTTTCCGAGCCGCCGATGCCTAACGCCAAAACCAGAAAAATTCTTGATCAAGCGCTTAAGGACATAAAACAAGGCAAGAATCTTATTGGACCGTTTGAGACGGCGGAAGAAATGATGAAAAGTTTGAGAAAATAAAATGAAGCCCGAGTATCACAAAAGTTTTCGCAAACAGTTTGATAAGTTACCATTGAAAATTCAAGATAAATTTGGAGAAAGACTGGATATGTTTTTACAAAATCAATTTCATCCGCTACTTGATAATCATTCTTTGACCGGAGAATATGAAGGATGCAGAAGCATCAATATCACAGGAAATATACGAGCGATATTTTATTTAAAGACGGAAAGTGGTATTGTGTTCATCAATATAGGATCACACCCGGAATTATACGAGTAAAACAATGACCCTCTACACCCAACAATCAAAAAATATCCGCAAACTGCGAAGCATTGATTTTGTATTGACAATGTTATTACAAATGATAACATAAGAATTATGAACACGACAATACAAATAAGAATAGATAAAAACACTAAAGAAAAAGCTCAAAAGTCGCTTAGAAACATGGGGCTGGACCTTTCATCGGGCATTAAGTATTTTTTGAATCAAGTCGGAAAAACGGACAATCTATCTTATGTTTGCGACTTTGGTTATTTGCACGCATATTCTTCAGAGAAGCTAAAAGAATATAATAAAGAAATTGAATGGGCGAAAAAATATGGAAAAAGATTTTCTAGCGCCAAAAGCCTTCTCAATGATATTTTGGGTAAAAAATGAAATACATTTCCATTTATGCCAAAAAATTCAGAAAATCCATTAAAAAACTTATAAGGTCGGGTGCTTTTGATTTAAAAGAAACGGAAAAAGTCATGCAGAAATTAATTGACGGCCAAAAATTGGAATCAAAACACCGAGACCATTTTTTGACAGGAGAGTATGAAGGTTGCAAAGAGTGCCATATCAAAAATGATTTATTGTTGATATATGAAACAGACAAAGAAAAATCACTAATCACTTTTGTAAATATTGGAAGCCATCAAGAACTTTTCGGATAATTTAAAAATAATGTCCCTCTACGCCCAACAATCAAAAAATATCCGCAAGACATGGCTTTTGATGAGCGTGTTTTTGATCGTTGTCGTCGGCATTGGCTGGGTGTTCTCGCAGATTTACGGCAACTCGTCTTTTGTCGTTGTCGCCGTTGTTTTCAGCTTGTTTATGAATTTCTTCAGCTACTGGTTTTCGGACAAAATCGTCTTGACGATGTCTGGCGCGCGGCCGATAAAGAGGGGGGATGACCTTGAGCTTTACAGAATAGTGGAAAATCTTTGCATCACGGCCGGGCTCAAGACGCCAAAAATTTATATGATCAACGACCCGTCGCCTAACGCATTCGCTACCGGCAGAAACCAAGAACACGCAACCGTGGCGGTAACCTCCGGCTTGAGGCAAATTCTTGATAAGAACGAATTGGAAGGAGTTATCGCCCACGAGCTTTCCCATATCGGCAATAAAGACATTCTTATTTCCACAATTGTCGTTATACTTGTCGGATTTGTGGCGCTTATGTCCGACTTTTTTTTGAGGGCCCAATTTTTCAGGGGCAGAAGAGATAACAGAGAAGGCGGAGGGCAAGCACAACTTATAATAATGCTTATCGGAATAATTTTGGCTATTTTAGTGCCTATTGCCGCCACCATTATCCAGTTGGCCATTTCCCGCAAAAGAGAATTTCTCGCTGACGCTTCCGGCGCGCTTTTGACCCGATATCCGGAAGGTCTGGCTTCTGCTTTGGAGAAAATTTCCAATAGCCAGATTCCGTTAAGGAGAATAAATAAAGCCACAGCTCATCTCTATATATCCTCGCCCCTTAAAGGCGACAAGGGAACAAACTGGCTGGCAAAACTTTTTATGACCCATCCGCCGGCGGAAGAGAGAATAAGGGCGTTGAGAGGTTTGGAAATAAATTAATTTTTTTGCGGGGTATAAATTAAGGAGTATAATTAAAATAGACGGCAAATTAACATAAATCGTCCTAAACCAATTTTCTTAATTTATTAAGGAGAGAAAGCATGAACAAAGAAAAATTTATTGAAACTTTAAAGAAAAACAATATCCCCGCTTATTATCACGAATTGTGGTGGAGTAAAAGTAAATATGCGGATCCAAGCCATAAAAATAAATTTGGCTTTGGTGGAAATCAGGAAGAATTAGACGAACACATTAAAACTTTAAAAGAAAAAGGACGCATAACAAGCGCCCCGTGGTAGTATTAAGGGCGCTTTATTTTTTGGCTTTTTTCTGCCATAATGCGGAAATGATTTGGAGGGTTCGCATAGCGGTCTAGTGCGCAGACCTGGAAAGTCTGTGTGGGGCAACCCACCGAGAGTTCGAATCTCTCACCCTCCGTTTTGGTTAAAATCCGAACTTAAAAATTATCAGAAATTTATAAAAGCCAGTATCTTATTTTGTTTAATTTATATGTTGTTAAATAAATTTGAAAAATTTTTACAATCAGTCAATCTTATTGCTTATCGTGATAAGTATAGGCCTATTAAAATTGTGGAAATGGATTTGCCTAAAGAAGTTCAGGCAATCAATATGCTCTACAAAGTATATTGGGATCAAAAGAAATTTTTGTCTTTCGAAGATTTTTATAAAGAGTATTTAAATTCTCAAAAAACAGAAATTGAATCTTTTAGACAAAAAATAACGATGTGCAAGAATTGTTTTTATCGCGGACTTCCTGCAAGAATTTATAGAACATGGGCAAGTATTATTACTCAAATACACGCCGGTTATGTAGCGGAATCAGTTTTCGGTGAAGGTATGGTTGCAATGTCGGGCGAGCTTGACCATCAAGGAGCTGATTTTCAAGTTAGATATAAAGGAAAAATTTTAAACTACCAAGTTAAAAAGAAATCCTTTAGTGGAGAAGTGAGGCGTGGTAAGGGTGGAGTTAAAAATAAAATAGAAGGGCAATTTATTGATATTAATTACGAAGTCCCAAATAGTGATTATTTCGAAAACCCAAAGAAAAAAGATGGCGAGTATAAACTCCCTTATTCGCGATTTATAGAAAATAAAGAATTAAAGCGTTTTTCTAACGGCTTCGTTGTTTTTACGCCGTTTCCTTTTGAGAAAAAGAAAAAGGAAATAGACGGGGCTCTAAAATAATTTTGCAACCAGTTTTTTATCATCTACCATTTTTTCTGCCAATCTCACATAATTCGGATTGATCTCAAAGCCAATATACGATTGTCCCAATTCTTTTGCCGCCGCACACTCCGAGCCAGTACCAACAAAAGGCACTAGTACAACGCCATCATTTTTTGGCATAGCAGATTTTATCAATTTTTTAGATAGTTCAAATGGTTTTTGTGTTGGGTGCTTCATTATTTCATGCCCCTCATGATTTTTCAGTTGTCGTGGTTCACAAACAGAATCACAGGTTTTACACAAAAACCATCTCTCAATCATTCCGGCTCCACCGGCAAGAGCAGGGATTTTGATAACATCTCTCGGTAAAGCTCCGCCCTCGTGGGCTTTATAAACGGTTTCTAAACCATTACCACTAAATCTCCCCAGAGTTCCTTTTCTTACCTTTCCGGCAGCTCCATTTAGAAAGCCGTCAGTGTATGGCTCTCTAACTTCATCTCTATTAAAAACCGGCTTGTCTTTCCATGCGCAAATAATCGCCTCGTGGCTTCTTTGCCAAAAATTTAACGAGGCAACATTTTTATTCGTGTAGTGCCAAATAAGCCACCTTTTATTAAGCGATATTTCAACTGAAAGATAAGCTAAAATTTCGCTGAAGCCGTAAATAAACATTGTCCCGCTCGGCTTCATTGCGCGGATACATTCATTTATCCACTCTTTACACCAAGAGACATATTCGCTTAATTCTCTTTTATCAATGTTGTTGCCAAAATTTTTGCCGATATTATAAGGCGGGTCAACGATGACAACATCACAACTTTCATCGGGAAGTTTTTTAAGTTCTGCGAGTGCGTCGCCTAAAATGATTTTATTTAAGGGAAGCGTTTTATTTCTTTTTAATGAAACTGTCGTCAAAAAATCCTCTATCTGCTGCGGTTCGTTTTGTATAACATCAATAACAATACCTTGAATTTTTATATCTCTGTCTTTTCGTATAATAATCGGTTCATAAGCGCTATTTGCCGGTTGGAGCCTAATTTGATTACGTTCTCTGAAAAATTTTTTTAGTGTCGCTTCGTAATTATCTATTAAGGTGACCACTCTTTGTCCGTTTTCGGCGGTTTCTTGCTGTTTAACCAAAACAACATCGCCGTCTTTTATATTTTCATCGATCATGCTATTTCCACTTACTCGCAAAGCATAGAAGTCGCCATTTTTAGGCAATTTTGTTTTAGCTACTGCTATAAATTCATTTTCACGAATTGCTTCTATTGGTTCGCCTGCGGCAATGGTCCCCAAAAGAGGAATTTTTATCAAGGGCTCTTTTTCCAAAATACTAATAGCACGAGCTTTATTGTCTATTTTTCCTAAATAACCCCCCGATTTAAGTTTCGAAACATGAAAATGGACAGTCGAAACAGAAGCGAGCCTAAGTCGTTTTCTGATTTCTTCAAAAGAAGGTGCATATCCTTTCTTTTGTGAATAATTTTCCACGAAGCCAAGGACTTCTTTTTGACGTTTTGTTAGCATAACATACTTGACTTATTTACCATACATCAATTATAATAGAACAAAAGTAGAAAATCAAAGGCGAGTTATCCCCAGATCAAAATTATGTCAAAAAGGAACAAAAAATATAAAGAGCCTAAAGCACCGAAACGACCGGAAAATTTTCATAATTTCGTAGATTGTCTGAAATGGCTAAAAAAATCTGTCTATGTTGTCGCAAGAGGTAGAAAAACCATTATTGACGAAAAGGAGGGTATCAACTGGATTACTCTCGGAACTGGATTTATAGCCGCTCCGAATCGTTTCTTGACTGCAGGTCATGTTATTAACGATACGGAAAAGGGCGAACTTTTTAAACATCAAGAGGGAGATAAGTATTACTTATTGAGACATGATGACGACGATCAATGGCATTGTAGAATTTTTGAACCAAAATTAGACCAAGAAATTTTTGTTTATCCGGATATAGATTTGGCTGTGATTTATCTTGATGAAGAATTTTACAAGAATGGCGACAAAATATACGCAGATAAAAATGACTTCATAAGAATTTCTAAAGATTTTCTACCCATAGGCACTGAGGTTGGCGTTTTGGGTTACCCATTGAGTAAACTGGAATTTGAAGATCGAGATTTAAATAAACCCCGAATCGGTAATGTCTTACTTCGTACCGATAATGGCGTTATAAATTGTAGATACCGAACACCTGACAAACACTCGGTTTATGAATTTACAATCGCATTTAATCCGGGTAATAGTGGTGGCCCAATTTTTGATGTTAAAACTGGCAGAGTAGTTTCTATTGTAAAAGGATATAGGACTTCACAGATAAATACAAAAGAAGTATCAATTTCAGAAGAAGGATTGAAGCAATTAAAGATTTACAAAGAAAAAGCTTTTATTGAGGTGCTACACGCAACATACTCATTAGGATTCGCCACGCCTTCTTTCTTGGAAGTGTTGAAGCAACACGCCATAAATTAACTAGCCGCCGATTTTTTCAAAGAAGAAAGCCGAAGCCCGCGCGGATTCCTCCCCAAACCCCTCCTTTTCCATTTGCGACATCCAAATTCAAAAACAAATGAGCCGAAGTTTTGGCAAATCCTTTCCCCCAAAAAATAGTTTTGCCAAAATTGGCCCGCTTTTGCAAACACCGTTTTCATCCTCTCGCCACCACTATTCCCACCACTTTTTTCGCTCCGGCTTGTTTGAGGACTTTTTTGGCTTCGCGAAGTGTCGCGCCGGTGGTGAAGACATCGTCAATCAAGATGATTTTTTTGCCTCTGATCGTTTCGGGATTTCTCACTTCAAAACTGCCGATGATGTTCGCCAGCCGTTCTTCTTTGTTTTTTACCTCCACTTGCGACTTCGTGTGGAATTTTTTAAACAAAATGTCCGCGCGGACATTATAGGACAATTCTCTGGCGATCATTTCCGCTTGATTGTAGCCTCTATGTCTCAATTTATTTTTTGACAAAGGAACAGGGACAACCAGCCAATTTTCCGTCTCCAATTTTTTCCATATTCTTTCTCTGATAAGTTCCGCCAAAGGTTTGGCCAATTGTTTTACGCCCCGATATTTCAGCATCCACAGGGATTTTTTAAGGACAGCGTCTTGATAATTTGAAGCGATATGTACCCCGTTCAAATACGGCGTGTCCGGGCGGTTGATTTTTAGAAGACAATCGGAACATAAAATCTCATTTTCCTTTTTGCAACCGAGGCATTTTTGGGGGAACAAAACGGCCAATATGTTTTTAAAAATTTTCATTTTTTACTCGCCGGCGATTATGGTATATAATATATCACATATGGATTTTTCTTTAGGCGGACTGCTCAAAAATTTCAAATCGGCGTTTAATGCCAAAAAAAGCGTTTTGGGTTTGGACATCGGCAGTTCTTTCGTCAAATTGGTTCAGCTAAGAAAAGAGCAAGAGAGGGCTATCTTGGAAACCTACGGCGAAATCGCCCTCGGCCCTTACGGCAAAATGAAAATCGGCCAAAATGTAAAATTATCTCCAGACGACACCGCCCAAGCCATAAAAGATTTGATGAAGGAATCAAACAGCAAGACTGACAGGGCCAGAGTTTCCATTCCGTTAAAATCAAGTTTCGTGAAGATAATAACTCTGCCTTTCGGCCAGGAGAAAAACATTTCCGCCGAGGTTGTCGCTATGGAGGCTAGAAGGCATATTCCCATACCGGTTTCGGAAGTGGCTTTGGATTGGTGGGTTATTCCCGAGAGCGAAGATGATTTGAAAAATGGCGGCGAAAAGGAGACGGAAGTGCTTCTGGTGGCCATTCACAACGATGTCATCGGCGAGTATAAAGACATAATCGCCAAAGCCGGTCTGACGGCGTCGTCTTTTGAAATAGAATCTTTCAGCCTGGTGCGGTCGGGGATAAGCCGGGGCAGTCCGACGATAGCCGTGATGGATATCGGCTCGTCCGCCGTGAAAATGGCCATAGTGGATTACGGCGTGATGAAATCGTCCGTTCTCATAAACAAAGGCTCGCAAGATTTGACTCTGGCCTTGTCCCAGTCTTTGGGCGTTGATTTCGCCAAAGCGGAAGAGATGAAAAGGGAAATAGGCTTGTCCGACTTGCCGGAACATCAGGATATCGTCGCCGTGATGGAGCCGATTTTGGATTATATTTTCCACGAAGCGGCGGTTTTCTTGAAAGATTTTCAAAATAAATACGGCCGATCGGCCAGCAAAGTGATTTTTTCCGGAGGTGGTTCTCTGCTCAAAGGTTTGGCCGGATACGGGGTGAAAAAATTGACAATTGAAGTTGAATACGCCAATCCTTTCGGCAAAACGGAGCACCCGGCTTTTTTATCGGGGGTCCTGAAAGGCATCGGGCCTGATTTTTCCGTCGCCGCCGGTCTGGCCTTGGGGGAACTGTAAAAACAGAAAAAACATTGCAGAAATGTTGTAAATTTGACTTTTATTTTGCGTTTGGTAGTATGGTGTTAGTAATTTGTTGCCCGCTAAAGGGTAATTTTAATTAGTATGGCAATTTTAAGAAAAGCAACTCCGACGCAAGGTCGGAGCTCCGACCAAAGCGTCGGAGAAAAAAACAAAGAAGCCGTTTCCGTCCTTATTCCCCATATCACGGAGAAGGCCACTTTTTTGGGCGAGAAAAATGCCTATGTTTTTAAAGTTGAACCGGAGTTCAATAAGATAATGATAAGGCAGGCGGTGAAAAAACAATATAATGTTGAGCCGGCGAAAGTAAGGATAATCAACATTCCCGGGAAAATGGTTTTTATAAGAAGAAGGCGGGCTCAAAAAGCCGGTTATAAAAAAGCGGTAGTTTATCTGAAAAAAGGCGATAAAATAACAGCATAGATTTTATTTTTTAGATTTAAGATTTTAGATTGAAACATGAAGCATTATAAACCCACAACTCCATCCAGAAGGCATATGTCGGTAGTTTCCTACCGGAATGTTTTGACACGGACCGAGCCGGAAAAAAGCCTAACCCGAGGATTCAAGAGAGGTGTGGGCAGGAATTCCGCCGGACGGATAACAGTCAGGCACAAAGGAGGCGGAGTAAAGAGGTCTTATAGAGAAATTGATTTCCATTACGATAAAATAGACATTCCGGCCACGGTAAAGTCCGTTGAATACGACCCGAACCGGTCCGGTTTTATCTCTCTTTTGTTTTACGCCGACGGAGCTAAGCGATACGTTCTTTTGCCGGCCGGATTGAAAGTCGGGGACAAAGTGATAACTTCCGAGAAAGCCGACATAAAACCCGGCAACAGGCTTCCTTTGAAGAAAATACCGGCCGGAACTTTTATTTATAATATAGAAATTTTACCCGGATCCGGCGCCAAGATGATAAGAAGCGCCGGCAATTTTGCCGAGCTTTTGGCTCACGACAGCGGATACGCCCTGCTCAAAATGCCGTCCACGGAAGTCAGAAAAGTTCCGCTGGAAGCCTGGGCCAGCGTCGGCCAAGTGTCCAACGAAGAATATAAATTGAGAAATTTCGGAAAAGCCGGCCGTTCAAGGTGGCTGGGAATCCGGCCGACCGTCAGAGGCAGCGCCATGAATCCGGTGGACCATCCGCTGGGCGGAGGAGAAGGCAGACAGCCGAGAGGCATGAGCCGGGTGAAAAATATGTGGGGCAAAGGAATAAGGGGAGTGAAAACCAGAACACCGAAGAAATATTCCAATGTGTTTATAGTTTCCAGAAGAAAAAAGAAATAAAAAAATAATTTTATGTCAAGAAGTTTAAAAAAAGGACCGTATATTTACGAAAAACTGCTGAAAAAAATCAGCGTTTTAAAGCCGATGGACGGAACGGTTGTTAAAACATGGGCCAGGAATTCCCAAATCTCGCCGGAAATGATAGGCTTTACTTTCGGCGTGCACAACGGCAAAGATTTCATTCAAGTAAGGATAACGGAAGATATGATAGGCCACAGGCTGGGAGAATTCAGCCCGACGAGAAAATTTGTCAAGCACGGAGGCAAGATGCAGAAAGAAATAGAAACCAAGAAAAAAGAGGCGGAAATAGCCTCGGCGCAGGCGGCCAAAGCGGCGCCGGCGGAAAAGAAATAATGAAAGAAATAACGGCAAAATTGAATAACTACCGGGCCTCGCCCAGGAAGACGAGGATTGTCGCCGGCTTGATCAAGGGCAAAAACGCGCGAGACGCCATCGTCCAGCTTGATTTTTTGGCTAAAAAGTCCGCCAGCCCAATTGCGAAACTCCTGAAATCCGCTATAAGCAATGCCAAGAACGACTTCAAAACGGCGGATGAAAAAAACTTGACGGTAAAAACGATTACGGTTAACGCCGGTACGGTTTTAAAGAGAAGCCGGCCGAGATCAAGGGGCATGGCCAATCAGATTTTGAAAAGAACGAGCAATATTACGGTTGTTCTTTCAGAACAACCGAGTCCAAAAGTCAAAAGTCAAAAGTCAAAAGTTTAATGATATGAGCAAGACAGTCCACCCATATTCATTCAGGCTAGGCATATTGCGAAATTGGAGATCGCGCTGGTTTAACCCTGTCAAATACAGGCATTTGCTTAAGGCGGATGTCTTGACAAGAGAAGCGTTGGAAAAATCAATGCGGGGAATGTACGTGGAGGGCATAGAAATAGAAAGATCGCCGGCGGTTTTTCATTTGATAATCAAGACTTCCCGCCCAGGGCTTCTTATCGGCCGGAAAGGGGAAGGAGCCGACAAAATCAAAGCCCAGATAATCGGGATAATGAAAAAAATAAAAGCCGAAGTGCCGAAAGAGATAAAACTGACCGTGGAAGAAATCCAGCATCCTGAATCAAGCGCCAAAATTTTGGCTCAAATGGCGGCGGAAAATCTGGAAAAAAGAACGCCTTTCCGAAGAACGATGAAACAGATAATGGAGAAAGCCATGGCTAGCCACAATGTCAAAGGGGTGAAAATGGCGATGTCCGGTCGTCTGGACGGTTCGGAAATGGGAAGGAAAGAATGGCTGAGAAAAGGCCGGATACCGCTTCAGACGCTTCGCGCCGACATCGATTTCGCTCGAGAGAAAGCCCATTTGCCTTACGGCGATATAGGAATAAAGGTCTGGATTTATAAGGGAGAAAAATTTGAAGAATAGATTTAATTTTTGAGATTTGAGATTTGAATTTTTAATTTGAAACATATGATGCCCAAAAAAGTAAAATTTAGAAAATGGCACCGAATGAGGGAAAACCCGAAGAAGGCCCATGTCGCCACCAGAGGAAATAGTTTGGATTTCGGTTCTTTCGGATTGGTGGCGCAGGAAACCAAAGAAGTCTGGGCCAACCAGATTGAAGCGGCCAGAAAAACGATGGCCAGGTTCACCAACAACGCCGGAAAAATTTGGATAAGGATTTTTACCGACATGCCCATAACCAAAAAACCGGCGGAAGTCGGAATGGGAAAAGGAAAGGGCGATCCGGTCGGCTTTGTCTACAGAGTCAGGCCGGGCAATGTCTTATTTGAAGTGGACGGCCTTGACGAGGCGACAAGCCGGGAAGCTTTAAGGAAAGGAGGCTCAAAATTGCCGGTAAAGATAAAAATAATAAAAAGATAAACATATGCCGAAGAAAAAATTAAAAGGAACAATAGTCTCGGACGCAATGCAGAAAACTGTGGTTGTTTCCGTTGACCGCTACGTCAAACATCCCAAATACAAGAAATATATGAAGAAAACAAACAGATATAAAGCTCACGACGAGAAAGAAGAATACAATGTCGGAGACAAGGTTGTAATTCAGGAATGCCGGCCATTATCAAAAGATAAGCATTTTGAAGTTTTGTCCAAAATTTAATTTATGATACAGCCTCGAACAATGGTGAATATTGCCGACAATACCGGCGCGAAATTGGCGCAAGTCTTCAAGGTGCTTGGCGGAAGCAAGAAAAGATACGCTCAATTAGGCGAGATTGTCGTTGTTTCCATCAAAACCGCCGAACCAAGGAAAATGGTTAAGAAGAAAGAAGTCCATCACGCTCTCGTCGTCAGGCAGAAAAACGCCTTCAGGAGAAAAGACGGATCTTATGTTAGGTTTGATGAGAATGCCGTCGTGCTTTTGGACAAAGCGAAGCATGAGCCGTTAGGAGGAAGAATTTTCGGGCCGATTCCGAGAGAAATTCAAGAAAAAGGATATAGTCAGATAATTTCATTGGCGCCGGAAGTGGTGTAATAAATTTATGAAGATTAAAAAAGGAGACATAGTGAAAATAATGGCAGGCAAAGACAAAGGCAAAACAGGGAAAGTGGCCAAAGTTATTCCGTCTGAAGAAAAAATAATCGTGGAAGGAATGAATATAAAGAAAAAAAATATAAGGCCGAAAAAACAAGGCCAGAAAGGCCATATCGCCAGCATCTCGGCGCCGTTTTACGCTTCCAACGCCATGATAATCTGTTCCTCTTGCGGCAAGACGACGAGAACCGGATATAAATTGGAAGGAGAGAAAAAAACAAGAGTTTGCAAAAAATGCGGAAACGCCACGTAAAAACAAGTATGAATAAATTCAAAGAAAAATTAAATAAAACAGCAGTTCCGGCAATGAACAAAAAGTTCGGCTATAAAAACGCAATGGCAACGCCAAAAATAATCAAGGTTGTCGTCAGCGCCGGCATCGGGTCGTTCAAAGACGAAGCCAAAAAAGAAGCGGCTTTGAAATCACTTACCCTGATCGTCGGCCAAAAACCGCTCGTCAACAAAGCCAAGAAATCAATAGCTTCTTTCAAACTAAGGCAGGGAATGCCTGTCGGCTATTCGGTTACGCTAAGAGGGGGCAGAATGTATGATTTCTTGGAAAAACTGGTCAATGTGGCGATTCCTCGGGTGAGAGATTTCCGCGGCTTGGAGCAAAAACTGGTAGACCAAACGGGCAACATGTCCATCGGCTTCAAAGAGCACATATCTTTCCCGGAATCGGCGGGAGAAGACGTCCGGGCGGCTTTCGGTTTGGGGGTTACGATTGTCACCACCGCCAAGAGCAAAGAAGAAGCCCTGGAATTATTAAGACTTGCAGGTTTCCCGTTTAAAGCTTAGTATATACTTTTGTAACATATGGCAAAAACATCAGTCATAGCAAGATCAAAGAAAATGCCCAAATACAAATCAAGGGTTGTAAGAAGGTGTTTTCGCTGCGGAAGAAAGAGGGGTTATATGAGAGATTTTGATTTATGTCGTATATGTTTCAGAGAATTGGCCAACGAAGGAATGATTCCGGGGGTTAAAAAATCATCATGGTAACATTATTTAGAAATTAGAAATTAAACAATGGATCCGATAGCCGACATGTTAACTTCAATAAGAAACGCTCAAGCCGCCCGCAAAGAAACGGTGTCTGTTCCGTATTCCAAAATAAAAATGGAAATAGCGAAAGTTCTGGCCAAAGAAAAATTCATCAAAGAAGCCGACCATAAAGGCAAGAAAATCAACAAAATTATTGATATTGTTTTGAATTACGACAGTTTGAACCGGCCGGCGATAACGAGCTTGAAAAGAGTTTCCAAACCGTCCCGAAGGATTTATTCTCCGTCTTCCAAGATTAAAAAAATAAGACAGGGTTTCGGTTCCCAGATATTGTCCACCCCTAAAGGAATTCTTTCCGGCAAAGAAGCCAGAAGAGAAAAAATAGGCGGGGAAGTAATTTGCGAAGTATATTAATTTATTTATGAGCCACATAGGAAAAAAAGGAATACAAATACCGGACAAAGTTGACGTTAAATTAAACGGCAATGTTTTGAACGTGAAGGGCCCGTTGGGGGAGATGGCGAGGCTTGTTCATAGCGATGTGGAAGTGAAAATAGCCGATAAAATTGTCGCAGTATCTTTGAGAAAAGGCGCGCCCAATAAAGCTGTCTGGGGGACATTCGCTTCCCATATAAATAATATGATAAAAGGCGTTACAGCCGGTTTTGAAAAAAAGCTTATAATAGAAGGCATCGGATTCAAGGCTCAATTGGAAGGGACAAAACTTTCTTTGAATATCGGTTTGTCTCATCCGGTAAAGATTGAAATACCAAAAGGCGTAAAAGTTTTGATAGAAAAAAGCCTTATTACCATCAGCGGTTATGACAAAGAAACAATCGGCCAATTCAGCGCCAACGTCAGAGCTTTCAAGAAACCGGAACCGTACAAAGGAACGGGTATAAGATACGAGAAAGAAATTATAAGAAGAAAGGCTGGCAAGAAAGCGGCCACAGCCGCGACCTAAAATTATGAAAAGGTTAATTTCAAAAAGAGAAATAAGGCACAAGAGAGTCAGAGCCAAAATAAAAGGGACAAGCGATCGCCCTCGGCTTTCCGTTTTCCGATCCAACAGATATGTTTTCGCCCAGATTATAGACGATGTTAAAGGATCAACTTTGGTTTCGGCCGGAGATTTCAAGTCAAAAGGCAAAGCCAAAAAAACGGAATCGGCGAGAGATGTCGGGTTGGAGCTGGCCAAAGCCGCCAAGCTGAAAAAGATTGAATCGGTGGCGTTTGACAGGGGGGGAAACAAGTATCAAGGTCGGGTCAAGGCGTTGGCGGAGGGGGCAAAGGAAGGAGGCCTTAAATTTTAGTTTTGAGATTGAAACATATGGCAAACAAATTCAGCAAAGGCCGGGGTTCGGGCAGGGAAAAATCCGAATACGACCAAAAAATAATAGACATAAGAAGAGTGACCCGAGTCACCAAAGGAGGAAAGAGATTTAATTTCCGCGTTACTATCGTGGCCGGAAACAGAAAGGGCGATGTCGGCGTGGGCATGGGCAAAGCTTCCGACACGGCCGGAGCGATAGAAAAAGCTTTCCGAAACGCCAGGAAAAATTTGATCAAACCGAAGCTGACCAAAGATTTTTCCATCCCCCACGAAACGGAAGCCAAGTTTGGAAGCAGTTCAATTATAATCAAGCCGGCCAAGGGCCGGGGGCTTGTCGCCGGAAGTTCGGCCAGAACGGTTTTTGACTTAGCCGGAATAAAAGATGTTAACGCCAAATATCTGTCCAGAAGCAAAAATAAGGTCAACAACGCCAAAGTGGCGATAGAAGCGCTGAAGAAAATACGATAAAAAGTCTATAAAGTCAAAAGTTCATAAAGTCTATAAAGTAAAATACAACTATGCAAATCCATCAAGTAACACCAAAAACAAAAAGCAAGAAAGGCAAATATATCGGCCGCGGAGGAAAGCGAGGCACTTATTCGGGGCGGGGCATCAAGGGTCAGAAAGCCAGAGCGGGCAGAAAAATGAGGCCGGAAATAAGAGATCTGATAAAAAAGTTGCCCAAAAAAAGAGGTTACCGGTTCAAGTCGTTCCAAAAAGATTCGGCCATCGTTAATCTTGATGTTTTAAACAAAAAACTGGCCGACAACAGCGAAATCACTCCGAAAATTCTTGCGGAATATGGCTTAGTAAAATCCTTAGGCGGGAAAATTCCGCCAGTCAAGATTCTCGGCAAAGGAGAAATAGACAAAAAATTTTCAGTTTCCGGTTGTTTGATTTCCGTGTCAGCCAAAGAAAAAATAGAAAAAGCCGGAGGAACAGTAGAGTAAAAAGTCAAAAGTTCATAAAGTTCATAAAGTTAAGACTTTACAGACTTGATAAACTTTCAACTAATTAAAATGCTTAACCGAATAAAAATAATATTAAAGGACTATAATCTTAGAAACAAGATATTGTTCGTCTTGGCCGTTTTGGTTCTGTTCAGAATCGGCTCAAGCATACCGATTCCCGGCGTTGACCATATCCGTCTCTCCGCCTTTTTGTCCAACAATCAATTCTTCGGCCTGCTGGATATTTTTTCCGGCGGGGGCTTGTCCAATCTTTCCATATTAATGCTCGGCGTGGCTCCTTACATTACGGCCTCAATCATAATGCAGCTCTTCACGATGATTTTTCCCAAACTTAAAGAGCTATATCAGGAGGAAGGCGAAGCGGGCCGACAGAAGTTCAACCAATACTCCAGGCTTTTGACCGTTCCGCTCGGTTTCCTGCAGGGATTCGGCTTGATGACTATGTTGCAAGGGCAGGGAATCCTGGGCCAGATTTCCTTTTTGGACAAGTTCACCAATATCTCCATAATGATCGCCGGCACTATGGTTTTGCTTTGGCTCGGAGAGCTTATTTCGGAAAAAGGCATCGGCAACGGCATTTCCCTTATAATCTTCGGGGGAATCGTGGCGGGCTTGCCCTCAACCATCCAAAGAACTCTTTTCACTTTTGACCCGTCGCAAATTCCGATGTACGGATTATTTTTGGCGATAGCCGTTCTTATAATCGGCGGAGTGGTCGTTATATCCGAGGCGGAAAGGCTGGTGCCGGTTTCTTACGCCAAGCAAGTGAGAGGCTCAAGAATGTACGGGGGAGTTTCCACCCACATACCCTTGAAGGTCAATCAAGCCGGCGTTATTCCAATAATCTTCGCCATTTCCATTTTGCTTTTCCCTCAAATGATTGTTAATTTGCTGGCCGGGTTAAACAGCGGAGCGGTCGCCGTTTTGTCCGGCTATATTTTGGCGTTTCTCAACAACTCTCTTGTTTACGGAGCGCTATACTTCATTCTTGTTTTCTTTTTCACTTATTTCTACACGGCCGTTACTTTTGACCCCAAGATGATTTCGCAAAATTTGCAAAAAAGCGGCGCGTTCGTCCCCGGAATCCGTCCCGGCCAGCCGACATCGGACCATCTGGCCAGAATCATAACCAGAATCACTTTGGTCGGCGCCCTTTTCCTCGGCCTTATCGCCGTGCTTCCTTTGGGGATAAAAGCTTTGACGGGTATTTCTTCACTGGCTATCGGCGGAACGGCGCTCTTGATTGTCGTCTCCGTCGTTTTGGAAACAGCCAAGCAAATAGAAGCCCAAGTGGTGATGAAAGAATACGAGTAAACCGGCATCAGATGCCGGAATGTATTAATCCTCTGAATTACGAAACCCCCCAACCTCAAATTTAAAAACCCGTCGCAAACAAACGCAGTTTTATCCGTTTGTTCTTTTTTGTGTCGCTAAGGATAAAGTTGTCTCAAATTCGACGCGCCCTACCTGAGCGCATAAGCTAAAATAGAGTAGATGTAATTGGCGAAATATCCGTCAACGGATCTCGGCAGCTTCATAAACTCCGGTAATGTGCACACACATATGGCGGTTTCTCCTAAAATGGAGGAATGAGCATACACATGGCTAAAACAATCAAAGAAGAGAGGTTAAGATGGATACTACCCATCGTGAAGCAAGAGGTGAAATTAAAAGATGCGGCGAAAGTATGCCCGCACAGTAAACGAAGCCTGGAGCGTTGGGCAGCGCTCTACAGAGAGGAAGGAGAAGCGGGCCTAGAACCCAAATCAACCGAACCGAAGACGCAAGAAAAAGAAACACCAATATTGGCCAAAGAAAGAATTGTTGAAATACGAAAGAAAACGAAAAAGTGCGCGTTAAAGATACGCTGGCAACTACAATTTGAACACAAAATCCAAGCGATTAAAACGGACAATGGATCAATCTTCACCAATTACTACGCCAGCATGACCAAACGAAGCGACATGACGGTAAAAACGATTCATGCGCTTGATATTTTCTGTCGAGAGAACAATATCATTCACTACTTAATTGACCCCGGTAAGCCAGCTCAAAACGGAACCGTAGAGAGAAGCCATCGGGAAGATCAAGAGAAATTCTACGAGCAAAACAAATTCAAAAGTTTCAATGATTTGCAAATTAAATTAGAAAGGTGGAATATATATTACAACAACTTGGAACATTGCGGTTTAAACGGAAAAACGCCAAATGAATTTCTGGAAGATTATCAGTTAATTAGACCGCCAAATGTCTGTGCCTAAAACAATTCCAATTTTGCCGAAAATGATGTAGAATTTTTGACAAAGCCGGGGTGGTGGAATG
>Ga0209211_10003183_pt1 | contig 27091 bp, 34 predicted proteins | sample RifGroA2_FD_183992 | JGI IMG/M metagenome (GOLD analysis project Ga0209211, IMG submission 183992) | Groundwater microbial communities from Rifle, Colorado, USA - Groundwater A2 (SPAdes) (version 2) | ecosystem: Environmental > Aquatic > Deep subsurface > Groundwater | place: Rifle, Colorado...
ACGCCTTAGGATATAACGGTGAATAAATAGGAATTACTGCAATCTCCTTTTTCCTCAACTCCTCCAATTTCTTCAACGGGTCAAACCGATTGCGAAACACAACAAACTTTTCCCCCAGATTTTGGCCAATTATTTTTATCAGATCTTGTTTCGTGGCTTTATAAGCCTTTTCCGCACACCCAAAATACTTTAATAAAGATGCCAACTTCATCGGCCCAATACCGTAACAGTGAGAAAATCCCAGATAATAATAGAGGTCATCTTCTACCATTTTTTAATCCTCTCCCACTCTAAACTGCAAACTTTTGGCAATATGAGATTCATTGATAATATCGTCATTATTCAGATCGGCGATAGTTTGGCTGACTTTAATCACTCTAAAATAACCGCGGGCCGATAAAGAAAAACGGTCAATTGCCTGCTTAAGCAATTGTTCCCCACTGCTTGTTAATTTACAATATTGTCTAATCAGTTTACTGCTCATCTCTCCATTAGTTGTAATTCCCGTTTCTTTCAATCTCTTTATTTGCTTTTTTCTGGCTCTTATTACTCTCTCGCGTATTGCCTTACTTGATTCTGCCAATTTAACAGACGTTAATTTTTCTTGCTCTACAGCCGGCACATATACATGTAAATCTATCCTATCAAGAAGCGGTCCTGATAATCTTTTTCTGTATTTTAGAATTACTCCGGGCAGACAAGAACATTTCTTTTTCGGATGACCTAAATATCCGCAGGGACAGGGGTTGGAAGCAGCCAGTAACAAAAACCGTGAAGGAAAAGTCACGCTGCCTGAAGCACGTGAGATCGAAACAAATCCATCCTCCATTGGCTGTCTCAAGGCTTCAAGCACTGAACGCGGGAACTCAGGAAATTCGTCCAAAAATAATACACCCCTATGAGCTAATGAAATTTCTCCGGGTTTTGGATTTGTTCCCCCACCAATCAACCCAATCCTAGAGGTTGTATGATGCGGGCAGCGGAACGGTCTCACTAGAGAAAACTGGCGACATCGACTCATTCCAACAACCGAATAAATACGCAATGCCTCCAATAATTCATTTTTGTCCAATGGTGGCAAAATAGTCGGGAATGCCCTGGATAACAATGTTTTACCAGCTCCCGGCGGTCCTTTTAAAGCAATATTATGGAAACCTGCTGCAGCAATCTCCAAAGCATACTTGACTGATTCCTGGCCTTTGACATCGACAAAATCAATTTCATTTTCTTCTATTATTTCTTCTTTGAATCTTTCGGGAATCAATGGAGTTAATAATTGCTGATTGTTCAGATGCCAAACTAAATCTGTTAATTTTTTTACTGGATAAATTTTTATATCTGTAAAAAACCGCGCTTCTTTTTCATTTTCTTTCGGAATAAATATTCGGCTAATTCTCTTTTCTTGTGCCATTAGAAGAATAGAAATAATTCCATTTATGGGCCGTATTTCTCCTTCTAAAGAAAGTTCACCAATAAATAAAGAGTCTTTTAAAAAGTCTTTTTCTATTGCTTTTGAAGAGGCTAAAATTCCGACCGCAATCGGCAAATCAAAAGCAGAACCTTCTTTGGGAATATCGGCCGGCGCTAAATTTACGGTGATCCGCGAGTCAGGCATTTCAAAACCGGTATTATTTATAGCGGTTCTAACACGATCTTTTGCTTCATCAACCGATTTGTCCGGAAGACCTACTATGGTGAAAGTTGGAAATCCTTTTTCCGCTACATCAACTTCAACTTCGATCAAAGTACCGTCAAGCCCCACCACACAACCAGAATTTATTTTGGAAAGCATGATTTAGTATGAAAGTTAAATTAAATGAAGTCCATGGACTATATGCTACAAATTTCCTTTATTGCTTCCATGCCTTTGATAAACATCTCCTTGCTTATATTTTCATTGGGTGCATGGTTGGCGCTTTCAGGTAAAGTAAATCCGTATAGAATAATCGGTTTATCAAATATACGTTTTAATACTTCGGCAGCCGGAATAGAACCTCCCGCCCTGTTTAACAAGGTTTTATTGCCATACTTTTTTTTCATGATCTCACTTACTTTCAAAACATATTCGTTATCAAAATCAGTGTAAAATGGCGAGCACTGAGAAAAAAGCTTTAGCTCCCATTTAACCCCTTTAGGAATATTATTTTTAAAAAATTTACGTACTGATTGGCTGATCAAGTCAGGATCCTGGTATTCCACCAGCCTGAAGGAAAATTTTGCTTTAGCTTTTTTGGGAATTACTGTTTTTGATCCTTCTCCCGTATATCCCGAAACTATACCATGCACATCAAAAGAAGGATATAATTTTGTAGAAAGAGAATGTTGTTTAGCGTCAATAGCAATTACCGTGTAGGTGCCTGCCTCTTTGGCTTCGTCCTTATCCGTTCTGTCTGCTTCTTTTAACAGTTCCCTTTCTTTTTTGGTTATCTTTTTGACTTTATTATAAAAACCCGGAATCATTATCCTGCCTGTTTTTGAGCTCTTCAGCTTGCCGAATAATTCGGATAGGACCTGGATCGGGTTATAAACCCTGTTTCCATAGATACCAGAATGAAGGTCGAGCTTGCCAATCTCCACCTCGATTTCATAGTAAACAAGACCTCTTAAACCGTAAAAAATCTGCGGCAGATTTCTGCCATGCATGCCTACATCAAGAACATAAAAAACATCAATGTCTTTTAACAGGTCATTTGCCTGTTTGATATATGTTTCAAAATTCATGCTACCGATTTCTTCCTCGCCTTCAATAACCAGAACAATATTGTTGACAAGTTTATTGTTTTTTATCAGGTCCTCTATTGCAGAAATGATGGCAGCTAAATGACCTTTATCATCAGCTACTCCCCTGCCGTATAATTGACCGTTTTTTTCAATAAGCTCAAAAGGAGAAGTATTCCATTCATCAATCGGGTCCTCAGGCTGGACATCATAATGGCTGTAAAAACCGATTGTTTTTTGCTGAGGTGAAATAATTTTCTGGGCAATGATTAAAGGTGGGAAATTTCCACGTCTGTAGATTTTAATATCAAACCCTAATGATTTAAGTTTTTTCGAAATTAATTCTGCGGCTTTAATAATGAATTCAACCCGTTTTGGATCTGCAGAAACAGACTGAATATTTATCAATTCGCGAAGTAATGAAAGGAAGTTATTTTGCATTCCTGTTAATAACATATAGCTTATTCTAGCAAATATTTCAAAGATTGTATTGGAATTGTAGACGTAAAATATATTATTACAATTGCTTCAACATTCCTATTTCCCTCTCTATAAATCCTTCCTGGATATAAAAATCACGTGCGTTTTTGTTGTGGGCAAATACAGTAAGCCACAAAGTATCGCACCCCCGGCTTTTTAGGTATTTTTGCACATGTTCAAGCATTAGCCTGCCTATTCCTTTTCCCCTGTATTCTTCTTCAAGATATAATTCCTCCAACTGTCCAAGTTTGGTTGGAACCACTTCAAGCAGGTTTTCTTTGCTTTGTTTGACAATAAAACAGGCAGCAACTCCAATTACTTTTTTGTTATTTTGTACGAAAAATATCTTTCCTTTATTCTTATTGATTTTATTTAAAAGCCTTTTTATTCCCACTTCATCATACCCTGGCATTCTTCGTATTCTTTTTATCGGATCAGTCAATATGACAAAATCCATCAGTTTCATAACCAGTTCTGTCAAGAGTTTTTTATCATTATCCGTATATTCACGAAATGAAATATCCATTTTATATATTTTACAAAGAAATAAGAATAAGTCCGGCAAGAATTCCTGCAATTCCGAAGTATTGGTTAATTTTGATTTTTTCCTTCAAGAATATCTTGGCCAAAATAATGGTAACCAAAGCATACGCGCTGCCTATCGGCGCCACAATTGATGCAAATGATCCCGATGTGCCCAAAGAAAAAGTAAAAAAAGCCGCCATATCAAAAAGGCCGATGAACAACAATATTTGCCAGGGAAATTTTGCTTTTGCCGGTATAAAGGATTTTTTTGAGAACAAAACAAAAGCAGCTAAAAATACCAGTAAAAAAATTCTGAAAATAAAAGCCGGTAAAAACCAACCAATTACTTTAGTTAATGAAGCAAGCATAAACAAAGCCACACCCCAACAAGCCATAGCTATCAACCCTTCTTTGACACCAATTAACAATTTTATTTTTTTATTGGCAAATAGCTCTTTTAAATTAACGGATACAAAAACTATACCCAAAGCAATCAAGATTATTGCTAACACTTGATTGAATCTTAATGTTTCATGAAGAAATATCACGCCTAAGATTGCCGTCAATAATCCCCATGAAGCGCCGATTGAGCTGACCATAGATACCTGGCCTTTAGTCAATCCTTTATAAAAAGAAAGATAGGCCATGATTTGCAAAATAGCAATAATCACAAGTTGGGGTAGATACTCGATTACGGAATTCAAATTAAAAGAGGAAAAACCGTATACAAAATAAGCGATACCTAGAAGGAGTCCAAAAAACTGCATCCAGAAGAGAACGATCACATTTTCAAATTTGCGGTTGGCGATAGCAGAAAGAAAAATACCTACTCCCCAGAAAGACATTGTTGCCAAACCCATGATAACACCCATAAATATGTATACTATATTACAATATTGAAGCGGATTCAAGCTCTTTTGCGAAATTCTACCAAATGCGGTAAAGCAGCTGCTGTCAAAACCAGCATTGCTCCGATAATTATTTTTAGTGTCAATGTTTCCTGAAAAATTATTATTCCGAACAATATGCTGAAAATCACTTCCAGCAAACCCAACAATCCGCCAATACTTGATTCCACATGTTTCAGTCCTTCGACAACAAACCAAAACGCAAAAAAATTAGCAAATACATAGCATAACTGAAACAACCAGGGTAAATTAAATTCAGGCAAACGCTGTATCTCTCCAAGCAATATTGAAATCGGCGCATTGGTGACAATAATAATTAACCAGCTGAGAAAAGTCAGGTAAAGAGGTGAATAGGTCTGTGACAGTTTTTTGGTAGACGCTACTTCTCCTCCGCTGGCAATTCCGTTTAATACCGCCAATGATGCTGCCAAAAACGAAAAAACTACCAAGGAAAAAGAATAAGTGATAAATAAACCTATAATCGCCATAACAAATGCGATAATTTTAGCAGTAGTTATTTTTTCCTTTAGAAATACTAATCCAAACATATACATTGTCAGTAATACTGTTACGAAAAACAGCACAGAAGCAGTACCAATATCCATATGGTTAAACGCGTAATAAATCGGAGCCTGCGTTAAAGAGGTAAAAATCAGAAATACAGCCATCCATTTCCAGTCTCTTCTCTTGATAGGAATGATTTCTTTTTTCCAAAGCAAAATTGGTATTAGAATCAGGCAAATTATTATTCCCCTTGTCCATCCCTGGAAAAAATTACCGAAATAATTCCCCATCAGTCTTGACCAGACTCCATAACTGGCAAAAAGGAAAGAGGACAGAAGAATGAAAATAATCCCCTTTTTACTGTTCATCCTTAAATGATAACACAGGTATTTTTCTAATCTTAGTCACCCTCAGGGTGACTAGCCTTAAAAACTGCAGGTTTTGAACTTTTCAATATTGAAATAATAAATAAAGCAATAACCGGCAATAAGGCAATTGCCATCCAAACCATACCCTGGCGGATAGAAAGAATTGTAGCAATCAAGCCCAATATCGGCCCGCCGATAATTTGTCCCAAGGCATTTGCCTGGGAACTGATGGAAAAAACAGTTGCCCGCGTATCTTCCCTGCTTCCTTTTAGCACAGCAGAATTATAAAGTGGACCTGTTGCCTCACGCAGCATAAATATGATCCAGGTGGAAATAATGGCGATGCCAAACCGGGAAGTGCTGCTGAATATTAATGCTGCAGCAAACATGATCGTGTATATAGCAATAAAACCATATAAAAGGGAATCCTTGTTATTTTCTTTTACTAGTTTCCCCACCAACCAAACGCCAATATAACACATGACGAGCGTCACCAGAAAAATCAACCCAAACCAATTGGTTTCAGATAAATTAATAATTTTAGGAAAAGTAAAATTCTTGATTATATGCATTGTCCACAGGCGGTCAAAACCTTCTGAAAATGCGCCAATCATACCGGATGCAAGAATGATGATAAAAAGGAACCGGCTGTTTTTTACCACAGTTATACCTGATTTAAAAGTCACGATTAAATGATGCCAATTGCCTCTGTCTTTTGGTTTGGCTGATATAAAATTCTTTTCAGGCATAAATAGGAATAACGAAATTCCGAATAAAGCATGCAAAAGCCCTCCAATAAAAATTGGCGTACGGACACCGTATTGGGCTAATATCATGCTCAGGATTATTCCTAAGAAAGAACCTATTTGCACCAATCTGGCTCCTTTGAAATAGACTTCATGCGCTTTTGTCTCACCCACTTCTCCTGCTATCCAGGCTTCGCGGGCGCCTGATATGAAAGTAAATCCGATTCCCCAAATTATCTGGGCAACTAATACTGTAATGAAAACCGGAAATAAAGCCTCAAATACAAAGCCCAAACCAACCAAGATTATGCCGATAATTGTAGACATTTTCCGGCTGTAAACATCAGCCACCACCCCTGTTGGCACTTCAAATAAAAAAGTTGTTATTTCCAACACTGTTCCCACCAAAACCAGTTGGATGGGATTCAAATGGACAATGTTTATCCTATACAAAGCAGTATATGCGCCAATACAGGTAAAAAGCATTGCTTGGATAAAACGAATTATCAAATACACGCGGTATGCTGACAGTTTAGGCATATAGTAGTGATTATAACTCACGGTTTTTTCCATGTTCCCATGCCGTAATCTCCGGGATAAAACACATATTCCGTTTGCCTATTGTCATTTTCCATAATTTCCACCAGCTTGTCTGCCACCCACTTAGTGGTAAAATATGCGGATCCTTGTTTGCTTTTTTCGATTTTTTCTTTCAATGTAAAAGCGTTTCCTATCCCGAATTCCGTTAATGTACTACCCAAAGTGATTAAACAAAAAAACGGCGGTTTGTCCTTGTATTCCTCAGCCAAACTCAAAGTCATTCCCCGCATAGCAAACTTAGTGGAACAATATGCTACCCTGTTTTTCATAGGAATTACTCCTGCGCCTGAACCGATATTCATGACCAGTGAATCCTTGTTTTTACACAGTAGCGGCATTAATTCTTTGATAAGGATAAAAGACGCAGTGACATTCAGGTCAAAAGAATGGTCCCATTCACCATAAGTCAGTTCACCTATTGGCTTATATACTCCTATTCCTGCTACATTTATCAACATATCTATTGATTGGTAATCCTTTTTTATTTTTGCCGCCAATTTTAATGTTTGATTTTTATCTGATAAATCGCAAACATAATACTTATGGTTGTTTTTCTTTCCTTTCAATACCTCTTGCAAACTATCCTGCGATCTGGCCACTAAAACTAAATTTACTTCTTCTTTCATCAATCTGTGTGCAAGCGCCTTACCTATTCCCCGGCTGGCACCGGTAATGATTATGGTTTTATTATTTAGAAGCATAAATTCAGAGTATGTAAATTTTTAAGTCTTTTATACCCTTGAAGTCCTTTTGATTAAGTGTAAACAGCTCTCCCTCGTTGATCATGGCAGTTGCTGCAATAGCAGCATCGGCAAATTCCAAAACACCAAAATCACGAATGATTTGACCGGCCAATTGGGCTACTTCTATTGTATAAGGATAAATTTTCAATGGAGTTAGAGTATCCCAAACATTACCTTCTTTATATTTATTTAGCGTACTCTTACCTTCAAAGAGCTCCTGAATAGTTATGACGGAAATGGCTAATTCTTTTCTGCCTATCTTCTCAGCAATTTTTACTAAATAAGCATCACCCGATTCTATTCTTCTTAAATAGTCAATAATAATATTTGTGTCCAAAATTACCATGCTTGTTTATTTCTTTTAGAAGCGGCAATTTCCGCTTTTCTGTTTAATTTTTCCCTTTTTAATTCTTCTTTAGTCGGTTTACCCCAGGCACCCTGATTTTTTCTTAATAACTTTAAAAATATTTCATTGTTTAAATCAGCTTCCGATTGCGGAGAAATTTCTTTAACAGGATATACGGAAAAACCATTGTCCTTCATTAATATATTCAAGGAAGTATTTTCATTAATGTTGAATTTCTCCCTGATTTTCTTGGGGATAACAAACTGCCCTTTTTGATTTGGTTTGACAATAATTCCTATTTTCATACTGGTAATATTTTATTACTGGATAAAACATTTGTCAACTGTCTTTATGGTATGTATTATTGTCTATATGATCGCCTATCCAACAATACTGCAAACCGATATTAATGGTCTTCTATATCAGATCAACAGGCTCTCACCTTACTTTTCTCATTTCCAGATTGATATATGCGACGGTATATACACCGAAAGTAAAACAGTTCAGGTAAAAAATATAGTGGATTTAACGCAGAATAAAAATATTCAATACCCGGGTAAGACTTTTGAATTTCATCTTATGGTAAAAGATTTCCAAAGCAATATTAATGATCTTATTAACGTAAAAAAATACTGGAATATAAATAATATATTGATTCATGCTAATCTTTCTCCGGATTACTCTTTATTGACAAAAACATTTCCCCAGTTTTCTCACGGACTGGTATTAAATTTGGATAATAAAGTTGACTTACTATATTCAAAATATGACGTTAATTCTATCCCATATATCCAAATAATGTCAATTAAAATTGGAGCTCAGGGAAATCCTTTTGTTCCTGAAGCATTGAAAAAAGTTGAACAACTTAGATCCCTCAACTATAGGAATAAAGTATTACTCGATGGATCAGTTAATGAGAAAACCATACCTTTTCTCAAATCATTGGCACACCAACCGGATTATTTGTGTCCCGGAGCCTTCCTGAGCCGTGCTGAAAATCTTGAAAACAGGATGGAATACCTGAAGGAACATAAGATTGGACGATTATGATTAGGCTTTTATAGGTTGGGGCTTTGGAGGGTTGTTAGAATTACATCTCTTTATATAATTAAGATCGCCTGGGATTAGCGTTGCTTACATTGAGATTATTGTCTTTAGCAGCAAAAATATTTGCTTTTCTCCAAAAACGTCTGGCCTCCACTATTGCCGGAGTTAATAATATTGCGGTAAACCCAATTGCATAAGGTGAAAATTTGATAATTTGCTCTGCAGGAACAAATTGTGAAGCAACTGCATAGCCTAATCCTGCGCCAGTTGTGATAGCCGCGCTCCTCATCGCCCAAACCGCAGACCGGTTTAATATATCCTGAACAGGAGCTCCGTCAACTGATATTTTGGGATATTTATAACCAAAGTTTTTAGCTATTGCCTTAACCTGCTTATCGTAATAATTCATGGTTTCGAGATATTGACTCGGTAATTGAGCTGATCCTCCATGAAGCTGAGGGCCAGGAACGACACTTCCTTTTCGCAATTGGACAAGACGCATTGCGTAAGTATTCCTTTGACCGGTTAATAAAGTTAAAGCTTGTTTGCCGTCAGTTTGCAAACTGTCAATTATTTCACCCCAGATTTCGATAAAGCCCGCATTAGCCATAACCGGCTCATCCTCTGTACCTATGTTGTAACCTTCTCCTCTAGCTAGTTTTTCTTGTAATTGCTTAAGCGATTTAGAATAATCGATTATTATTTCATCTATAGATGGTAAATTCTCCTGAATACCTAATGCGCTTTTTATAGCTTCAATTTTATTCATAAGTAGTATTATAGCATACAGATCATCTAAATTAAGACTCAAGGGAAATATAACCTAATTAATTCCGGTTTTTCTATAAGCGCTCCCAAATCCTTCCCGTCCAGTTTGCCGTCAACATTGAAATCCAGAGGATACATTCTTTTGAATTTCAGCAGATTTTTGCCTCGACGAAAAGTAATAAATTCCTGCCTTGGCAAATAATGAGGCTTAAGTATCACTACCCGATATTGTCTTCCAATAATAATATTTTGGATGTTATATAAATATCCTGTTTTATACTTTACGTTAATTGAATTTTTTTTGAAGACCAGTCCTTCTTGCTCATCAAACACCTGAATTTCGAAATCATCACCAGCGCTGCTAAATTTCGGATACAAATCAACTTTAAATTCAAGGCTTGGCAAAGGCAAAATATCCAATGACCAATCGTTAGTTTCAATAACCTTCCTGTTGTCTTTCCGCAGGGCAAACCGGACTTTGTACTTACCCTGTCTGCTTATTGTTTTTATATACAAATCTATATCCGTTTCCTGGAACGGTTTTATTTGGGTAAGGTCCGAAAAAATATATTCGAATGGCATATCCTTCTGGCCGTTAGAAACAACAAGCTGATAACCCTCGTTTTTACTCCAAACCGCCTGGCCGGTGTTTTTCAGTTTCAAACGGAAATGGTAATTGGAGTTTGCAACCAGTTTATAAGGACCATACTTCAGTTGCAGTTCCCCTTTATCTATCTGCTCGGGTTCACCTTTTTGTTTTTGCATTGCTTGAACGGCAAAATATTGAGGGTAAAATACTTGCTCCTCCAAAGCTTCAGCGGAGGGGAGCTTCCAGGAAAAATTCAAAAAAGGCTGTCCTTGATAGTCGAAGATAAACGGCGTTATCGCAACAACACGCTCATCCTGCATCCACACATTCTGGTAGGCTATTCTGAAGTTCTCAACAATAGTATTTTCATTACCTCTTACCCAGCCTGTTTCAGTTATGAAGACCGGCAATTCCTTCTGGATACCCAGCTCACGAAGCACGGTCAATTCCCAATCGTAACCCCGTATGCTTTTTCTTCCGTTGTCCCACGGACTGCCGGAAAAACCCGGATTGGGATATGAATGCGAAGACCAACCGTCAAACAAGCGTTCAAAATCTGCAACAGATATCTTTTCCATTACATTCCTGAGAAATGAGTATTCGTCCTGGTAGACAGGAATGCTTTGGGGAGCTGATGAATCAAAACCCGCAAGCATAATAAAAAAGTCCTTGTTTTTTTGTTTGAGTTTTTCCGCAAATTCCTTGGCTATTTCCGCATAATTATAAGCATCCACCTCGCTACCCCATTCGCTACCATGATTAGGTTCGTTGAAAAGAACTACATAACGATTTTTTACTACCCAATTAAGACTGTCTAAAAAATTAGCCCAGGGAATTGCGTCGTCTTTTGTAGGTCTGCGCCAGCTTTCGCCCTCCGGCACTGTTCCTAGTCTAATAATCGGTATTAAATGATAAGCCCTCAAAAGATCGAGAATTTCCTGCCATTTTTGGATATTACGGTCATTTTCCTGTATTACCAAAGTCACATAACCCCAGTCACCGCCATTGGAATTGACCAGTTCAGCTACTTTTTTAATATCCTCAAAATGCGGCTGGGCCATTCCCATACCATATATATTATTTAATCTCTGCTGTGCTTTAATCGGAGCAGTAATTATAAGTAATATTAAAAACAATAACTGGATAAATGCAAAATTAAAAATGCAAAATTTAAAATTAAATTTATTAATTAAAAATGGTTTCATTGTTCTATATGTCTGACTCAGCATACTAAAAAATATGATATGTTTATCTGGCAACGACTTCTATTTTTGCTTTTTGCAGAAGATTCAACCCTTCCCCGTCGTGATGGAGTTCCATATATACATATCTTATTATGCCCGCATTGATAATCAGCTTGGCGCAACTTGAACAGGGTGAAATTGTTGAATACATTGTAGCTCCTTTTGTGGAAGAACCCTGGTAAGCTGCCTGGATGATAGCATTTTGTTCTGCGTGTATGCAGATGCAGCTTTCCTGATATTCGTGCGTTTTTATTTCTCCCCTTTCTCTTCTCATGCATCTTTCGCATCCTCCGTCTATACAGTTTTTTATTCCGTGAGGTGTGCCATTGTAGCCTGTTGAAATTATACGGAAATCCCTTACTATTAGGGCTCCAAAATTCCTCCTGAGGCAATTCGATCTGCTTTTTACCACTTCCGCCAACTGCATAAAATACCCGTCCCATGAAGGTCTTTGTTTTTTTTGGGATATGCCGTCTTGCATGATAATATCTTATCAGATACATTAGAATATCCTTATGCAGAAATGGTCAAAATATAAAATAATATTTTCGGATTTTGACGGTACAATCATCGGCTCTGATTACCAGCCGTCTAATGCTTTAAAAGAATCTGTGACGAGATGGCAAAAATCAGGCAGGATTTTTTCCATTGTCACCGGTAAACCGTATTTTGGCCCGGTAAAAGATATATGTCAATTTCTTGGAATCAAGGCGCCGGTCGTCGTAAACGGAGGAGCGTTAATTATCGACTCCCAAACCGACAAGATAATAGATGGAGCATATATAAATCGAGATGAGGCTGAGAAAGTACTAAGCGATTTGAGATCCAAGAAACTGCTGTTCGAAGTCCGGACCGACAAAAAGAGTTATGCGTCCCATAAGAGACTGAGAGAATTGAAAAAACATAGACAGTTTGACAGTATCGAAAACCTAACGGTAGGCAACATTGTTTTTTTCAGAATCCATACTCATGCAATTGGTGATTCTACAAACGATTATATACGTAAAGAGTTTGAACAGAAATTTCCCGATCTTCACATTATCCAGGCAAATGCTCCTTATGCCAAAGGAATTGAAATCACCTCTAAGTTCACTTCCAAACATACGGCCGTATTGAAAATAATTAAAATGCTGAATATCGATGTTTCTGAAACAATTGGAGTCGGCGATGAATTGAACGATTATCCTCTTCTTACAGCCTGTAATTATAAAGTAGTCATGCAAAACGGTAATGAAAAACTAAAAGAAATTGCAGATGAGATTATTCCCTCCTATGACAAAAGCGGAGTGGCAGTGTTTATTGACAACATTTTAAGTTAGGTTTTATTTTTTACTATCTGATAATAAACTGCCGGTACTACTGCCAAAACCGCAAATACAGCAGAAGCATAAAAGGTAAAATATATACCATAAATGTCTGCCAGCCTGCCGTAAATTGTCGGTCCGGAAGTAGAAGCAATTGAAGTAAAGATCGTGGACAAAGCAAAAGCTTTTTCATAACGACCATGATGTTCCACAGCTGAAGCCCCCATAGAAACACGTGCCGGAATTGTACCCTTAGTCAAAGCGCCGAGAACTATGGAAAAAACAATTATTGAAATCAGGGAATTGGTAGCCGTCAAGAGAAAAATAAAAACCGCCATCAATAATTCAGTTGCAATAAATGTTTGTACAGCGCCAAACTTGTCTGTTATCCTTCCGATAACTGATTTACCTAATAGATTTCCCACAAAAAAGGCGGCAGTAAAAGAACTAAGGATGCTGGGATCAATTCCTTTTTTCAAAAGAAGAAACGGAATAAAAATAAACAAGGACGAACTAGCCAGAATGTCAAAAAAACCAATGGTTATGGATAATAAATAGAGCTTATTTTTAAATAAGATTGAAAAAGAAATATCGTTTATTTTCTCTTGTTTTTTAATCAAAATATTTTTATGTTTTCTGTAAAGAACAATTATTCCCAAACCAATAAACATAGCAATCAACCCATAGATAAAAGATGTTAACCTCCATCCAATGACAACTGCAATAAAACTGATAACTACCGTCATCCCAACCCTGCCTATGTCTCCGATTGCCGTAAAATCACCCAGTTGCTGGCCTCTTTTGTTTTTATCAGCTTCTTTTGTAACTAAAGAAAAAGCTATCGGGTGGAAAATTCCTAGAGCAGCTGCAACTAATACAAACGGAATTAATAATGTCAAATAAGAACTGACAAATACCGTTAATAAAAATCCAGCAGCATATACAAATAAAGCTGCAATTACTACTTTTATACCGTTAAATTTCGTCCCTAAATAACCGCTGGGTAAAGCAAATAGCAGTTGGAATAAAAAAATCATGCTTCCCAGAGTACCAACCTGGGTGAGATTGATATGGATATCTTTAGCCATAAATGGCAATAACATGATAAAGCTGGCCTCATACCCGTCATTGAAAATATGAAGGATATTGATTAAAAGCAGGTTGGTCACTTTTTCATCCTGTTAATTACTATTTCATCGGGAGACAATCCTTCTGTTTCCGAAAGAAAAAATATTACTTTTGCAACTTGTGCAGGATCCATGAAAGCCGATTGGTCAACCTCAGGCTGATTCCTGTATAAATTGGATTTAAAGCCTCCCGGATGAATACTGATAACACGAATATTGTTTTTTTTCGCTTCCAGCCTTAAACTATCCGCAAATCCCTTCAATCCGAATTTGGTTGCGCAGTACATTGTATGGTGTAGTTTCCCTTCTTTTCCGGCAGACGAATTGATAAAAACTATCGTCCCTTTCTGTTGTTTTACCATAAAAGGATATATCATACGTGTTATCCGGATATGGGATTTTAAATTAATTTCAATAATCTGATCAAGCTGCTCGTCGGTATTTTTCTCGAAGGGTTGTATATAAGTTATACCTGCGTTATTTATCAAGATATCCAATCTGCCAACCTTCTCTATTGCTACTTTCAATTGCTTCAGGGTGTCGTCTTTCGTGATATCCCCAATTATCATGTTGACTTTATTATTATTTGGAAATTCCCTGAATCCTTCCTTATCCTTGTCACTTAGAATCAATTGGTAATCTTTGTTAAGAAAGAACTTAGCCAGCTCTTTGCCGATACCGCTTGAGGCACCCGTGATTAAAATTGTTTTGAGCATATTATTCAATTTTTTTATAATATATAACTTTTCCGCTTTTGTCTTCGAAGAATTCAGGTATATGGCCGACTTTCCTGTAACCGATTGACTGATAAAAAGAATTGGCATTCGGATTGTCATCAAACCACCCAAGATAAAAACCGCCTTTTTCCGGATGAGCTTCTATTACTCCTGCCGCTATAACATTACCCTGATCGTTTTTTACAATCCAATACCTGCATTGTGAACTCGAATCCAGCGCTTTGCCCAATACAGTCCGCATGGATTTTTTTTCTCCCTCGAAAAGCTCCCAATGAAAAGCGTTTTTGCTATAGAAGAAATCCAATGTCTTATGCATGTCTTCCGAAGAAACAAGTGGTTGAAGTTCCATAAAAATATTATACCAGCACAGGCTAGATCACTGTTTCAAATGTTACTCGCGTTCATGGCTTTCTTCCGGTAAAAACCATGAGCTTTTATATTTTCATATGAGAGAGTCCATTCCAATGAATAAAAATCTGTAAACTGTCTTTCGAATTTAAACAAACCAAAGTTGAATTGGGAGATTGATTGCAGATCGTCCAGATCGGCTTTATGGATATTCATAAGCTAGGGTTTGATAAAAGCTGATACGGAAATTATGACAAACACACCAATACTGTTTAGTATAAAAGATAGAATAACAAAATCCCTGGTTTTCAGTCTTGAGATTCCCATCAGACTTATACCCAACTCATCAGGCAGTGGTGAAGCTATAATCAAAGCTCCGACAACAGGCAGGGTCCAGCTGAAATATTTCGTGTGGATGAGGTGATGGATCTTTTCTCCCCCAAAAAATTCAAAGATATGTTTGATTTCATCAACAAAACTCCTGCTGCGGACAAATTGGAATATGGTCAGATCGCCGATAACTGCTCCTGCGCCCGCAATTACGGCAATCAAAACCGGCGACAAGCTTTCGGCCAATACCAGCAATATTATTGTGCCTGTAGCTATAGTAAATGTAGAGGTAAAAAATAATCCTCCAATAAAAGCGCCCAAATATCCCAGATTCCCTACATGAAGCAATATTGAATGAAATCTCTCGTCCCTAACCAAAATCACCGCAAATATAAGACTAAAAATAAGGAAGGTGATGTTTTTATACCGGTAAGATTTTATCAGTCTCATTAGATCAGTTTATCAGAAGCGGAGTTATTGTTTGTAGCCTATTTTCCTTAAGAAGTTATTTCTGTTTTTTTTATCATCATCGTTTTCCACTCCCAAAGGCGATCCGCCGTCTATCACACCAAGAATTCCGTTGCCATTTTCCGTCTTGGCGACAATCACCTGCGTCGGATTGGCTGTGGCGCAGTAAACATGTGCGATTTCGGAAAGATTTTTTATCCTGTTTAAGATATTTATCGGGAAGGCATTTTTCAAAAAAATAAACAAGGAGTGACCGGCTCCAACTGCTTTGGCGTTACCAATTGCTATTTTAACCATCTCATCATCCGTGCCTGATGTTCTGATTTTTCTTTCACCTGAGGCTTCACAAAAAGCCAGTCCAAATTTTATGCCTGGCACAGCTTCCACCAATGCCTCATGGACGTCTTCTACTGTTTTTATAAAGTGGGACTGAGCTAAAATAAAGTTAATTTCAGCAGGTTTTGTTATCGGTACAAGAATTAAATCCATATTTTAATTATTATTATATCTCCGATTTTCCTTATTTCAAATTAAAAATGACTCTCATATTATATCAAGGGGAGACCATGTAAATATCTTTGGAGCCGTGTTTACGGACAATTAACTTCCTTGCTTCAAGATCAAGTTTTACTGCCTCTACATACCAGGATATGGAGCCGTTGAAATTATGTTTTAGATCGTGTTCGACTAGTTTAGTTAATTCTGTATGGGTAAGGGGTCCCTTGACAAGAAGTTGGCCAATAATCGCATTTTTTACCTGGTCGTACTTATGTTTACTTATATGTACGCCTGTTTTACCGGCAGGATGGAGAGTCTTTATCTTTTCCATACAAAACCCTTTAATATCTATTTATAAACAGGCTACACAAACTATCTCAACTTTGAGGCTTTGTGCCCACAAACCCCGAGCAACTCGGGGCCTCGTCGTCCCCTTATACGAGCAATATTTAAGTTTGCGGGCATTAATAATTGATTATTTTCTATCTAACACTATTATTGTAATAGTATAATTAATTTATACAAGCTTCTCTTTCTTTTGTCAAGTGATTTTTTTATTATCACACTAAGGTGATAATATCATGTACTATTTATGTAAGGATTGTGATAAAGCCTTAAAGTCGGGGCGGGCAGACTTGAACTGCCGACATTACGCACCCCATGCGTACATTCTAGCCATCTGAATTACGCCCCGTTCAAGTTCATATTTTACCAAAATTTATTATTTATATGCTTCCTTTCTATGTTTAACGTGCACTATCCACATTTCGTTCTTATTAAGAATATATATAATCCTATACGGCCAGACTCTAACAGAATAAAAACCGGTAAGCTTACCTGTTAATTTTTTGCCAGACACAGAATCATAAATTAAAGCTGTTAACTTTTTTCTGATTTTAAACCGTTCAACGCTTGCTATTCCTTTTAAATCTTTTTGAGCTTGCTCTGTAAGGTATACCTTTTTCATGCATCAAATAATCTTGTAATAATACACCCTCTCGGTCTTTAGCCTGTTTATAACCTTTCATTATTAATTGATAGGTTGAGGGGTCAGATAAAATTTCTGCTGTTTCTTCCAAAGATTCTAGTTCATCAAAGCTAATCATAACGGCTTTTGGTTTTCCTGACACAGAAATCACATACCGTTTCATATAATTCCCAACTTCATCAACTAATTTTGGTAGTTTTTCTCTAGCTTCTGAAATAGCTATAGTATTCATATACTGAAAATGTACACCTTTCTGTACAAAAAGTCAAGTGATTGAATATGGATGATTTCATGATATTATTCAGTTATGAAAATAGGTTTTATCGGATTGGGGCTGATGGGTAACCCCATGGCTAAAAATATTCTTAAAGCAGATTACCACTTAACCGTATATAACCGCACCTTTCAAAAAACTAAAGAGCTGCAACAACTGGGTGCAAAAGTAGCTAGCTCTCCACAAGAATTAGCTAAAAACTCTGATGTATTAATTACCATGATTACAGCCGGAAAAGATGTGGAAAAAGTTTTGTTCGGCAAAAACGGAGTAGTTTATGGCGCCAAAAAAGGCACAATCATTATCGATATGGGAACAATCGGGCCGGATTATGCCAAAAAAATTGCTCTCAAGTTGTCAAAACATGGCATTCATTATCTGGACGCGCCGGTCACAGGCAGTACACCTGGCGCGATAAACGGAACATTGACGATTTTTGTCGGCGGAAAAAAAGAAATATTCGAAAAAACCAAACCAATATTATCGGCAATGGGAAAAACAATCCATTACATGGGTAATCAGGGCATGGGACAGGCAATTAAAATGATTAATAATTTTATCTTGGCATCGTGCTTTGAAACATTATCCGAGAGTATGCTTTTGGCGGACCAAATGGGACTCAGCCGGCAAAAGGCCGCAGAGGTCTTAAAAACAGTCCCTGCCTGCTCGCCAATGATGCTGCTTAAACTCCCCAATTATGTTTCCAACAGTTTTCCCCTATTGTTTTCCATGGCCAATATGAGCAAGGACGTGACTCTGGCTATGAAGGAATTAAAAAAAGGAAAAACCGCTTTTCCGACTTTGCAAAAAATGAAAAAACTCTATAAAAAAGCTGTTAAAAAATACGGCAACGAAGACTTTACGGCTATTATAAAAATACTGAAATAAATGCCTCTGGCCACCTAAACTTGCGTCCAATATTTAATACTATGTCAATAACTCTTTCGGTGTAGCAATCTTGGCAGGTTTAATAAATGCGGCGGGTTTTTCATGAAAAAAATGTTTTTTATCCAAAGTTACCAAATACTTTGCTCCTGACTGCTTGGCTTGGGCTAAAATAGCTGCATCTTTTTTAACAATTGCTTTTTCAGCTTCTGATATTAAAGATCTGTCTATCGGCAATTCGACAATATGCAGCTTACTTGCCAACAGAAAAAACCTCTCCAAATGGTAATCGAGTAATTTTTTCCTGACATTCCTCTCAACTTCGATTAAAACAAGACGAGAAGTAATTAACCGAATATTTTTAATGGTAAAAAGCTTGGAAGAACCGCCTGAAGGTGAATTAACTGCAGTAAAAATAACCGAAGAATCAACAAATACCGTTTTCATAAAGATTTATAATTTATCTTCCTCTATCCACTCTTTTATTTCCTTATCAGAAAACTCTCGGGTATAAGGAACCAACTTTTTGTCGATATAGGTTTTTTGATATAAAGAAGCCAAATCTCTCTGCATTTTCTTCAGATAATCATAATCGACCAATGCGGCCTTAATCTTGCCTTGCTTTGTAACGAGAATGGTTTTATCTATACTTACTCTATCAACTAAAACGCCGAATTTACTTCTTGCTTCCGATACCGGATAAACAGGATTTTGATTATTCATATAATTGATATTATATAAAAAGTCAGTAATTTTGTCAAGAACTTTGTACTAAAAATAGTACTAATAATTTAGTCATTTGAAATGATTTCGATCATTATACGAAATTAAGGCAAAGTAATATATAATAGTTTCATGAAAAAAATAGTAGTAGCCGCCTGCATTGCCCACCCGGACGATGAGGCTTTCGGACCTTCCGGCACAATTGCGAAATTTGCCAAGCAGAAACATGATGTCTATATACTTTGCGCTACCAAGGGTGAAGCAGGCGAAAACCGCCATCCAACTGATAAAAGCCCTCTACGCACTATCCGCGAAAAGGAATTGCTGGAATCGGCTAAAATTCTTGGGGTAAAAAAAGTGTTTTTTTTGGGTTTTACCGACGGAACGTTAAATAATAATATTTATCATGAAGTAGCCGGCAAAATTCAAACAATTCTTGAAGACATAAAACCAAATCTGGTCATTACATCAGAGCCGCTCGGAGTATCCGGCCATTTGGATCATATTGCCATTTCCATGATTACAACTTATGTCTTTTTCCATCTTCCATTCGTTAAAACATTGCTTTATCACTGCGTAACCGCTGAGTGGATAAAAAAAATGACTGAAATATACGGTGAATATTTTATCTATAGGCCGCCGGGTTATAAGATGTCGGAAATAGATAAGATTATAGACGTATCCAGCGTCTGGGACACTAAAATAAGAGCCATTAAAGCCCATGTTTCACAGAAAAAGGACGTTGACAAGATACTCCATATGTACTCACTATTTCCTAAAAAGGAATACTTCCTGCTGTTAAAGAAAGATTCATGATTTCATAATATTTATGAGTGATGAAGAAATGGTTGATATTGTCGATGAAAACAATAATTTTCTCTATTCTTCATCCAAATCGGAAGCGCACCACAAAGGCCTTCTTCATCAAACTGTCATTGCCGAATATATCAATTCAAAAGGACAATGGTGCATGGTTAAACAGGCATCTGACCGCCAGGATGCAGGACAATTCGTCAATCCGGTCGGAGGACATGTCAGATCAGGCGAAACCCTGATCGAAGCCCTGAAGCGCGAAGCATCGGAGGAGATAGGAATCGAAGATGCGGAATATAAATATGTCGACAAAGCCATTTATAATCGCAATATCCTGGGAAGACAGGAAAACCATTATTTCATCCTTTACGAAATCTATTGCGATAAAGAACCCTGTCTGAATAAGGAATCTGCTTCCTATCAATGGTTCAGTCTTGATGAATTGAAAAAAGAAATAAAAAACAATCCGAAGGTTTTTGGTGACGGTTTGTATTTTGTACTAAAAAACTTCTATCCTGCTTTGCTAGAATGAAATAATGCAGACCCACCATCAGCTCATTCATCTTCCCCATCACAAAAGCGAGTACCTCTCTGTGCTTTACATCGCCTCGACAATAAGAACATTCGTTTTCCATTTCGTAAGCCTATTTGTTCCCGTTATTTTGTATAGGGATTTTATGTCCAGATCTTTTGGTTTTGATTTGTCGCTTCTTACCATCAGCTTTTCATATCTTATTCTTGTGACAACTCATGGCGCGTTTACTCCGCTGGTCACGATTGTTATCCAAAAATATGGAATAAAAACGTCTTTTATCATTTCCCAGGTTTTGCTGTCCTTCTTTCTTGCATTTGCCTCTATTACAAACAATCTGTTTCACTATTTTATAGGGTTTTTTATTTGGGGAGTTGCCGCCGCTTTCTGGTGGGTCAGCTATCACTATTATTTTCTCGAAGTCGGTCTGAAAAATAAATTCGGTCAGGAAATGAGCTATCTGGAGATACTCGCCATTTTGATAAGCCTCATCGCCCCCCTTTTTGCGGGTTTGATAATTACATTCTTGGGACAAGTATATTTATTTGGCGCTGCAACAATAATAATACTTAGTTCAGTAACATTTCTGCTCATGATAAAAGACTTTGAAAAAAACGCGTACGTCAGGGTAGCCGATATTTTGCAGGAATCTTTATCGAGAAAAAGGGACCTTCTGGCTTTTATTGGCGCGGGAGGAGAAGAAATAGTTTACAGCGTTGTTTGGCCATTACTGCTGTTTATCGTTTTTAACGATTTCATAAAACTGGGAATTTTTTCATCAGTTATATTGCTCATTGCGGTTGTCGTAACATGGTTGGTGGGAAAACTCTGCGATACTACCCCCAAGGAAAAACTGGAGAAAGTAGGTTCTTTAGTGATCGGCTCAACATGGCTGGGAAAATTCCTTATGCAACACCCGGCGGCAATTTTTGTACTTGATTCCATATACCGTATTTTTTACCATCTTTTTTCCATTCCGTTAACTACTCTTGCCTACTCCCATGCATTACATGACAACAAAATCAGATATGTAGTTTTCAGGGAACTGAGTTATAAGCTGGGCAATATGCTTGGATTACTGTTGTTTATCTTGCTTATTGTACTCAAAATGCCTTTCTGGTCGATTTTTTTCTTCGCAGCTATCTTTTCAGTCTTGCCCATGATAGCCAAAGAAAGATAAGTTAGTTGCAACTGCTACTACTAATATCCTTACAATCCTTATTGACTTTTGGAAAATTGTCATCATCTTTTTCCAATCGCTATTTTTAAGCTATGTAGGAGCAATAGCAGGTTATATCGGCATAGGTAAAGCTCCCAATGCCGGTTATAGCTTAATTATCCAGAAAAGTTATGCAATTTATACCAGTATTGCTGCTGTATTTTTGTTTAATTCGGTATTGATGGCTCATAAATTCGTTGCCATATTAATAATTTTGGCTTGCACAGCTGTTATCTCCATATCCCGGGGAAAAAAATTTACCGTGCAAAATTATTCATGGGTGATTTTTTCTTTCTTGGCCTTCTTCTGCTTTGGGACCGGATCCTTAATAAATAAATATATGTTTTCCCAAGGAGTACCAAATAGTGTGATTTTGCTGTGGATAATGTTCTTTGTCAGTATATTCGCTTTTATCGATCTGTTAAAAAATAAAAGGCAGATATCCAAAGAAACCATTAAAAATAACTTTTTATTATTAATTTGTATGGGCATTTCGGTCACTTTTTTTTACTATTTCAAACAAGTGTCTGAGGTAACATCGCCTAATATAGGTTATGTCGGAGCAATAAACGCAGCTTCAAACGCATTTTACACAATTCTTGTGGCTAGTATTTTTAAAGATGCTTTATCATGGAGAAAATTACTTGCCGTGCTTGGTGTTACGTTAGGTTTATTAATCCTCGTCTTTTAGAGCTAACAAATATCTCACCTATTAACTAATTTTTACGGATATCGCAGATGCCAGTAACACCTACGAGGTGTGGAATGGAAGTAATCTGATTTTATCAAACATGATTCTGCAGGATTTATGCTTATTTAACCTTATATTTCCTCTTTTTTTCAGCTACTTTGAATTGCGGTTTAGTTGATGTTCTAGAATATTTGTTGGTTAGTTCCTCATTTTTTTCCACAAGAATAGCTTTAATAAAAGATTGGTAAGGCATATCTCTCCAGTTTGCTTTTATTTTGATTTCATCAAGAAGCCACTTAGGAAGACGTAAACTAATTGTTTCTGTCGAGGGTTTAAGATTAGGAAATCGCATAATAACGGCTTTTGACCAATCGACGTAATCCATAGAAGAATGAGTATTCCAGAATTCTCTTTCTTCATCTTCGTTTTTAAACTTAGGTAGTTTTTTTAATTTTTTCATAGAAATTGCGTTCTCTTCTATCAGCAGGTCGCCCTGAAATGATCCTTATTTTATCATTTCTGATAGTAAAACTGATAAATAATATTCTATTATCATTTGTCATTCCAATACAGCTATATCTTTCCTCTTTTTCGGAATGTTTAAAGTCTCTTGAAATTACTGGCTGTCTTGAAAATACCTGCTCACACTCCTTGTAATGGACGTTATGTCTGATCTCGCTTTTCTTAATATTCCATTCATCCCAATCATATCCTTCAATATCATCTTTATCTAATATCCTGATCATCTTGTATATTATTTTAATATACATTTTTCACTATGTCAAGGCTAATTTTTTTAGAGTATAATGAATGAATGAGTTTAATCGGGATGATAATTTTATTTTTGTTATGGCGGGGATTTGATTTTTTTATAATAATGCTTGCCGCCAAACTTATTCCCTATTTAGGCTTTTTCCCTTACGGGGAAATTCTTCCCGGCTATCATCTGCCTGAATGGGTATCAAAGCTGGCCAATTTTGACGGCGTTCACTATCTTCTTATCGCCCAGCAGGGATATATGCAGTATGAGCAGGCATATTTCCCCCTTTATCCCCTTCTAATCAATATTCTCAATCCCTTATTCCTGAAAAATACGCTGCTCACGTCGTTGGTAATTTCAAATGTCTCATTCCTGATCGGCCTTATTATTTTGTCGCGGGTTTTGTCGGATTATCTTAAAAAAAATCAGAGATTTTGGTTGTATGCTTTTTTGTTATCGTTTCCCACCTCCTTTTTTTTCGGAGCCGTTTATACCGAAGGATTGTTTTTTCTTTTTTTAACGCTGGTTATATACGGCTTGTCCAAAAAGAATTATTGGCTGGTCATTGTAGGAGCATTTTTTGCCTCTTTAACCAGATTAATAGGAGTATTTTTAATAATTCCGATAATATTCCACTTTGTTAATAATTTAAGATTCAAAAGTCCCCACTTCGACGCTAAGCGAGTAGGTTTCAAGAAATTTCACCTCATTTCAACAATTTTGGCTCCTATCTTCGGCCTTTTAACTTATATGACTTATCTTTGGACAACTGTCAAGGATCCACTTTTCTTTTTCAATTCGCAGCCTATTTTCGGAGCGCAAAGGACTACTAATTTAATTCTTTTGCCGCAAGTATATTGGAGATATTTCAAGATATTTTTTACAGCCCAATGGGATTTTAGATATCTGGTTTCCATGTTTGAGTTTGTTATTTTCACGTTCATTTTTATTGTGCTAATAATTGATCTTATCAACTTAATCCAAAACAGCAGAAAGGATTACTTTCTTGTCGGATTGAATTTATTTTCCGTAGCAAATCTTATCTTGCCCACTCTAACCGGAACTTTTTCTTCAATACCCCGTTATGCCTTATTTTCCATATCCGCTTTTTTATTTCTTGCAAAGCTGAATAGGAATTCGGTTAAAATAATCATTATTTTGTTTTTTTTGATAATGCATATATTGCTGTTGAGTTTTTTCGCTCAGGGTTATTTTGTAAGTTGAAAATCAATATGAACAAACTACCATATTTCTCTAAAGGTAGGCATGGAGGTATTGACTTTTCCAAAGATGATTCATCGTTCTCAAACCGGTATTTCATTGGTTTTGCATTCTTTATCTTCATCGGTTTCGTAGTGCTTGGCTTAAGGTTATTCCAGTTGACTGTAGTAAAAGGCGAATATTACAGGCGTCTATCGGAAAACAATAGAATTAGAGAGATCATCATAGAACCAAAAAGAGGAGAAATAATAGATAGGAAAGGATTTGTCATCGCAGAAAATATTGATTCCGACACTCAAGAAAAGAACGGTTACATTAAATCGAAGCGATTGTATAAAGCATCAGAAGCAATTGCTCCTTTGATCGGCTACAGACAACTGGCAAACCAGCAGGATATCGACAGCGACACCTGCCGTCATCATCTTGTTCCCAACGACAAGGTAGGAAAAAAAGGCGTAGAAAAGCTATATGATTGTTTATTGCGGGGAATCGAAGGTAAAAAACTGATTGAGGTGGATGCTGGAGGAAACTTTCTTAACACTCTAAGCGTTATTTCACCTACGGCCGGACAAAAAATCCAATTGGCATTAGATCTTGAACTGCAAAAAAAAGCTTTTGAACTGATCAAAGATTCCCGTGCTGCGGTTATCGCTACCATCCCGGGAACCGGAGAGATACTGGTACTGGCTTCATCGCCTTCTTATGACCCTAATGTTTTTGAAAATGTTGAGATGGAAAAGATTAACGAATATTTCACGGACGAGAATAAACCTCTTTTTAACCGCGTGACAGAAGGAGTTTATCCGCCCGGCTCAGTCTTCAAATTAGTGGTGGCTAGCGCTGCTTTGGAAGAAAAAGAAATCAGCGAAAAAACTGTTTTTGAAGACACAGGAACCATTAAAGCCGGGCCTTTATCGTTCGGTAATTGGTATTTTTTGCAGTATGGAAAAACAGACGGCATGGTGGATATAATCAAAGGATTAAAAAGATCAAATGACATCTTTTTTTATAAAACAGGAGGGCTTTTGGGCCCGGATAAGACAAAAAAGTGGGCAAATGTCTTTGGTTACGGCCAAAATACCGGCATCGGCTTCGAGGAAGCAAGCGGCAGCATTCCTTCTCCTTTTTGGAAACAGGAAACTTTAAATGAACAATGGTATCTTGGCGATACTTACAATCTATCAATCGGACAGGGATATGTTTTAGTAACCCCTCTTCAAGTATCTCAAGCCACAGCTGCTATAGCCAATAACGGAATTGTTTGTCAGCCGCAACTTTTAAAAAATCACCGGCCGGAATGCAAAAAACTGCCCATATCTGCAAAAACTATTTCCCTGATTCAAGAAGGTATGAAGGAAGCTTGTTCTGTCGGTGGAACCGGTTGGCCGCTTTTTCAGTTTGGAATTAGTCAAAACTTGTCTGGAACTAGTCTGGAATTAGCTAAAACTAGTTCAACAAATTATGCGACTAATTCGGCTAATTTTAAACAAATACAGACTGCCTGCAAAACCGGAACTGCCGAATCGCATGAAAAGTCTAAAATTCCCCATGCCTGGTTTACCGTTTACGCACCGGCTAAAAACCCGGAGATCGCGTTGACTGTATTGGTTGAAGAAGCCGGTCAGGGATCAGATATCGGCGGACCGATTGCCAAGGAACTACTTAAGACCTACTTCGAACGAAGCCAGTAACACCTACGAGGTGTGCAAAGGTAATATGAAACTCAGATTCATTAGACTCCCACCAGAAGTTCAGACAATCTGACTTTCAATATTTTACATATTTTATTCAATATTTTTATGCTCGGATTTGCCTTTCCCTCCTCGATCCTGGCCAGATAGGTCCTATCTGTATCTGATAATAAAGCCAGTTGCTCCTGGGAAATTTCACGTTTCTTTCGGGTAGTAATTATTCTTTCTCCCAGACGTTTATAAAAGAAGTTGCCTCTCATAGTACTCCTGAAGAATAAATAAGAGGCAAGATTAAGTCTATGGATTATATGCTATTGAAATGGAAGAAAAGAGCATAATGGCAAAACAGATTTGTTAATATGCTATGATGTATATAAGCTATTCAATACTCAAACCGCGTATTAAATCGAGAAAGTCACTTTTTGCTGTGCCGGTTAAAATATAAGGCTGTCCTTTATTATTAAGTTTAATTGGGATAAGCTGTATATCTGCAATGCTTCGCTTATAAAAAATTATTCGAATTATCATCCCCTCATCCATGGGTTTAGACCATTGTTGATCAAATATAAAGTTTCCCAATGAATAAGCAATAAGTTTATTTTTGTATATTTCTAATGGTTGTACGACATGTGGATGGGTTCCCAATACTATATCTGCACCAGAATCAATAGACTGATGCGCAAGTTCTTTTTGTTTTGGATTAATTTTCCTGGTAAATTCATTGCCCCAATGAAAAAAAACAATCACCTTTTGAGCTTGTTTTTTAGCGTTTTTTATATCATTTGATATATCTGCCATATCGGTAAATGCGATTATTTTATCTAATTTATTATCAAGTAACCCATCATAATTGGAGTTAAGTAAAATATTGGTATAGCTCAATAGAGCTATCTTTA
>Ga0209211_10003185_pt1 | contig 27082 bp, 33 predicted proteins | sample RifGroA2_FD_183992 | JGI IMG/M metagenome (GOLD analysis project Ga0209211, IMG submission 183992) | Groundwater microbial communities from Rifle, Colorado, USA - Groundwater A2 (SPAdes) (version 2) | ecosystem: Environmental > Aquatic > Deep subsurface > Groundwater | place: Rifle, Colorado...
GCGTATTTTTTCAATTATGCTGACGCCATTATAGACGAGAATCGTCTTTAAAGGCGCTGACTAATATTGAAAAATTCGCTTGAAAAGCGAATTTTTCAAAGTTCTCTTAAGAAATGAGTTCCTGCTCAAACTCTTATCTTTATCTCATTAAAAGTTCCCTTTATCAGGCTTTCAAGGTCCAGCGCAAGGGAAGGTATATTGAGCTTTTCAACGGCATCTCTAAGCTTGGCATGGCTTTTCTCCAGATTTTTTATTGAAAAATCCATGTTGTTGAGCTTTGAGTTGTAATCATTCATTGTATTGCTTAGGTTCAGCTCTTTTATCTGCTTATCTATCTCTTTTATCCTTTTCATGGCCTTCGAGTATTCTTCAAGCAGCTGCATGAAGAATTCCTTGCTCATCTTGCTGAGTTCTTCCATTATCCTGTCCTTTTTAGCCTGCTCGAGCTTCAGCACGCCTCTTTCGAGATTCTCTTTTGTTTTTTCAAGAATATCCAGTATCATGAACCTTTTGTCTGAAACCAGAGTATCCAAAGGAGATACAATGTAATTCAATATTATCTGCTCATGCTCGAATGCAATGTGCGAATATTTCCTCAATGCCCTTTCAATGGCCGAAAATGACTGTGTTATGACATCCTCGCAGGAATTTACTTCCTTAAGCAGCGCTTCCCTCTCTTCCTTTATTTTTTTGTAATTTACGAAGCTCCCGCTCTGCTTAAAATTCTCCACTTCCTTCATCAACTCCTCTTTCTTTTTTCTCGTGTCCTCAAGCCCTGTATTTATTTCGCCGCATTCCTTTTCAAGCGCTTCCTTCTGCCTGAGCCTTTCCTTAAGGTCTGAAATGGCGCCTTTTATTTTTTCAAGATCCAGCATTCTCTGGCTGTTGATTTTTGAATTAAGGCTCTTGGCCAGGTCATTAATCTCTTTTATTGTCATGGCAACTTTTCCAGATTCATTTGCGAAAAACTCCTGCAGTATTGCAAAGCTTTTGGCTGTGCTTTTGCTCAGTTCGTCAAGCGATTCATCAAAAGACGAAATAAAATTTCTTAAGTCCTTGAATTCAGGATTGCCGCCGTACTTTATGCTCTCCGCCCACTTAAGGACTGCATTCACATAATGCTCCCTGCTGCCCTCCATCATCTGTTTTGCCTTGATTGGGATATCAGGATTCTGCAGCTCTGCATTTTTCAATGCTTCAGCAGCCCAGTGCAGCCTGTTTATCCTGACGTTAAACTCGACAATCAGCTTCTTTGAATCCTGCTTTGCCTGCTCGACTATAAAACCCGAGTTGGACCTTATCCACTTGTCCAGGTCCGAAAAGCTTATCTCCTCTATCCTCGGCTGCGGCTCTCCCTTCTGGAAGATTCTTTTGAGAAATTCCATCATTTTATGCTGTGGGAATCAGGGGATTTTATAATAATTTCCATTGAAAAACAATAAGGTTTAAATATCACATATTAAAACCAAATGATGATGGTAGCAAAAAGTTCAGTCGGAATTGCAGTTATTTCTATTATAGCTATCATTATAATTATTGGCTGAAGGCCGCTTAAGATTCTTTAATTCTGAAGGTGGCTGGTGCATTGGTGGTTAGGTATGTTTCTAAAACACAATAAACGCGGACGGGGGAAAGATGGATGCAGTAACGCTTGAATCAATAACTGAAGCAAGTAAAAGATTAACTGGTTTTGTTACAGCGACGCCTTTGGAGCATAATAGGTTTCTTTCAGATAGGTATGGGGCGAATATTTTCCTAAAGAGAGAGGATTTACAGCCTATCGGTTCCTACAAACTTAGAGGGGCATTTAATTTAATGAGTGGACTATCAGAGGAAGATAAATCAAGAGGCACAGCTACAGCAAGTGCAGGAAATCATTCACAAGCAGTCGCATATGTTGCAGACCAGATGGGTATTGAAGCTACAATATTCATGCCTAGAACAACTCCAACTCAGAAAGTACAAAATACTGAAAGATTTGGAAATGGAAAAGTCAGGATAATTCTTGAAGGTGATGATTTTGATGAAGCTTATAAGGCAGCTTTAGCCCATGCAGAAAAAGAAAATAAAGTATTTGTTCATCCGTTCAATGATCCCCTTGTAATATCGGGACAAGGAACTGTAGGAAAAGAAGTTCTTGAACAGTTTGAGGGTAACATTAATTATTTGCTGGTCCCTATAGGAGGAGGAGGCTTAATATCTGGCATAGGAACTTATTTTTTCCATACTAGTCCACAGACAGAACTCATAGGCGTGGAGCCGACGGAAGCAGCTGCCATGTATCATTCATTGCAGGCAGGGCAATTGGTTACATTGGACGATTTTTCGCATTTTGTTGACGGAGCCGCTGTAAGAAGAGTTGGAAATATCACATTTAATATAGCTCAAAAATTGGGATATAAGATGGTTCTAGTCCCAGAAGGGGAAGTCTGCACAACTGTAATAGAACTCTACAACAAAAGCAGGATTGTAGCAGAGCTTGCTGGAGCATTGCCAGTGGCTGCACTTTCATATCTTCAAAACGAAATTAAAGGAAAGAATGTAGTATGTATATTAAGCGGAGGCAATAATGATTTTGACAGGCTGTCAGAAATAAGAGAAAGGTCTTTGATACATAAAGGGCTTAAGCATTATTTTATAATAGAGTTTCCACAGAGACCGGGAGCATTAAAACAATTTTCGGAGCAGGCATTAGGGCCTACTGATGATATTACACGTTTTGAATACACTAAAAAAACAGCGGCAGAATCCGGCCCTGCACTCGTGGGAATACAATTGAGAAGAAGGGAAGATTATGAGCCTCTGGTATCAAGATTTAGGGATGTAGGTTTCAAATTCGAGGAACTTAGGGATAATAGTACCTTCCTCCGATACTTCATTTAATTGTTTTTTCCACAAACCATATAAATAACCTCCTCCATTGACTTTCTTAAAAACGAGGTGAAATTATGTCCAGCATAAAGAAGAAAATAAAAGTTCATTTTGCAGCTGCAAGAAGAAAGATTCAGGCAGCCGAAAGAAAGGCGGGAAGCTATGTAAGATCTCATCCTGCAAAAGCAGTTGCCATTGCAGCAGGAGTCGGCGCAGCAGTGGGAGCGGCAGTTGCGGCAGGCGTTGCAGCAGCAATCAAGAAATACAGGAAAAAAAGATAATTCTTCAGAAAAAAATTCACCGAAGGTGAATTTTTTTGTTTAAGATGCGAAGAAAACACCAGAAGCCTGAAAAGTTCCAGGGAATTGCAAGGGAAAGAATCAGCATTCTTTTTGAGCAGGCTAAGGAAATGTTCAGGGAAGATAAATCCCTCTCAAACAGGTACGTTCAGCTTGCCCGAAAAATAGCAATGCGCTACAAGGTTAAAATTCCTGATAAGCTAAAGCGCAGGTTCTGCAAAAGCTGCCATAAATTCCTTGTTCCAGGGGCTAATCTGAGAATAAGGTCCCATAAAGGCAGGACTATCTACTATTGCCTTGAATGCAGGAATTTTATGAGATTCCCGAATAAGATAAATAAAAAAGAAATCATATAGGAAGTACCTTCAATTAATTTTTATTAGTACTTCTTTTTTGATGCGTAGCAGTCCCTGCAATACACAGGTCTTCCTTCCTGGGGCTTGAATGGCACTTCGCACTCCTTCTGGCATTCTGCGCATACAGCCTTGTGCATCTCTCTTGGGCCGAAGCTTCTAGAGCCAAAATCTCTGGAACTTTCCCTATCTCTGAAATCCCCTCTGTCTCTGGAACTTCCCCTATCTCTGGAACCTCCCCTGCTAAAATTTTTCATTTTTTTGTATTCCTCCAATAATTTATAAGAAATCCTTTAGAATTCCTTATGTCTTTCTTTTTAATAATTTAAGCCTATTTATAAAATTATCTCTCTGATAGCGCAAAATGTTCTATTGTACTATTATTTTCAATATAGAAAATATATTCTCTAACCTATAAAACAAAATCTTTATATACTAGTTCTTTACTACATAGTAATAAATTATGGGGTTCAAGAATGTGCATCGGATGCGAAATACAAGGAAATTACGCTAAATATGAAGAAACTGTAAAGGAAAAGCTTGATTACAATCCAAAATCAGATTCAACATATCAATAATCTTAAACTTTATATTCGGTGACTGCTATGGTAGAGATTGAAGAGATGTTTTATGACGAAAGCGACGAAATAGAGCCGCTAAAGGAAGCAAGGAAGAAAATGAAGGAAAAGGACTTCAATAAGCTTATCAATAAAAGAGACCTTTCCCAATTCGAGATGGATGAGATATTTTTGTGAAAGTGGTAGCTACTAAAACTCCAAGCAGAAGAAGATTTCTATGTGAAACAAGTTTGGCATTGTGTGGTATGCCTATAATAAATGAAATACTAAGGCAAACAACCAAGGTCAATTTTGCAAAGGAATTATGGCTTTTGCTTCAAATCCCCAAACATTCTAATTTAACATACCAAGAAGTTCTGCCGCCGCATTTGGTGCAGAGCATAGAAGACAGAATAGGCATCTTTGGATTTACTGATTTGCTGGCAGTGCCTGAATCTTATAAAATGGATAGAGATGGGCTTTATTTTATCAGGCCTAAAAATTCCGGAAATTATGATTGCATTAGTTCTTCACTTGATATTTCCGATGCATTGGCTGAAAATAGGGATGCAATTCCAGATTATCTAAGTCATGGAATCCGTCAAGGATATGACAAGCGAGGTATAAACACCCAACATTTTTGGGTTGAACTATTAATCAAAAATGGATGGACTGCAGAATCAATAACAATTGACATGACCCCCCCTTATAAAGGAGAAAATCCGGAACATTTGACATTCAATAATATTCCAAGGATAAGGAGGAGCACAATTGTAAAACTTGACAATCGGATGATTTATTCCGCTCATTGGGAAGACAGCAGTTCTCAAAATACTTTTGTTTCTACTATGGGAATAAACAATGAAGATGGAAAAACCTTTGCGCAATACGCAGTGGACATTATACCTAAAGATGCTTCAAAAGACGTTACACGGTATGAATTGTGGATTAATCTGGATTCTTCTGAAATGATACCTTTCAAAGCGACAATAAAAGGCATAAAACATACTGCTAGAGGATATGGCTTAGATTTTGAAGAGAAGCCTGCATCCATCAATGAGGTATTTAGGTTAATAATTCCTAAAGATAAGGCTGCCCTTCACGCCATGATACAAGCATATTCTGGAATTGAGCCTAATTTAAATAATCCCGATGATTTATATACCCGCGATTTTCCTAGATAAGAATGCACCCCTACAACCTCGAACTCAGCAAAGTAATAGAAAGAATCAATAAAGAAAACTCCAAATTAGTCTGCATCCAATTGCCGGACGGCTTGAAGCCAAGGGCAAAGGAAATACAGGAAGCAATAGAAAAAAACACAGATGCAAAAGCCATTATCTGGATGGGCTCATGCTTCGGCGCCTGTGATGTTCCATTGCAGGTCCAAAGATTAGGCGTTGATTTGCTGATTCAATGGGGTCACTCTATCTGGAGAGGAAGCTGGCATTGAGGAAAAGTAATATAAATCAGGCAGCATTCTGATAATTCATGCCAGGTCTTGAAGATATTTTGCGCAGGGATACTCTTGAAATAAGGGATTTTTACATTGAGTTTCTTAGATTAAACGATAGTCAGGCTCAGCAAATAAAAAAATATTGGCCAAAAATAAGCATCAATCAAAATCTTGAATATCATGCAGCTCTTTTGTTTTCTAATGGAAATGACTATATTTTTGAATTCAGGCCGGAAGCTGTTGGAGACACTCTTGCCAAAGCAGAGGAAGTAGGGCATTATTTCAGCCTGATTTTAAACCCCCATGCAAAAAAAGCCCTATTCAAAGCAGAAAAAGGCAGCATGGAACACATTGCAGCAGTTGCTCAGCAGGAATATATTGCTAGAATGCTGGCATTGGAGTATCTGAAGTATAAAGGAATACAAGGCTCCAATAATCTCTGGTCAAAATTAGATAATAACAAGATAATCTTGCTTACAGAAAAGCCCTCTGATATATTATCCCATTATGCAGGCTATCTTGCAGCAGAGCAGGATTTAAATAATGAGGCAGGGACTAAAAATCTTATAAAAGCTCTTTACAGCAATGACGCCAAAAGGTTCGCAAGAATATCAGAAAAATTAGGTCCCCGGATTCATGTGCTGCCTCCAAATTCAAATTATGACGCGCCTTATGCAATCGCCGCCTAAAAATGCAAACCCACTTCACAGTCACGGGCATAGTAATTCACAATGATAAGGAATTTGAGGCAGCCGAAGATGCAATAATCAGGGAAATAAGGGAAGAAACAGGTTTAAAGAAAGATTTAAAAGTATTGGGATTACTACGCTGATGCATGGCAACGAAACTCCTTCTGGGCTCAGACCATGCAGGCTTCAAACTAAAGGGAGAGATAAAGAAATTCTTAGACAAGCAGAAAATACAATATGAAGACGTGGGAGTTTTCTCTGACGAGCCTTCAGATTATCCTGATATAGCCTACAAGCTTGCCAGGAAAGTCTCTGAAACAAATTCAAAAGGAATCCTGATGTGCGGCACTGGCATCGGTGAGTCAATTGTAGCAAATAAGATAAAAGGGGTAAGGGCAGCCAACTGCTTCAATGAGTACACAGCCCAGAAGAGCAGGGAGCATAATGATTCAAATGTGCTATGCCTAGGTGCAAGGGTATTAAGCGCTGACGATTCCAAAAAAATAATCAAGACATGGCTTGAAACGGAGTTCAGCAATGAGGAAAGGCACAAAAGAAGATTAAGCAAGATTTTAGGCATAGAGTCAAAAATTTGCAGGTAAAATGGAGTTCCTCAACTACCTCCTTCTGTCAATAACGGCTTTTTCCGGAATTCTGCTCGGCATAATCCTTATTAAAATTGCGCCAGAGGAGCAAATGCCACTAGTAAAATATTTTACGGTCTCAAAAAGAATCCTCCTTGCTCTGATGTTTGCCTTTCTTATATTCTTTTATATTTTTGACAGGCTCTCATTGCTCCTTTCAATCCTCCTGCTTTTCCCTGCTTTATTCGTTGAATTAAAATCAGAAGACAGCGCAAGAAAATTGTCAGAGATTTTTGCATTGCTTGGAATAATCTTCTTCCTAAGCTCTCCAAACTCAAATCTTATTGCTGTAACCTCTGCCCTTATTTTCATTTACGGCGCTTTGTTCTCCAGCATAATCTACAGCAGGAACTTGATAAGAACTTTGGCATCAGGCTTCATGTTCATTCTGGTGTCAAGCGCGCTTTTTCTTTTCAACTACCACTTTTCATTCCTTATATGAAAATAAAAAGCCAGATGCACGCTTAAGATGTGCAGCAGAAAGCTCATGACTAATGAAGTAATGAATATCTTGAGCGTCAAGTCAAATACGGGCATGACAAAAATCAATCCTCCCAATACAAAATCAATCTGGTCAAACGGCATGAATCTCTGCCCAGGCTCTACGCCCATCCTTCTTTTAAAGAAGCTCTTTATAGAGTCTCCAATAATTGTGCCGAATCCCATCAAAAACCCGAACAGAAGCCAGTTGGAATAGTCAAAAAAAGACAGTTGCCTGAAAAATTCATATCTATAAATGTAGAATTGAAGCAGTGCCATTAAAATTCCAAAGAGCGTGCCGAAAAATACCCCTCTAAACGTCTTATTTTTTCCCAAAATAGGCTTCCCTTTTATTGTCTTGTTGAAATCCAGCGGCGCTGCCATGAATCTGAATGCTCTTCTCATAAACACAGGGGCCATGTTTGACATGTAAGCAGGCAGCATCAGGTAGAAGCATTGCAGCGCAAAAAACACCATTTCATTCATTTTAGACTTTATTTCCTTTTTTGTTTATTAATATTGCCTTTGCAAACGCCTTACAAAAAATATTTAAGCGTTGCAGATGTTTTTCTGATAAAATGCTGAATGTACCTAATACTATAACAATAATAAGGATTATTCTGATACCTTTATTCATAGCAGTAATGTTGCTGGATGTCAAATACTCAAATTATCTTGCTGCGTTTATTTTTCTGATGCTGGCAATTTCTGATTATATTGATGGCTACATGGCAAGGAAAAAGAACCAGATAACAGATGCTGGCAAACTGCTGGACCCAATCGCCGACAAAATAATGGTTTTAAGTGCATTGTTCCTCTTATATGAAAAAATACCTCTCTGGGCTTCGATAGTGATTGCATTCAGGGAAATCCTGCTGACTGCAATAAGGCTGTGTATAAAAGATGAAATTGTTGTGCCTGCCAATCTTCTTGGAAAATTGAAGACAGTCTTCCAGATTGCCGCAATAATGTTCGTTCTGCTGGAATTGCCCTTTTTCCTTGCTTTGGTTTATATTGCTTTGGCAATCACAATAATCTCAGGCATAGATTACATGGTAAAAATAAAGAGATTGACAAAAAATGAAATCATCAATATCCCAAATGGCATAACTCTCCTAAGATTTATATTTATAATCCCTTTGATTTATTACCTACATAAAGGCAGCCTAACAACAGCCCTTATTCTATTTGCATTAATAGCAGCCAGCGACAAGCTCGACGGTGTTTCAGCAAGGATGACAAACCAAATCACGGAATTTGGCTCTGGGTTTGACTCATTTACTGACTGGACATTCATCTTCTCGATTTTTTCATATTTCGTAATTGCAGGACAGATGGGTTATATATGGACGGTCTTGATTGTCATACCCGGCATTGCAAATGGCATCGTCAAGATGGTTTATGCCAAAAGGCGGAAAAAGGTCCCTGTCACGACAACTGCCAAGCTTGCTGTTGGATTTACGTATCTGACTATTTTCTCCATCCTGATAAATTTTGAATATAAGGAAATCCTCTTGGCTGCAATGCTCTTTGGACTGTATCTTTCAATGTCAGTTTATCTTATAAAATATGCTATGGCAGTCTCTTCAGCTTGAAAGAAGACACCATAAGCGCGCTTAGAATAAGGTATGCATAAGGGTAAACAATCTTTGAGACATCAAGAAAATAGATTATTGGTATGATTATGCCGTTTGTTGTTATGGGCATCCCCTGAAATTCTCCTTTTAGGTTTGTAATGTTGTACCTTGCCAGCCTTAATATCCCGCAAAACAGGAAGATTGTAAAGGAAACTGCTGCCAAAGGCGTTTGTATGAGGCTGAATCCAAAGACTGCAGGAGCAACCCCAAAAGAAACAGTGTCTCCCAGTGAATCAAGCTCCTTGCCGAAGTCATTTGACTGCTGCATTGCCTTTGCCATTTTGCCGTCAAAATAATCCGAGACCACTGAAAGCACCATCATAATGCTTGCCGTGGTGTGCCAGCCCCTTATTGCGAACACGATTGCCAGAAGGCCGAATATCACGTTGAGGAAAGTGAAAGTGTCTGCAAATTTTATATTGCTGAAAAGCCTGAATTTTTCTGCATCAGCCCTTCTCTTTATAAGCCTGAATTCAGATTTGAACAGCGATTCAATGCCTGAAGCTGCCGTCACTATGACTGTAACCCATATTAATGCATAATCCACTTCAAAATCATTTATTTGGCTTATCATTAATGTCAGCACCATTACAATTTGGAAAAGAAGGCTGATTCTTCCCAATGCAGTAGGCAGGAATTCCCTCCTTGAATCCCTGTACACCAAAACCGCCCCTATTACTATCGTGAAAAAATCCCTCGCAAGAAAAATGGCAAAGACCCAGAATGGCAGCACATCCTTTATCGCCAAAATCAGAGTCGCAATGTCAACAAGCAGCCTGTCTGCAAAGAAATCAGCAATGGACTTCAGCAGCGATTTCTTGTGCCTTCTTTTTGTAATGTAAGTATCTGCAAAAGATATGAATGCAGTTATGGCAAAAATCCCTATTGCAGTCTTGTTCCTGTGATATATCAGCGCAACCATTACCACAAAAGCGAGAATAATCCGCAGGATGCTTATTTTCAGCACAATGTTTTTTGGCTTCATTTTACATAGCCTATGATGCTTGAGCCCGCCTTGACTTTATCGCCTTTTTTGACAGCAAGTTTCACTTTATTCTTTGGCATAATTAATGTTGCCTGGCTCCCAAGCGCTATCCTTCCTATTTTGCCGCCTTTATTAACCTTTTCCTCTGGTTTTACGCAGCACATTATCCTTCTTGCAAGAAATCCTGCTATCTGTATGACCTTGACTTTGATTTTGTTCTTTTTATCTTCAATGACAATCTCATTCTTCTCATTTTCAAAGCTCTTTTCCAAATCGTAGGCTTTATAGAAATGCCCTTTCTCGCGCCTTACTGATTTCACAACCCCATCAATAGGCGCCCTGTTTATGTGTACGTCCAAAGGAGACATGAAAATCGAAACAGCGTAGCATTCATCTGCGATGTCTTTGGTAAAAGTCCTTATTTTTCCAAATAGTCCCTTATTTATTTTTATTTCCCCATCAGAAGTGTCTATTATGCTTATGATTGTTCCGTCTGCCGGGCTGACAATGTTATTCCCCTCAGGTATTGCTCTCTTCGGGTCGCGGTAGAAGTTTAGGAGGAAAACTATCATTAATAACATTATAAACAAGATGAATGCAAAAATAATCACTAACATTGCCACAATGCAGAATTATTTAGTAGGCTATAAATATATTGTTATAATCAAGGTGGCATTGAAAAGATATAGGTTGCCATCTTTATTTGCGAGGCTCTGATATTATACACAAAGCTGACAAGGGGGAAGTCCCTTACGGGGAACGTCAGCCTTATTTTTATACGGCTAAGCCGAGCCTGATGGCAACCCGAGCTTTGCGAGTCTTTTCAATGCCACCTATAATCAATCAATAAAAAAATTCCTTCCTTGATTCCCCTTAATTCTGCTTCTTATCCTTTATGGCGACAATACTCTCGCCACATTGCGAGAAATTTATGCTGATGCTGTCGCTTGAAGGGAAACTCACTTTACCGATTATGCCATGACGCCTTAAAAACCTTTTTAATCTCTCGTATATACTGCCACATTATGGCTTACACAATTTTAGACTGCTACACAGACGAAGCAGCAGGTTTAGGCGTACCTCCATATCTGGGAACCTATTCAAGATACATAGCAGGCTATTTGAATGAGGAAGTTTATTATATCACAATAGACGACTTAAGGTTTTACAGGAAATACAACTCAAGAATCAAGCAGCCAAAACCTTCTCAAAAAACGGATGTTTACACGTATAATCTGACAAAAAACCACAATAACATCTCAAAAATTCTTGATGAAACAGACACTCTAATTATTGTTCTTGGCGTCCATGTTCCAGGCAAATACCTTTCTGCTGTCCCAGGCACTTTGCATGAGTTAATCCCATTAATAAGCGATTTAAAATGCAAAAAAATCCTCACAGGCCCTGCTGTCTTTGGCACTCAACTTCAAGGAGGAAAATTTTTTGAAAAATTTTCCTTTGGTTTATTCGACAAAATTGACCACAAGATGTACAAATTTTCCTACAAAGACACTAAAGAATATGCCATTAAAGGAGCAGGCATATTAAAGCAAATTCCTGATTTAAGGATGATTGAAATAGAGACTGGAAGGGGCTGCGGCATTGGGCATTGCAGCTTCTGCACAGAGCCTATAAAGAGCAGGGTGGAGTTTAGGGATGTTGAGGATATTTTACTTGAAGTTGAGGAATTTTATAATCTTGGAGCAAGATACCTCAGGTTTGGAAAGCAGACTTGCTTCTATACTTTGCCGAAAGCAATTGAATTGTTAAAAGAAACAAGAAAAAGATGCCCCGAGATTAAGGTGCTGCATATTGACAATGTGAATCCTGTCAAGGTTGTTCAGGACAAAAAGAATAATGATGAGATAACAAAAGCAGTTGTGAAATACTGCACCTCAGGCAACATCGCAGCTTTCGGCGTTGAAAGCTTTGACATGGAAGTTGTAAAGCAGAATACTCTAAACTCCACTCCAAACATAGCTTATGAAGCTGTTAAAATATTAAACAAATACGGCGCAGAAAGGGGAGAAGACGGGCTGCCGAGATTTCTGCCTGGCATCAACATAATCTTCGGCTTGCTTGGCGAATCAAAAAAAACCAATGAAGAAAACATGAAATGGCTCAAAAGGATTTACGATGAAGGCTTAATGCTAAGAAGAATCAACATAAGGCAGGCTGCGGTTTTTGAAGGCACAATGCTCTATGAAAACAGCAAGGAACATTACTTATTCAAGAACAAAAAGTACTACTGGAAATGGCGCAATGAAATAAGGCAGAAAATAGACTGGCCCATGCTGAAAAGGATTGCTCCAGCAGGAACTGTTTTTACTGATTGCTATGCCGAAATCTATGACGGCAACACCACTTTCTGCAGGCAGTTTGGGACTTATCCTTTGATTGTGGGGGTTAAAGGCAGGCTGGAATTAAAGAAGTTCTATGATTTGGAGATTACGAGGCATATGCTGAGGAGTTTGGTTGGGAAAGTGTATGTGTATCGGAAAGTGGGGGTTTGAATCAATCCCATTAAATTAATACACTATTAATTGTCATTTTAGGATATTTTTCATAAACATATTTTAAAATATTAGAAGGTAACATTCCTTGGAATTCGTTAACAAATGGGGCAATCTGTTGAACTAATTTTGAATCATTATTAATCAATTTTTCTCCATTTGGAGTTAATTTAAATGTCCTACAAATGTTGAAATTTTTTGTAAATGTGACTTCTTCTTTTATTAAGTTCTCTGCCTTTAATTTTTTAATCAATTCGTCCAATTTTCTACTAAAAGGACCATAGTGATAAGGAATATACTCTAAATTTAATTTAGGTAACCCTTCTTCCTCCAATATAAAAAAGAATTTTTGCAAAAAGGTTTTCCCATAAATTTTACCAAATAAAGATAATACTAACATAAAAACATCTTTTTGATAATCTTCATTATTCATTATTTGACCTCAGATTTATGTATAATATTTGCGAATTGTTCATCTAATATCCTGATCCCCTTAAGTTCAGGGGCGCCAGATTTTTTTATTATCTTTTTCAATCTTATAAGCCCTATAGGTTTATCTTTTATGATGATTATTGCATTTAATTTTGATGATTGGTATTTAATATTTTTATATTTCAATTTTTTTAATCTCTCTTCTATTATCTTCCATAAAAGAATTTTTGAGGAATCCTTGTTTTCCTCTTTTAAAACAATGAAACTGTGTCCTTGTTTATGCAAGTTTATCATATAATTTACTACATCATGTTGCTTCTCAAAAGGTTCCATATCCTCATCAATCACCTCTTCATCAAAATGTATTGTCTCTTGATATTGTTCAATTGTTGTTTTGCAAATATTAATAAAATCAAAAGAATTCTTGACTTCAGGCCAAATCTCTTCATAGGGTCTAGATTCATAGACTTTGTGAGGTCTGCTTGTGATTAATGTAACTAAACTTTTGTCTTTAAGAGCTTCAGCAAGCGCATCCGCTCTGGAATGGTCACAATCCATTACTTCTTGGATTTGGTTTACTGTCAATTTCTTACCCAGCGTTAACATACATGTCAAAAGTTTGGCATGATCTTCATTTAAGTCATACTTACTCTTGATAAGTGAACAAAGATCACTAAACCATTCTTCATTTTTGAAATCTAATTGGATCATAAATCTTCTCCCTGTTTACCTTTATAATTTTAGATTATTATATTATGATTATTATCGATTTCCGATAATATTTTCTTTTTTATGATATTAGACAATTAATCAATAACATATATTAAAACCCTTCGATAAAATTCGGCTAATAAAATGGAGGTTTGAGATAAATGGAACAAAAACAACAGATGAATATAAACATTGACCCCTCAGTAAAGCCTTTTTATGCTGATGATGTTGCTATTGCTTGTTTTATAAAGCAAGAAAAAGGTAAAAAGGGGAAAGAGGCGAAAGAAGGTAATGTGTCTTTAATCTTTTTGGAAGCTCTTGGGCAAAGTGTAGTCACGAGAGTTACAATCAGCAAGACAACAGCCAAGGCATTAGCAAGTATTCTGAAGACAAATATAGAAGAGCTTGAGAAAAAGATTGATAGTGATGAGGAAATGAGTAATCAGCCGCAACTTTATGATACTGCATCAAGCAATTATATCAGGTGAGAAAATGAAAAAGCAAAAAATATACTTAATTATATCTTTGATTTTAAGTATCTTTGTAGTTAGTGCATGTGGGACGGGGAATGTTGTTTATGACCCAAATTGTCCACAATATGGCTGTAAATTAACTACAACAGAAGCAAAATTTGAATCAAAGGTAAAAGATGACAGTGGTAGCGGTTGCTTAACAGACTGCAACGCGGATGTGTGGGTTAAAAATATTGAAAACCAGCCAGCATTTGCACAAATAATAGCTGATTGCCATACAGTAAGTAAAAGTACACAATACTCCTCAGAAATGTATTGGATGCAACCTCAAGAAGAACATACATTCCAAATCAAAGTTGATGCAGGATCGCTTGAGGATTGGAAATGTGAAAATTTTAAGATAAAATCCGGTCAAATAACTGGTTGTGAGGCATATCAAATTTAAAAGTGACAAAATGCCAAAATAATAATTAATTCAAAAAATTTGGAGATGCTATAAGGAAAACAAAAAATCCCTTAGTATAACATTTTTATCAATTATTTAATTTATTGATAAAATGTAATTCTATTAGCTTCATAAACATCTTAATAATTTTAAGATATATCAATCTTATCCAAAATTCCACCAAAACTTATTTAAACAAAATACTTGCTCTAAAACTCCAAGCCTCTGTAGCTTAGCAGGTGGAGCGTACGCGTTTCCTAAAGAAACTACGAAGCTGTTACCCTGCTTGGGTTAGACACCGTAAGAGAAATCCGGTATAGGTCCGCAGTTCAAGTCTGCGCAGAGGCGTTTTGGGGTCCGTAAAGGGCCCCTATCTTCTTAAAATGTTTGGGATTGTTGAACCCTATTGTGTTTATCCAATTATCCAAATTCTTAAAGCCGGAAATCTCTAACCTATAAGCTCTTCCCTTATCAGATATTGAGCCATAAAATCTCTTTTTAACTAAAAAGTTTAAAATTTCTTTTAGAAAATTGTAAGATTTGCTTGTGAGTTCAATTCTAGGGTAGTAAGGAATACTCCGATGCTGTTTTGAAAATATAACACACCCGTCAGTATCTATCAATCCTCTAATAAATAGAGGTAATAACTCATCTTTTTTAACTAAAATTTCAGGAATTTTTAATCTACTATACTTATTTCCAATTGGCACCCCTAGAAAATTCAATGTATTAAAGATCTCTTTATCCCTAAACCTTATGTATAATGTATTTTCATTTTTCTTGAAGCCTATACTAACTTTTTTATTGAAAAGTTTTAAAAATAATTTTTTTGTTATGTTATTATGATATTGAAAATCGTCATATTTATGCCCGTAAATATACACAGTATAACTATTGCAGGATCGTGATAGGCATCCATCTCCTAACATTATACCCATTAATTCTGCAACCTCTTTATTAACTTTCATTGATAGTATTAAACTTAGTTTATTTAAATACTCTACTTAGGTGTTTGTCCAGTGGCCAGTGGGTTGGGTTTTATGTCACTAAAACTTTATAAATCATCAATCTTTTCAAAAGCCCATCACGGGCCCGTAGCATAGCCTGGTTATTGCGCACGACTGATAACTAGGCAGTTATCGTGAGGTCATGAGTTCGAATCTCATCGGGCCCACCTTCTTATTTCTAAAACTTCCAAAAATTTTCTGCCAACCTTCCATAAAAACTTTTATTACTACCATAAAGTTTATATAGTAGTTCGTATTTGAAAAATGATAACAAAAAAGATAAGGGGTTGATGATGTTTTTTTCAAAAGCTAAAATATGCATTTTGCTTGCTTTGTCAGTTCTACTTCTCAGCGGCTGCGAAGTTTACAAGACGCTGTATGGAGAAGTCCCTCAAGATTCAAATGCCACTTTTGACAGCATAACAACGGGTGCAGTTAAGGAAGATTCTTCTGGCGAGTCTCAGGCAGGGGAAATTGCACAAGGAGAGCAGGCTGGCGAAGAGCCTTCCAATGTTATTGTAGTGCAGGAAACAGAACTAGTAAGCCTCCAGCCTAAAGCAGAAGATCCCGATCAAGACCAGTTGGCATTCATATTTACTTCTCCTTTGGATGAGAAGGGAGAATGGCAGACAACTTACGGCGATGAAGGGGAGTACACTATAACTGTGACAGCATCAGACAGCCAACTCACAACTTCAAAAGACGTGTTGTTGATTGTAAAGAAGAAAGAAGAGCCTCCTGTCATTGAAGGCACAAAGCCTATTGAGAAGGCAGTGTTTATTGACGAGGCTACAGAAGCAGAATTCTCCGTAAATGCAAAGGATTTGAATGATGATCCATTGTCATACGAATGGAAGTTTGACGGTGAATCAGTTGGGGAAGAGCAGTCTTATATCTACATCTCGGATTATGATGCTGCAGGCGCGCACACTCTAAAAATGGATGTGTCTGACGGCGCTTCAACAGCAAGCTATCTATGGTCTATAACAGTAAATAATGTTAACAGGAAGCCTGTAATAACAGAAATACAGGATATTAAGGCAAAAGAAGATGAGGAAGTCGCAATAGTTGTTGAAGCCTTTGATGACGATGGGGATGAATTAACATATAACGTAGATGATGCAAGATTCACTGGGGAAAGCGATGGCGTGTTTTCATGGAAAACAGATTATGACAGCGCAGGCTCCTATTCTGTCAAAGTTTCCGTTGGAGACGGCAAGGATACAGTTACCCAGGAAGTCAGCGTTGAAATTGAAAATGTCAATAGGGCACCAGTCATACTCGACATAGTCCAAAAGAAATAAATTATTTCTTTTTATGGGGTGGGGATGCATGCAAAGGAAAATAATATTATTATTGGTAATAGCATTAATCCTAACCCACACCTCTTCTGCTTTAAAGACATTTTTTTACAATGAAACTGATAAAGTCTCCCTGGCGCCCTCGGTTTCCGATCCTGACAACGATGCTATCCAAATAACTTACACCCCTCCTCTGGACGCTAATGGCGAATGGCAGACAGATTATGGCGATGCCGGCCAGTACAACATCACCATAACAGTCTCTGACGGCTCAAATGTCGTTTCAGAGGAAGTTTTAGCCATAGTTGAAAAAAAGGAAGAGCCTCCAATGGTTATATCCAGCAACCATGAAGCAGATTCTGTTGAAATAACTGAAAATGAGCAAATCAAATTCTCAATAGATGCAGAAGATCCAAATAAAGACGAGCTTAAATTCCAATGGTTCCTTGACAATAATGATGTTGCAGAAGCAAAGGAATTCACCTACAAGACAAATTATAACAGTGCAGGAGACCATAATCTCACTGTTGTTATTTCAGACGCAAAATTCCAGGTTGAAAGGAAATGGGGCATCATAGTCAATAATGTTGACTTTGAGGGCATGATAGAATCAATAAGCGACATAATAATCAATGAGGGAGAAGTTGCAAGGGCAGAGATTCCTGATTTTGATAAATATGGTTTGGAATACGAGCTTTCAGAGCCATTAGGGCAGGACAATTACTGGAAAACCGGCTATGGCGATGCAGGAATCCATAAGTCAATGCTAAAAGTGTATTCTGATGATTTTTCAATGGAAAAAGAGATAGCTATCTCAGTTCATAACATTGACAGGCCGCTGTCTTTCGGCATTATGGGCATAAAGACTGCTGCAGAGGGGCAGGAATTAAGATTTGGTATTAAGGCAGAAGACCCTGATGGCGACTCAGTTTCAATTTCCATTAACAATCCTCCTGAAGGCGCTAAGCTGGAAGGAAATACATTCATATGGACTCCGGGCTTTGATGCTGTAAATATAAACAATATTTTAGGGGGGATACAGGACAGGCTAAGGATACTGCAGAAAACATATTTTATAGAGTTTGTTGCAAAAAGCAATGGGGCATCTTCAACAGCAAAAGTTCCTGTTGTAGTATGGGATGCAAACCGGGCTCCTGTAATTGACGAATTGCCTCAAATCACTGTATTAGAAGGGGACATAGTGGATATACAGCCAAAATACCATGATCCTGACGGCGACAAAGTTAAGGTGTCTTACTCCGGCTGGCTTGATTCAAATTCCTATAAACCAACATTTGAGGACCAAGGTGTTTATTATGTCAAAGTGGCTGTAAGCGATGGCATTCTTGAAACCTCTGGCTATGTTAAAATTAATATCGTAAACAAAAACAGGGAGCCAAAGTTCTTGCCTATCAATAAAATAACTGCTGTTGAGAATGAAACTGTCAGGATAATGCTTGCAGCAGCTGACGACGACAATGACCGATTGTCATTCTCAATATTAAACCCTCCTTCAAATTCAAAAATAACTGGTAATATCTTTGAATGGACCCCCCCTTATGATTTCACAAATACAAATGAAAGAAAAACTGCAGAGCTTGAGATTGCAGTTTCTGATGGCGAGGCAAAAGCATCCCAAAAAGCAGTCATTGAAGTGGTAAACAAAAACCAGCCTCCAACTATAATCTCGGCAGAGCCTAAAGAACTGAAAATCAAGGCAGGCAAGCCGATAACATTTGTCATCAATGCGGAAGACAGGGACGGCGACAAATTAACTTACACATGGGATTTTGGGTTTTTTGAGAAATACAAGGCAGGTTCCAAGCACAAGAGGGTTTTTAGCTCAAAAGGCAATAAGGAAGTCAAAGTCGTTGTGAGCGATGGCAGGGAGAAAGTTGAATATAAATGGGATGTTCAAGTTGTATAGTTATGTAATAATTTCATAAAAACTTCCTTATTCTGCTTTAGATTAGTTATTTTTATAATGCAGTCTGAAATACCAAGAAATAACCATTAAAGTGGTGTTTAACTTTGAAAATTTTAAATTCTTTTTGCTCTTTCTTTGAAAAAACTAAGTTAAACTTGCCAATTATGTCCTTTTCCTCTTCATTAGAATAAATGGGAAGCAAGAAGTTTAGAGAATCATCAATGATTGTGGGATATTTTTTTGAATTTAACAAATTGCCTTCCGCCATTACTTCTGTCATTATTCTGAATCTTAATTTGACTGAAGCCTTTTCTACGGTTCTGACTCTGCTAAAATTTTCCTGCTCTGAGAATAATTTCTGGAATAGAGTTTTAATATCCTTATTTATTTTAATATTTGAGTCTTTCAAATTATCTTCCAAAACTTGCTGGAATGAATTGCTGATTAAATTTTCAACGCTGACCGTCTCAAAGAATGCACCGCTGACGAGACAGACTTTTACATGACAGTTTTTATTGCCCCTAACAAGATAAAATACATCTCTTATAGGCAAAGAATAAATATCGTTGCCGGCTTCTTTCATTTGTTTGTAAACACTGCTGTTTTCACTTGATATTATTTTGGAAATATCTTTTTTTCTGGTTGGAATAGTTGAATTAAAGGAAGAAACTGAATAAGATTCGCTGCTTTTTAACTCTATTAGTTCTCCACCGGTAAACAATTTGTTATCTTTATTAAGCTTAATAGCCATATCAGGAAACACTCCTATATTTTTGCAGGAGAGAAGCGATTTATCGAAAGGAAAATTTTCAAGTTTATCAATGTTTAAAAAAGAATCTTTCTGTTTTACTAATGACTTAAAAAAATGATAAATTGAATTCATGCTTATACCTCAAATAAACTTATAATTTTTTCTTTTTTATTTACTGATTTAAGTGCTGCATTTTCAATACTCCAGATTCTGTTTAAATTTTCTGTGTTTAAATAATAGGTATAGTATTTCTTAATATCATCTGAAGATTTTATAATATTAATTCTCTCATTAATACATCTAACATTATTCGGATCTATTTCAATTCCTACAGCATTTCTATTTAATTGCTTTGAAACTACCAATGTTGTTCCTGTACCTGCAAAAGGATCAAGAACAGTATCACCTATTTGTGTAGAGGACAGAATAATTCTTAATAACAAGGATATCGGAGATTGTTGTTTATGAAATCTTTCTCCATTTTTTGCCCGAATAGCTTCATCACCTGCAAAATAACCTGAAGTAAGCTCACGAACATCATCCCAGACATCAGTAATGAAAATGCCGCTTTCATAGCTATTTTTATAATTTGGCGGCAACGGCGGGGAAATTCTTAGTTTATTGAATACTCTTGCTTTATCTCCTTTAGTGGCAAAAGCGATTATTTGATAATGCTTGCCAAATTTATTTGAGCATGGCACAGCAGATGTTTTTTTCTTCCAAATTATCAGGTTTTGCAGACACCATCCAGAATTTCTAAGGCAGCTAAGGACTTGCTCGGTGTTTTTTTCCCGCTGCATGAAATAAATTGCTCCGCCGGTTGATGTAATTTTAAAAATTTTTTTGCATACCTCTAACATCATATTCCAATATTCCTCATCGGACAAATTATCATTATGAAATTTATAATCTTTATTTTGATTAAAAGGGGGATCAAGAAAAGTCAAATCAATCTTATCCTGTATTCTTGGCAAGATATCTAAGCAGTTTCCTTCATATACTTTATTCTTCAACATTTTCCCATTCTCCATGGCTCCTGTCTTCATCTAACTTATTTTCTAAATATCTTAAATATTTTTCACTTGTTAAAAATGATTTTGCAATTTTGTTAAATTTTTCCATTTCTTGCTTGCTGACTTCCCATCCAAATGAACCTTCAAATCTCCTGCATATTATATCTCCACTTATACCTAACTCAGATAAAACTGGATTTAAGTTAGTAATACCAGAATAACAATTTGTTTCTTTGCAAACAGCTTTTAAAGTCCAAGAGCATTCATTTTTATTAAATCCCTTATAAATAATTTCGAAGTTATACTTATTTCCTTTAAAAAATATTTTCATATAAAACCTCCTTAATATATGGGGTAAGGGTTTTTCTCGCCATTAACAAGCATATCATCAATATTAACTACAGCGATTCTGCCGTCAGCAAGCACTCTATAAGTTTCTTCAGCAAATTTATTCATTACCTCTAAAAACTGATGGTAATTATTAAACAAATCTTGATAATAAAATATTTGTGGATTGTTCCCATATAAACCCTACATTTAGTTAAAAGATGAACTATTAATATATTGCTATTATTTAAGGTTAAGTGTTGAGCTTATTTCTCCAGCCACTCAACCTCTTCCTCATTCAAATCAAACTCATTTATAATCTCATCTCTTATTTTTTTATTGCCTATGTAAATTTTCTTGACGTAAGGCATAACATCTTTTACAGCAGCCTTTGATGACATGTGCAGCATTGGAGCTATCTTCTGCGCAATTGCCTTTTTCCTTGCAAGTTTCTGGTTGAGTACCCACATCTTGAGGAGCTTTCCAGTCGGCTTATACTCGGTAAAATCCTTGTATTTTTTGTCTTTAGCAGACGCAATTCCCCCGGTTAGCAGTGCATTGATATACACATAAAACCTGTAATGCTGCCATCTCATTATCCTCCTGCTGAATACATCAGCTTTGCTTAGATTGTCATAAGCCCTTGCTAAGTCCCCTGCTTTCTTATATTCATAAGGTATATTCTCCTCAAGCCAAAGCATCTGGTGATCTATATCCTCATCAATGTTTGAGAAAGCTTCAACCGCAGTATTGAAGTCTGTTGTCTTGAAAACTAGCTTGAGGGCGTTTATTATTGTATTTCTTCTGTTCCTGTCAAACAGGCTGTCAACATCCTCTGCTTTTACCTCCTTTCCGCCGCTTGCCAGTGTCTGCAGGTCATTTATTGCAGCCCTTGCATCTCCCGCGCTCCTGTAAGCAAGAGCCTTCAGGGCTTTTTCCTCGCATTTTATGTTTTCCTTTGCAGCAATAAAACTGAGGATACTGTAAATAGCATCGTAGCTCAATAACTCAAACTTTATTAAATTGCATTTCTTGGAGAGGCTTCTTAGCTTGTCAATGTATATATTCTCAGCCGTAAGCAATATCGGAAAACTGGATTGCTCAATAAGCTTGATTATAGTCTGCACCCCTCCCCTGTCGGCATTCCCGCTCAACCCGTCAATGTCATCAATTAGTATTATCTTCCCTTTTGAAAACAGGCTTCTTTGCTTTATCGCATTTCCTGCCTTTAGCTCAATCTGCTCTGCATTCCTGAAGTCAGAAGCATTCATTTCCAGTATCTCAAGCCCATACTCATTGGCTACAGCGTAGGCGCTTGAGCTTTTGCCAACGCCAATCGGCCCGTGCAATATGGCTGCATTTTTCTTTTCTTTCTTGAAATTGGCAATAAACCTGCCTAATTCCTTCAGCGCAGTATCCTGCCCATGAAGTTCTTTTGTTGTCTTGGGGGAGTACTTTTTAACTAGCGGAATCATAATCCAGGGGATATTCTCAACTGTTTTAAATTTATTTGCCTAAACTCCATAAAAATTTATTAATTGGTTATAACCCCTTTACCATATGCTAACCAATACATTGCCTGTAACCCCAAAAGAACTGGCAGATTTAAAAGACTGCATAGTTGTAGACATAAGTCCAAAAGAGGATTACGAGAATTGGCACATAAACGGCAGCATCAATATAGACATTTATAATGACATCCTCTCTGCAAATCTCCATGCCGCAGCCCAGAAGCTTCTCCAGATTAAGACCGATAAGAAAATAGTTGCTGTATGCAATGCAGGCGCAACAGCCAAAATCGCCTCTCAAATGCTCCAGAGCCAGGGCAAAAATTCTTCATATCTCGAAGGGGGCATGATGGGCTGGAACAGGTTTCATAAAACATTTACTGCATTTGAAGATGGAGACTTGATAATAAAACAGGTTGCAAGGCTGGGAAAATGCTGCCTGTCTTATCTTATTGCCTCAAAATCAGGAAAAGAATGCGTTGTAGTCGACCCTTCTCATTTTACAGAGGTATATATGGATATCGCGAAAGAAATGGGATTTAAAATAAAAGGAGTTGTCGAAACCCATGTCCATACAGACCACATTTCAGGCGCAAAGCAGCTGGCAAGCATTGTGAACTGCGAATTTTACACTCCCAATGAAAACAGGGCATTTACAAAAATTAAGGAAGGGGATAAAATAATCATCAGCAATGTAAAACTAAGGGTTATTGGAACGCCAGGACATACAAATGAAAGCATTTGCTTAATTATCAATGACAAAGCGATTTTCACTGGAGATACTTTGTGTTTAGACGGCGTTGGAAGTCCTGATTTGGGCGGAAAAGAAGAAACAAGAATCAATGCAGAGAAATTATTTGAAAGCATCAATAAAATAAAAGTTCTTGACGGCAATTTGCTGATTTTGCCGGCCCATTTTCACGACTCGCCATCTTTCCCAATAGCAAAAAAACTAAATGAAATCAATTTGGATAACCTGCTCAGGGATTCAAAAGAGCAGTTTTCTGATTCAATATCATCAAATCCGCAATCCACTCCTCCGAATCACGCTGAAATAAAGAAACTGAACAAAAATTTCTCAAACACTTCAAGAATGCAGGCAGAGCAGCTTGAGTTCGGGCAGAACAGGTGTGGGGCTAAACAAATTTCTTAATATTTATAAACACCGCCTGTAAACTTACTGTTATGGAACTCCCTCAAAAATATGAGCCTCAAACCCAGGAGCCAAAATGGCAGAAATTCTGGGAAGAGGAAGGAATATACAGATTTAATCCAGAAAGCAAGGCAGAAGTCTATTCTATTGACACCCCTCCTCCTACAGTCTCAGGAAACATGCATCTTGGCCATTCTTTCTCCTACTCGCAGCAGGACTTTATTGCAAGATTCCAGAGAATGCTCGGAAAGAATGTTTTTTATCCATTCGGCACAGATGATAATGGATTAGCAACAGAAAGATTGATTGAAAGATTAAAGAATGTAAAAGGACAATTTATGAAGAGAAAGGATTTCGTAAAGTTATGCCTTGAAACTTTGAAAGAAATAAGGCCTGCTTTTGTTCAGGACTGGAAAAATATAGGCTTGTCTGCTGATTTTGATATTTTCTACACAACAATAAATGAGCACTGCCAGATAATCTCTCAAAAATCATTCTTGGATTTGCATAAAATTGGAAGAATCTACAGGAAAAGAAGCGCATTTATGTGGTGCCCCGAGTGCCAGACTGCAATCGCGCAGGTTGAGATGAAGGACAAGGAAAAGGATTCAAGGCTTATCTACATGAAATTTGACACCACAATTGGAGAGCAGATAACAATAGCTACAACAAGACCGGAATTATTGCCTGCCTGCGTTGCTGTCCATATCCACCCCGATGACAAGCGATACAGGAAATTCATAGGCGCAAAGGCAAAAATTCCATTCTCAGACAGGGAAGTAAAAATAACTGCCAACAAGGACGTTGCAATGGATTTTGGAAGTGGGATTGCCTATCACTGCACTTTCGGCGACATGGACGACGTTAAGTGGATGGAGGAGTTCAACATTGAGCCTATTGAAATACTGAACAAGGACGGCACATTGAATGAAAGGGCAGGAAGATTCAAGGGACTGCATGTAAAGCAGGCAAGAACTGCAATAACAAAAGCATTGGAGGAAGAAGGCAGAATAGAGAAGATTGAGCCTATAAGGCACGTTGCAAATGTCCATGAAAGGTGCGAGACTGAAATTGAAATATTGATGACAGACCAGTGGTTCATCAAGTATCTTGATTTGAAGGAGGAATTCATTAAGCTAGGCAAAGAGATGAAATGGCATCCAGAGCATATGCGCGTGAGGTATGAAAACTGGATTAATGGTTTGAAGTGGGACTGGTGCATCTCAAGACAGCGTCATTTCGGCATCCCAATTCCAGTCTGGTACTGCAAGGGCTGCAATGAAATGATTTTTGCCGATGAAAAAGGCCTGCCTGCCGACCCGACTATTGACAATCCCAAAAAGAAGTGCAAATGCGGCTCAAATGAATTTATTGGGGAGAAAGATGTTATGGACACATGGGCAACTTCCTCTTTAACGCCGCAGATTGCAATAGGGCTTTTCAAAGACAAAAAAATCTACAAGAAATTATCTCCAATGTCTTTAAGGCCTCAGGCTCACGACATCATAACCTTCTGGCTTTTCAACACTGCTGTAAAGAGCTATTTCCACAACAAAACATTCCCATGGCAGAACATTATGATTTCCGGATGGGCTCTGGACCCTCAGGGAAAGAAGATGAGCAAGAGCAAGGGGAATGTTATACATCCTCAGGAGATGATAAAGAAATATTCTGCAGACTCATTGAGATTCTGGGCAGCAGGCTCAAGGCTTGGAGACGATTTGCCTTTCATGGAAAAAGACCTTGTTACAGGGCAGAAATTCACGACAAAGCTTTGGAATGCATCGAAATTTGCCTTCATGCACTTGGCTGATTACATGCCGTCAAAGCCAAAGCATTTGTTCGGGATGGACAGGTGGATCCTTTCAAGGCTCAGCAAAATTATTGCAGATTCAACTGAAAGCTTCAAAAATTATGAGTATTCTAAAACCAAGCTTGATGTCGAGGTTTTCTTCTGGCACACCTTCTGCAACAATTACCTTGAGATTATAAAAGACAGAATCTATAATAGTGAGAAATGGGGAAAAAACGCAAAGATATCTGCCCAGTACACCTTATACACCACAGTATTATCCATCTTGAAGCTTATGGCGCCGATAATGCCTTACATCACAGAAGAGCTTTATCAGATTTACTTCAGGCAGCATGAGAAAACAAAAAGCATCCATGTTTCAGAATGGCCAAACCTAAAAATGACTGACGAAAAATCTGAAAAAACCGGCGATTTTGCAGTTGCGGTAATTGAAGAAGCAAGAAAGGCAAAATCAAAGAAAAATCTCTCATTAAAAGCTCCCGTGAAGTCAATAGCTGCAAAAGGAAAAATCACGAAAGAGGAGTTTGAAAGCATTAAAAGGGACATTGAATCTTCCACAAACTGCCAGAATATTTCTTATTCAAAATTAGACAGTAAGGATAAGGAGTTTAAGGCTGAGATTGAGATTTAAAGAAAAACCCTCCAAACCACCCACACCACAGCAGCCAAAACCCCCATTGTAATAGCAAATTTAAGGATTTCTTTTATTGTTGCATTTACTATTTTTATTGCAATAATGAATATCACTGCTGCAATGGCAATTATCCACAAAAAGTTTAACTCCATCAGGCTTGAATATAGCTCCATAAGTTCCATAGAACTGCATATGATTGGAATATATAAAAATGTATTCTTTATTTCACAATCTTCTCCTTCATTTTCTTCTCATCCGCATCAAGCCCAATTTTCCTGAAAAAAACGCATATATTCCTTATATCCCTCGCAAGAAACTCGTTTGCTCTGGAATCTTCAAGCGAAGTCGCCTGCGAAAAATCGATGAAAACCGGAATTTCATTGTAATTCAGGATATTAAACCCTGACAAATCCGCATGGACAAGCCCTGCCTTGTAGAGCTTTCTCATGTTTTCAATTATCTTCTCAAAGAAATCTTTTGTATGTTTTGGCTTTTTGTCCTTGAGCATAGGCGCTATGGAATCCTCATTTCCTATAAACTCCAGGACAAGTATATTGTAGAGAAAAGTCATTGGTGTCGGAACAGAAACTCCTGCTTCCCTAGCCTTTAGCAGATTTCTATACTCTCTCTGAACCCATGTGAAGATTATGTGCCTCTTGCTTTTCTTGATATCAGTGTATCTCGCATCTCCCTTGATGTAGTCATACATCCTGTTGAAGTCGCACGTCTCAAGCCTGTAAATCTTCACCATCACTCTCCTGTCGTCTTTTGTCAAAGCCGAGAAAACATTGCTTTCTTTGCCAATTGAGATAGGGCTTTCTAATCCTCTAAAATGTCCCTGTGAAATAAGCTTGAAGAGATTCCTGTTTGTAAATTCATCAAAGACATTGTGCATTGTCTTGAAGTCTTCTCTTTTCTTGGACGAATGGCGAGGCATGATATAAAAATAAGAACTTAGTATTTAAAGTTAACCTGCTCTAAACTTTTGCGTTTTTAACAAATACCTGTTGATTGAGTATTTTTTTAAATTCTACGATGTCTTTTGCTTTCTGCTTTAGCCAGAAAGTGCCCTTTAGGGCAATTAATCTTAGATACCTACAACT
>Ga0209211_10003186_pt1 | contig 27080 bp, 30 predicted proteins | sample RifGroA2_FD_183992 | JGI IMG/M metagenome (GOLD analysis project Ga0209211, IMG submission 183992) | Groundwater microbial communities from Rifle, Colorado, USA - Groundwater A2 (SPAdes) (version 2) | ecosystem: Environmental > Aquatic > Deep subsurface > Groundwater | place: Rifle, Colorado...
CGCCGGCGACAAAGTCGGAGTTTGTCTGATTTCCGACAAGAGTTCCGGTGTTTCCGTTTCCAGAGTCGTCTTTGACAGTTTTGCTTTGATTGATCTCTCCTTCGTCAAAGCTCCAGTATGAGGCAAGGGCCGAGGACGGCGGAAGAGAGAACGGCTCGTTGTATGGAGCGTCAGGCGGATTTCCAGCGTCGTCTCTATTGAAACTTATCCAGCCGATATTATCGTTCCAGGCGTATCCGGAGAGAGCGTTTGCGACGGCGCCAGTTCCAACAGCGTCCGGAGCGATAAACACGCCGTAGTCAACAAGGTTTATTGTCGGATCAAAGGAATTGTCGTGAACATCTTTGCAGGTTTTGCCGGTTCCGGCTTCTCTGTTTTTGCAGGAGAAACTTATCCAGCCGATGGAGGATGACCATGACCAGCCTGCGAGGCGTTTTGAGGATTGAGGAGGAACTTCGGGAACAAACAGGCTCGTGTTCTGTGTTTTTTCAATGAGATTGCCTTGCTTGTCGTAACTGTATGAGAACGAGACAGACGAGGGCGGAGAGTTCTCTTCTTTAGTTCCGATTGCGATTGTTGAGGCGATTTTGCCGACGCCGTTTGCGGATGCGTCATAAGTGTTTGCAAGTTCAATGTTCGTCGTCTCTGAATGATTTGTTGTAAGAAGGCGGTTTAACGCGTCGTAAGAGAAGGTTGTTTCTTTTCCGTTCTGGTCTGTTTTGCGGATAAGATTTCCGAGAGGGTCGTATTCATATATGATGGACGCGACAGTTTCTGAAGACAAGTGCGGGAGTTCGTCTTTCACGATTCTCTGCAAAGTGTCGTAGGTCGCGCGCCTTTCATTGCCGTCCTCGTCTTTTGTAAAGACAAGATTCCCAAGAGCGTCGTAGGAGTAAAAAGAAGTTCCGACACCGTGTTCGTCAACCAAAGTCATTCGTCCGAAAGCGTCAGAGACGCGTTTTTTGTAGTGATTGTTTGCGTCAGTCGTTGTTGTTTCCCAAAGGGAGTACGTGTTTGAAGTTGCGCCGACTGACGTTGTGATTGAAGTTGGGCGATCAAGAGCGTCGTATGCAAAGCGGGTTGCCTGGGAAAGCGTTTGGATTGCCGGAAGCGAGGGCTCGTAGGAAACGCCCGCGCGTTCAACAGGAAGATATTCTTCTTTGATTCGTCCGAGCGCGTCGTAGACAATTGTTGAAACATTGTAGTAGCCGTTTGTTTCAGAGGATGAACGCTTTTGAATAACGCGACCGAAGCCGTCCATGTACTCGTGTGTTTCAAAAGGGCGTCCCGCGCTTACAGAACGGTTCTCGTACGATGAGACGCTTGCCGGGAAAACAGAGTCGTTGTAACCGAGTTCTGTTTTAGTGACAAGAATTTGTGATTGATTCTCATCCGAGATTGCGACGCGGGTCAATCGTCCGAATCCGTCGTATTCATTCTCAACAACAACGCCGTTTGGATCGGTGATTCGTTTAACCGCGCCTGCGCCGTAGTCGTAGGTGAAAGATGTTTTATGGAGAAGCGCGTTTGTGATTGTCGCGGGGTAAAGGTTGAAAAGGTCGTAAGCGTATGTGGTTGTGTTGTTGTTTGGATCGGTTGCGGTTATCGGAAGGCCGAAGGAGTTGTAGGAGGTGTAGGCGGGGATGTAGCCAACAGGATCAAGCCACTGCTCCTTTTTGGTCAGGTCCCCGAGCGAAACCGCGCCAGAAGGAAGATTGTCGTAGTATTGCCACGCGTCGCTTTTGAGAACGCCGGCGTAATCATACACTGTCTCGCGTTTCGGAAGCGATAGGATGTTTACGCCCGCGTTCAGGGCGTAGGCGATTTTGGTTCTTACAGAGTCGTTTCCAGTGTCTGTGAAAGAGCCGTTGTCTGGGTTTGCGGACACTTCGCCGTAAGAGGTTTTTTCTGCGACGTTGCCGTAGGAGTCGTACAAAAACGTCTCGCTTGTGTCTTTATGATTCTGCGTTCCGTCCCAGAGGACGGTTGTTACGCGCGAGGGAAACACAAGATACGCGTCTTTCAAAATCAACCGATTCACCCATTCGGTAATCGTTGAAATCATGAGAAGTCCGTTGGAGTTGTATCGTTCCTCGCGATACGCGCGCCCTTTTTTGCTGATGTGATCCTCGTATTCGCCAAACTGCGAGCTTATGGAATTATCTTCAGAAAACTGGCTTTGATGAAAATATGTTTTTGCGATATTCCCATCCGAGTCCGTTGCGATCACCTCGTAAAATCCGGCGTACTCGCGGGTCCAGATGTTTTGAAAGTCGTAAAAATAATGGCCGCCATGGTATTCAAATACTGTTTTGCTGATAACTCCTGTAACTCTGTCTGTGAGCGTTTTTTCTGAAAGCGTGTGCACGATAAACGGAATTTTGTTTGCGATCGCGCCGTCTGCGGTTCTGTACGATGTTGACGGTTTGTATGAAAGAGTTATCAATCCTCCGCGATTGTTGTCAATTGTTTTCAAAAGATACGCGGAGCCGGTTTCCGTATAATATGTGAACGCGATCGGAGGAAGCGTTAAATCGCCGGCTTCTTCAGTGATACTTGTAAGAAATGAGCGGACCGAATCAAGCGAGTCGTAATGCAAGATGTATCGGCGAACAAGAGATGGAACGCCGCTTGAGCTCTCGTACACGCTGACATCTGTTAAGGCATAGTAAGTGGAAATCGGAAACTGGGTGAGATAACTTACAGAGGCTGAAGTTTTTTTAGAGTAACTGAAACGGACTTCATAAAGAGAAGACGCGTCGGTTTTAAACGCGTAACGAACGGAGTTAATATAAATTTGATTGCTGTCTTGAAAATAACTGTATTCAATTGTATTGCCGCGCGTGTCGGTTGCGCTTTCAAGCATCCACTGGAAAACGTGAGAAGAGTTCGCGGGATCGCTTTGACGCGCTGAAGAATCCGAGCCAAAACGATATGTTGTTCCTTCAGTGTCGGTAACGATCCAGTAACCGTTTTGAAACACGTATCGGCTCATGTCGTTCCCAAGCTTTGCCTGATAACGCCCGGAGCTCTCGTCAATAGCAGTAAGTTCGGTGTATTTTCCGCTCATCTTTACTGCAAAGTCGTTTCGCGTATACAATTCGTCAACCCCGCGCTCGGATCTGCGAAAAATACTGCTCACTGAAAAATCAAATCCGTATCCGTATGGCGAGAGCAGGTCTTTTTTGAAACTGCTGTATGAAAGCGAGAGCGTCGGCGTAAAGCCGCGGCGTCCTTGAGGAATCGCAATCGGAAACTGGAAACCTGCTTCACCGGTAAAGAGATCGGATTTTACAAGATCAGAAAATCCTTTGAGGTTTGCGAACTGGTCGGCTTGCGGTTTTGGAAGAGGAGGCGGGGGTTCATCAGTATTTGTTGTTGCGTCTTTTGCTTCTGCGGTTTTTGCCTCTTCTATTTTTGGCTCATTCTCTGTTTTAGATGTTTCGTCTGTTTCTGGCTCTTCTAGATCGACTGACTCCGCCGCGTCATCTTTTGGTTTCTCGCCTAACGGAACAATCGCTGATGAATCGCCTTCGTTTAACACAGGAGTAACTCCCTCCTCCTGCGCCAAAACCGCAAACGGCGCAAAAACATTTGACGCAATGATTGCGAGAAGGAGGAAAGTGGAGAGGTATTTTTGCATACGCGAGGGCGTTATTGAGCCGGAGAGGCGAGATATACTTTGTGTTCATGAGGAGGATCAACCATATCTAAAAGTCCGTCTCCGTTTAAATCAACTAGCGACACAGGGTATTCTCCCTGATCGGCTGTTCCAAATATCACTGGTGGCATAGAATAACGAGAATCCTTTTCCCATCCAGCGCCAGTATTAATGTACACACCTTCATACATAACGCTGCTTACAACAAATTTTTGTAATATATCTACCAATCCGTCGCTGTTAATATCAACCACCCGTATGCCGGCGACGCTGTTATTTGCAGGAGGAAAGAATGAGGGTAAATGATCTAAGGCCTTCAACGACTTACTGTAAGTTTCGTCTCCTACGTACCCTGGGAAACCCATATCCTTCTTGTTTGCTGTATTTAAGATAAACCGCATTTGAGAAATAGATGACATCTACTAAACTATCGCCATTCACATCTCCAGAATAACTCATAGACGATCCATCTATTGGCACTCTATAATATAAATCAGGATAAACCGCTTGTTCCCAAGTTATGTAACTCACAGGCACAGTTGCGAAAACCTTTCTTAAATCCATGACTCTGTACCCGACCATACCGCAAATAATGAGAAGCAGAGCATAAGTTGTGATTTTGTAGAAATTATATTGAGGAATTTTAATCATAGTGTTGAGTGTGTTGTAGAGGCATATTCCTATTGCGCGCAGTCGCCGTAGTAAACAATGCCACCGAAACGGTCTATAACACATTTATACGCGACATCAAATTGCATGTTTCCTTTGTTTAAAAAAACGCCAAGTTCCGATCTCGAATAGTCGCTCTGCCGCACATGGCTCACAATATCAACAAGCCCGTCTCCGTTAATATCAAACGCGCTTTGCGGAGTTCTGTAATCTTCCTTAGAACCCATTGCAAACAACGCTTGTCCTAACATGTCAGTTGTTTTAAGTGTTTTAGAGCTATGCCAGCTTAGGTAATCACCGAAGATGTTGATCGGTTCTGAATCGTAAACTTCGATCTCAGCCGATATCGCCTCTTGTTTTTGCGCAAGGAACCAAGATGAGACAAAAAGCGCGATAATGCTAATACCTCCGATAAGCAATGTATAAAAACGTGGTAATTTTTGAGTCATAGTTTTGATTTCACTATCACGTAGTATTGTAAAGACTACGTGAGAATGACATCTGTGATAACTAATTTTTAACCATTTAATTACTCAACGCCGCGTAGTCCCATCCTCGGACAGCGCCAGCGCAAATATACAAACGATAATTTACCGTATCCAAACTTATTCTCCCTCGCTCTGTGTCGCTGTCGCAATCAGCAACTGGCGGCGCGCCGGCGTTGTTGTCCTCTGCCTGTAAATACTTGCCGTCCGGAACATGAAGCGCGCTTTTCGGAGCGGTAGTGCCGATGCCGACGTTGCCTGAAAAATAACCATTCTCAAACGCATTCGTATACGGAACAACAACGGCATTTATTCCAGTTATCGGTTCTGGGGCAAATGTCCATCCTTGCAACCATGTTGGATTGCCAAGGCTCAATAATGCGCGTATCGTGAAACGCGAATAATACCATCTCTGTCCGACTGGTTTTTCAAGTAAAATAACCACTTTGCCGCCTTCGTTTGCAAGAGTAATTTTAGGAGCGATAGAGCCGTACGAAGAAGCTTTGTAGTTAATAAAAGCGCCATTATAGACATACCACACAAGATCAATGCCAAATGTGTTTCCCCCTCCATAATCATATCCTTCAATAAATAAGGCTGGCATCTGCGAACTATCTGTATAGGGAAAATTTGTCTTTATCTTCACAAGATGTCTGTTTAAGTCGGTACCATATATTGCGCCGTAATCGGTCGCGTTAAATTCCGCGATATTCACTGAATAATTCTTTGATTTAATAGCGCCGTTCACATCAAGCGGCATAACTGGACTCGTGGTCCCAATCCCCACGTTGCCAGTATTATAATAAATATCACTCCCGGTTTCCACCCACGGACTTGCGTTAAAGGTTAGGTTGCCAGTCGGCGGAGCCAGTGTCGGCTCTGTCCATGCAAAAGCGATGTATGCGGCTATAAAAATAAACGCGAGCGTGAAGGAAAAAAATACTTTTTTAGAAATAAAACGCATGGGTTGAATATTTCATTGCTTTATAATTTTATTGTCGCAAATAAAATCATACAGCAGAAAGTTATAAAAAATTATCAAATTAAAAATTATCAATAATAACCACTCTCTCTGCTAAAAATTCCGAATCTCCTTTGATGTTATCGCTTGAGTATACCACAACTGTCGCTCCTGAAATAATATCTTCAGCCGATGCGGTCCCCTCAACAACTGTGATGAATTTTGCGCCGGGAGATACAACCTGCGGCGCGCTTTTCTTAACAAACTTGGTTTTATCGTCAAATGAAACTCTAGCCGCTGAATCGGCGATCAGATAGTTGCCGGCTGATTCTCTGCGCATCACAAAATAGCTGTCTCCCTTTTCTTCCACGCGTCCGTTATAAACATGAACCTCGTCTGGTATTGCGATGCCTGTTGCGGTTTTTTCTTCCTGAAAATCGGAAGGCGGAAGCGGCTTTTTTCTCGCAACAACATACACCGCGCCGATAAGCGCGAGTATCGTTATTAAAAGAATGATTTTATGTTTTTTCTTCAAAATTATAATCCTTGACATAATTTAATAATCTTGATACGCGTTTTTAACGCGATGACAATCTTATATACTCGTCAGGTACACAACCTTGACATAAAAATCAAATTTGCTATATTAATAATGAAAACTCACTTTGGATGGGCGCACGCGCCGGTTCAAGTGAGCTTTTTTATTTTATCCACAAATATTCTTTTTGCTTCCTTCCAATTTACCATCTTTTCAACAATAATTCTACTTTTAATTACCTTGTAAAATTTATCATCTCTCCCTGTGTATTTCCACAACACACTGCCCGCCACCATATCAGCAGTGTTTATTTCTGTATTTTCAATACTGTCTAAATGCTTAATGTTTACCTCTATCTTTAATAAATCTGTTATCAATCTATCAAACCGCTTCCTATCCGTAACTTTATGAAAATGCCTATCAAAAACAAATTCTTTAACTGCACCTTCTGGATCAGGAAGCGTCCCGGATTCATCTATAATTATCGTAACTTTGTTTGAAGTTTTATTCATTAAGAATTTACTCTAATAATGAAACGGTTGGTTCAAATTATTGATTCAACATCTTGCAGATTGAATCTGAATTTGTAAACCACTGGCACGCGCGGGGAATGGCATTGGGAAAGAGAACGGTTTAATTGTGGACGAGTGGAACCAACCAAGTCAACACATATATTTATTTGTTTGTGCACGCAAGATAATATGCAGAGCTACAAAAAGGCGAAACTGATGATTCCCATACAGAATTAACAATACGTATGCTTGTACTATTATTTATGCCAGTAGCATCGGTCCATAAATTACAATTCAAGGTAGAATTATGCACCCAGATATAGTTAGAACGATACGAATTACCTGGTGCTGAACTCGCCCACTCCTCAAACGAACGCGCAAAATGGAAATCACTGCCAAATTCAGCTTGACACTTTTCATCCGCTCCAGATAAACCACCAACTTGGGCTCCATTATAGCCAATAGTGGTCCATACAGATTGATACACTTTACCCCCTCCCACGCCTATCGCATCCTTAATCGCCTTCTGCCCTTGGAAAAGCGTAGGCGCGCCGGCGATGCCATCTGCGGGGTTGCCTATAACGCCGACATCCTGCGCAAGAGTTCCTGATGCGCCGGGGCCGCCGCCCGGATCCTTAAACGACCGCGCCTCGCGGATCAAAATAGAGCCGACGGACGCGAAAAAAATAACCGCCATCCCGACTCCGCACTGGGCTAATATACTGCGGAAAGATATTTTTTGCATACAAAATTATTTCAGCGATTGCCATTACGGGAGATCCATAACGGCATAGCTATTATTTTATGATACATTGAAAATTTTAGCCAAACTACGGACATATTATTTGACAAAAACGTCAGATATTGACAGCTTCAACATCCTATCCTATAATGCCCACTGCAGTCGAAGGACTGCTCATATTGCCCGGTGATGCCTGTATCAGGCTATAGACGGGCTATTTTATTTTAAAAATTCTTTCTGAAATTTCTTAATATCAAAATATCTTGTACTTGAAAGAATTAACTCTTTGGAAATATTATTCTTTACCGCAAACACAATTACTTTTTTACCAGCGCTTCTTAACTCCTTCACCAAATAATCAAAATCGCTATCACCAGAAAACAATATCAGCGTATCATAATGCGGCAAGTGTTTAGTGGCATCAACGGCAATCTCTACATCAAAATTTGCTTTCTTCTTTCCTTCTATTATTTTTATTGGTTTAGACACAATGTGATATCCGACTCTTCTCATAAAAGCTAAAAAATCACCGTGCGCTTTTGTTGAAAAACTCGGACTATAAAAACGAATTTCAACTAAAGAACTCTGCTTAAAAAATTTAATTAATCTTTTGAAATCAACCTTGCGCTGTAGCCGTTGAACTCCTTTTTCTAAATTCGCTACATCAATTGAAACAAAAACTCTTCCTAAATGTTGCCAATTCAGAATATAACCATAATTGTTTTGATTTATACTCATGAGTTAAAATTACTGCCCACGCCATGTCGTAACAACTTTGTAACCGCTTCCGCTGAATCTCATCCATCCGACAAGCTCGCCGTAGGCAAAGCCGTCCAAGCGATTATTGTACACATACACCCCGCCGCCTGTGGGCTTCATATCAAGCCATCCGGAAAGTTCCCCATAAGCAAAACGATTATTGACATCTATCACACCTCCTCCCGGCGGCACTGGCGCGCTACCCCCCATCGTCAACTATTCTCCGCTCCAAAACCACTTCGTCGGCAATCAAACTGCCGTTAATCGTGAGTGGATTGTTGATTTTTCCTGTGAAAATTTTCTGCTCTGCAAAAAACGTGCCGGAGATCTGATTTGGACCAAGAGTGATTGCCGGATATTTCAGAGAATATATGTCGTCTTCTGTATTCGGAAGCCCATCCGGGCCATTGTCTAAAGACTCAAGCACCTGATACTCATCGCACCATTTTTTCGGACGAGGATCGGAAGACGGGTCAGTGCAATCTGCGCTCTCATCAATCGGGTAACCTGTAATATAAACACTCCCGCGCACAATCCAGCCAAGCGCGGCGATACTCTTAATACTTGAGGGAGCGCCGGACCCATAGAAAATATCTGCGTTTATGTAGAGGTTGCCGTCTATAACAATGGTGCCTGATCCGCCGTCGGTCTTTATTTCCATTTCGCGATCAACGACAAAATCTCCGTTTACGGCAGAGCCGTCGCCGTTATAATCAATTGCGCCTGCCTCGCCAGAGCGGCAACTGTATACATTTCCATTAAGTTGAATTACTGGCATTGCGCTCTCGCTTCCAAAAATTTGGCTTGCGCTACACTCGCCGCGTTTTTCCATGCCACCGGTTTTTAGAACCTCACTATACACATTCGTATAATCAATCTTAGCAAAATCAGGCGCGGATGGATTCCGGTCCAGTTCCAGAATCGGATTTTCAGAAAACACATACTGCGGTCCGGATCGGGGAATCAAAATATTATCCACGACGCCTTTGGCTGTAATAAAATAATCGCCGACGTAAAATCCATTACTTACGTCTGGAAAATTCTTAAAGCAAATATCCGCGTTTGAGTGAATGTCGCCCCTGCCTGTTACCACAAATCCAGCGTCGTTCTGGCCGCTCCCGGCAAGATGGGAAACGGAATTTGACGCTACGGACAACACTGTTCCATTTAGCGCTTCGGCTTTTGCCGTTGACTGATTTGTAAGCAATGTACACTGCGGGACAGGCTCATCAGTTTGTTCGTTGATGACAAGAATAAACGAACCTTTGCTTTTTACGCTGACAGAGCAGTCTGTGGAAACTGTACAATTAGCATTAACGTTTGCGCAGTTTGGATCGGCGCTGTCTCCAATACCCCAAATGAGAGCTGTCTTGTTACTCCCGGATTGCGCTTCGCAAAGACGCGTAACTTTCAGAGTATTTGGTTCTTTAGTCTTTAATGTATCATCAGTTACAAACGAATTTTTCGTATCAAAAAAATCGGTTTTCACGCTGTCTGGATAATTATCGCGAACTTGAAAATCTTTAATTCTGCCCCACGGCGCGCCGGTAAATGAAAAATCAATTTGATAAGTAAGTTCGGATTCGCGGATAGAAATAAGTTTTTTTGAAAGAGTAATCGCCGGGGTTGTTTCCGAAATGAAGTAATGAATGTCTGCATTTTTCTCCGCGTTATCTGTATCGCACACTGTATTGATCGGAAGCGCGGGATCGGGATTATGTCCATGGTTAACTTCAAGATACCATTTATAATATTTATCCGATTTAAGGCAGGTTCCTGGATCATCCGCGCAGTTGGCAGAAGAACCGCCGAAACGAAATTCTGTAGCGACGCCGACATCCTGCGCGGGAAATGCTGGAGTCCATAATGTTCCGTTGTCTGACTCCTGAACATGGAGTACAAATGTCGGCTTGTCTCCGGCGCCAGCCCCCTCAATCGCGTCTGCCGGAAGCGACGGAAACCCCCATGAGAGTGTCGCGTCCAAAGGATACATAACGTTCTCATTATCCGAAGTATTTCCCGGCGCGGGATAAAGCGACTCATCTTTATATAAGGGCGGATCGTAATCATGAAAGATGTATGGGCAGACGGATTCGGTTGAAAAATTCCATGGCCCGCCGGATATCTCAGAACCATCAACTGGATTCACAGCTTTCACTGTCCATAAATACGATGCGTTAAAATCAAGGTACTGCGCGCCGCTGATAAGATTTGCAAAATTCAAAAAACGATCTACCCCCATACCAAGCGCCAAATCCGCAGAATTGGCAAAAGTATAAACAATCGCCGGAAGCGCTGGCGCTGTCTCGGTCAAAGTAACTTCATATTGTATCGGGTCGCCAGGATACGAAAGAGCAATGCCGCGATAATCATTAAAAGATTCAGGCGGATCGCTGTCTTTCCATTTCAAACGCGGTTGATAGGGAACATTCATGACGGCAACATTATTATCTTGACATACCGTATCGTCGCTCTTGCAAACAAACGGCGCTTTCGGTAAAACTTGCAAAAGATCGCACTGATATACGCTTGCTTTATTTTTGCAATAACCGAGGGTCAAACCGTCGTTAAATACCCGACCAGCAGGAGAACTGTTATAGCAGGATCCGTCCGGTTGAACTATTCCGGAAGGGCACGCGGAAATATAGCATGTTTGCCCTGCCGGCAATGCTCCTTGCACCGCACAATTGTCAAAATTTGTGCAAATCCACTTTAGTGTACTATTTATATTAAATTGACCACATACTTCCCCTTTGCGGCATAAGACGCCCATATCAGGAAATGGACACCTAACTCCTAAAAACGCCGGAACGCTCGAGTTTGAAAGCGCGCTATCCGCATACGAGCTGTCCGCGCGGGTTGCTTTTACTTTAATACTATATGAATCATTTGACGCAAGCGGGAGCGCGCCAAAATTCGCATGATGATTAGTAACCACAAACGATGAAGAATTGGCGATGCCATTTGGCCAAAAAGTGCTGTCAAATTCTTTCAGGTACACTTCATAGCCAGTCGCGTTTAGAACTACGTTCCACATGCAGGTTACGGTGTATGCGACGTCGCTCCCGGAACAAACAATATTTTGCGGCACTGAAAGGGGAGTGGTAAAACTCCACACATCGCTCCAAAGCGACCATAAGTTAGTATCGTCTTCGTACCGCACATGCCAGTAATAGCGCGTGCCATAGGAGAGCACCCCGGACGCGATCTGATGTTCAATTTTGTTTACGTCCGGGTCAGTGATGGTGATCGGGCTTGTGGTAAACGCGCCTGTTCCAAAATCAAGAGTTGGATCAACGCTCAACTGCCACTCGGTTGCCTGATGCGTATCCAATGGATTTGGATCGTCAAATGGTGATGCTTTCAAAGTTGGAGTTATACCGACTGTAGTTTCAAGCGGTGTTGCGTCAGGAGGCGCAAGGTTTAGCGGTTTATCAGGTTGCGAGTTTGGAACCCATGAGCTCTTTACTTTATAATTAACCGATGCGCAGGTATCTCCTCCTCCCTGGCTTATCGGCTGTTTACAATTAAAACTTATCCATCCAAAATTCTCCCCCCACGCGTAGCCGGCAAATTCTCCGTTTGGTTGTATAATCACGCGCTCGGGCCCAGGAGGAGGTGCAAAATCAAGCCACCCCAAACTCTCGCTCCACGCCGCGCCGGAAAGATTTCCGTTTCCGTCATTTACAACCCCATAGGACGTACTGCACCCGCTCCCGTCTGTTTCGCAATTCAAACTAATCCAGCCGCCAAAATCGCTCCATGCCCATCCGGTCACTTTCGTATCTTCAACGTTCGCGCAATTTGTCGCGTCCGGCTTAAAGTCAATCCAACCGACTGTTTCGCTCCACGCTGTGTGATAAGTGTCGTCAATGTTGCAGTGAGAAGTCGCAGACGCATTTTTCGGCGCAAACAGAAATAGAAAAAATAAAAGAACAGGAAAAAACATAACGCTTTTTCTTTTCAGGTCGCGCAAACGGTTTCGGCGTGAATACATGGGCATGGGGGTGAAAATGCTTGACAAATTTATTGAATCTAAGATATACTGCTCTTCAGAATCTACATAAAAAGACACCTCTTCACGGTTCCGTCCTGAAGCGGTGTTTTTTCTTTTTGTGCTCCAATTTTTTTTGAAGATTGTTGATGAAAACTATCTTCTCTCTGGCTGTGTTTCTTAACAAGGATGAACATGTTTTGGAATAAGGGCTGATAACTTTATAGAGTTTGCCTCGGTCGTACAAAAACTTGACTACCGAATAAAAGTCTCCGTCGCTCGTTACTATAATCGTCTTATCAAAACTTTTTTCATAATAATCAATCGCTATTTGCAAAACCATATCAGCGTCTACATTACCCTTATGGCTTCCGTCTTTGTTTGACAGCACTGGTTTAAATTTTAAGATATAGCCACTTTTTTGCAAGGAGCCGTATAAATCCTGATTCTCTGGAATATAACCGATAAACAAATAAGCCGTTGCCACTCGGTATTTTTCTGTAAGATACCTTCTAAACTTCTTGTAATCCAACTCCCAACCTAAACTTTGAACTCCTAAATGCAAATTCTGACTGTCAATATAAGCGTAATTGTTTAGTTTTTTGTTCATTTCTCAATCTTTCTTTAACGTTACAAACAGCGCGAAGATCGTATAAAACTTTCGGCGTGAATACATGGGCATGTGGTTAAAAATACAAAAATTTGACAGTAAAACAACCTATATGCTATATTACTTTTGTCCTGTTACGACAGGGCAGAATCAAACCTTCCCCGGTGAAAAATCGGGGAATTTTTATTTTCTTTTAATATACTTTGCAAGTTTTTTCAGATCAATAAACTTTGCTTGTTTAACTAATTCAAGCGAAACATGTCCTTTCACTGAAAATACAATACAGCGCTTCCCGTACCGTTTCAGATATTTAATCAATGCCTCAAACTTTGTTCGTACTGAATAGCCGACAATCTCAAGAAAATCCAAAAACTCTTTCTGTTTCTTATGATTAGGGTCATACGCGGTATAAAAAAATGCCTTCCAAAAATCTGTTTCATTTTTTAGATATTCTAAAAGACGAACAAAATCAATGTGCCATTTGAGCGTCTTTTGAGAAAAATAGATATTGGAAGCGTCAATGAAAATCGCTGTTTTGCCTTTTACTAACTCTCTGATCATAAACAAAAGTAAACAATTCAGTTTAATAAAACAGACACACTGTTTCGGCGAGAATATGCTGGCATGAACTCCGCGCGCTTGACAGTAAACATAATTTTGCTATATTAACTGATGCTTGTGGCTCGTAAGAGTTGTGTGGCTAAATCGTAAGTCGCAAACAAGCAACCTCCTCTGTGGGAGGTTTTTTTATTGTCTGCTTAAATCACCCCGCGCATTTCTCACTGCGCCGCGAATCTTCCTCCAACCTGGGATGATGCTCCAAAAATGCTTTGCGCCGTTTCCAACTTGTCTTACAATAACTTTAATCCTTCTCCTGTAGAGCAAATGGTGTAAACCCTTTGCATTAAAAACAATCTTTTCGTCTGGAAAAGCCGGACAATCCACATATCTTATTGTCAGAAACATCTCTTTTGCTTGTATTTTTATTAGCTTCATACTGTTCGTTTCATATTTTGTGAATCTCTATACCGTCACTTATACTCTGTGCCATTGTGCTTCCAAGAACATGAGCAATCTACACGCAGATAAATAAAGCTATCAGAAGAAGGGCAATATCCGTTCGGATTCGTACAACCAGGAATTCCCGAACATGGATTGCTTCTACTAGTAGAACTTGCTGTTTCTACATAGTCCAAAGTCCAATAACCGTCCTCCGGATTATATCCAGTTGGATATGGACATGATAGAGAACTACACGCTGTACCTGTTGCTAAGTTACCGCCGCCACCAGAAAAACAATACTCGCCCCCGTTATTAGCATATGTTGTTGTATTAGTGTCTGTTGTAGTTGGCCTTGAATCTATCATTGTACTACAATCATAGTCTTTGGAAGTGAAGTGCCAAGTTCCTTCAGGATTGGTCAGAACATCAAAATCATCACAGTCATCTCCACCTGCACATGCTTGTGCAATAAACGTGTCGCCGTCGCCGTCAATATTGCACACGGTCTCGGAACACGCGCCGTTTTTGCAGTACAATGGAGTAGCCGCGCAAAGAGAACCATTAGTTAAAGAAGTATAAGTGATTACACCAACATTATTTTGTGGCCTATTACAGTAGTTTGGATCGCCACCTGTCTGGCCCAAACGTTTATCCTGACAGATCCCGCCCTGCACGCACCAGCTTGGACCTGCGTTTATGGGCAACGTACCGTCTGCGTTAAAGGTAGAGAATCCAGGTCCGCCATTGCAATCAAACCCAAAATTAATCGGCGTGATATTTGATTTATACCCGCCAGTACTTAAATCAAACTTAGTGCAGTAATACGGCTTTCCGCCGACGTCAAAATAACTCCCTGCCGCGGCAAGAGAAGAACCGCCGCCCCCGCCCGGCGCTATCGCGTCAATGCGATCTTTCAAGTTAGCGAGTTGCCCAAAAAGCGAAGTTTGCGCGGAGCTGTCTGACGAACTTCCAATGGTTGTAGCAAGCGATCCTTTATCAGCGCTAGGAGTGCCGACATCGCCGGGACCTGACGTTGGACCCAAAATAGACTGGGCTCTCTGAAATAAAAAACCGCCCATGACGCCGAAGAAAAATACGACGACAAGAGTGGCGGTAAAATGATGCGTTCTTTGAAAAGTAACGGGCATATAATATACAAGTTCTCCTCATTATTTTGTAAAAACAACGAGGAAAACACATTTAGTTATCAAATATATTAAAAGACAATCACTTTAATTTGATCCGCGGTAAAAGATCGGCTCTTCTCTCCAGCGCTCGTAAAGACCTCAACCGTGTCGCCTGCGCGCACATCCGCAGAAGTAATCGGTTCTGTATGCGCTTCAACGATTTTCTGTTCTTCCGCAATGCCTCGGGCGAGAGTATATTTTATGAATTTTGTTTTTTCATTAAAAAAAACTTCCAAGAGCGCATCTGCTTCTAAATAATTACTTGACGAAGAAGCGCGTATGGCAAAATAATCCTTGCCTATATCCTCAATAACACCGTTATACGCATATACTTTTTTCGGTATTTCAACTCCGAGCGAAGTATAGGTTGGGGGCTTTTCGTTTTCAAAAATCTTCCTCCACCATTGAGGGGTAAATAATTTTTGCGAACTAATGAAATAGAGCCCGCCGAAAACAACGATAATCGCAAAAACGATACTTATTATAACACGCGCATCCTTTTTTGTGAGCATATCACATTTCCTCACTTTCGGCCTCGCGCTTCATCGCGGCGTACAGTTCATTAAAAGACGCGAGGACTTTAGGAAGTTGATTATAAATATAATCGGCTAATTGTTCATCGTAGGCGTGAGTGGCATAGTTTCTCATATTGCATATCTCTATCCAAAAATTATCATATTCTATTAACCCTTGTTTATAGGCCTCGCGAAAACATCCCTTTGGAGATACGCATTTTACCGTGCGCTCTTCCTGTAAAAATGCTTTCAGCGTTTTCCACCCAAGATCAAAAAGAATTTCAAAACGTTTGATCGCGGAGTCACGTATAAAATCATCCTTCTCCCTCGCTAACGCTTCGCTCAAACGAAGCAATCCTTTCTCAAAATCCTCAAGAAGCGATTGTAATTTTGACATATCAAAAATTAGGCGTGAGCGGCTCAATATATTCAAGCGCCACTTGTTTAAACTTATCTGAAGTCCTTTTGAAGTCAACCGCATCAAGAGTATAGAGGCAAGGATACTCTTCAAACGCATCAACAATATCCGACCATGCTCGCAAAGGAACTGCGCGCGTTCCCTCAACGCCGATGTCAATATCCGAACGGTCATCGCCACTTCCTGTAACGCGCGAGCCAAAGAAAAACACGCGGTATTCTTTCAAATCAAGATGCCGTCCGATGATGGCAAGAATGTCCTTTTTTAATTGATCAATGGATTCGTGCTCAAGCCGCATACTCTAATTTTCAGTATATCACACAATAGAAACCAGCCACAAGATTGCCTGACCAGTTGCGCCCGCAAAAATAGAAACAGTGAGGTTGTCGTCCAGCTTCTGCGTGAACACCTCAACAAGCGATGCGGCGGCGGCCATAGGGATCAAAATTATAAACGGCTCCTGAAGAGCGCTTAGGAAAAAATATCCAGCAACGATATTTGCGAAAAATCCCGCAATAGTGCCTTCCCATGTTTTATTGGAAAAAATAAAACGATTAGTCCCCCACTTTTTGCCGATAAGAGCGGAGGCAATGTCGCCGAGTATCATCATAGAAAGAGCCGCGCTCGCTATGACGCGCGAGAACGCCGCAAAACAAACGATCGCGGAGAGAGTCATGTAGATATGCCCGGCAAAATGCGACTTTTCTTTTTTTCTGAATATGTTAAATTGAGATGGTATGAGCACTTTTCGCTCAACGCGCAGGTACTCAATTTCAAGAAATAAAAGCAGAACCAGCGTGAGCGCTAAAAACGCGGCCCTTTCCCCGATAAATTCGGAGATCACAACAAAACCTATGATATTCAAATATCCGAGGACGTGAATAAATTTTCGTATAAGTTCGCGGCGCATGAAGTTAAGAAGTAAAAGATGACCGTATAATATCATATATTATGGAATCCATCAAAAACATTCTCGCGCGCAGACAAACCGCAAAAGGGCAGGCCTCGCCAAAGAGCGGGCAGGCAACGCCGCACCAGCAGTTAGCGGTTGAAATTGCGGAAAGTTTCGGCGACGTTAGCCACATCGGCGTGTATCTCAAAATCTGCAAGCAATTTGATCTAAACGCGGTCAGAAAAGTATGGCGAGAAACGCTTGAAACGCGGGCGCAAAATCCGGGCGCGTATTTTACAAAAATAATTTATGACAATCATCACTTACCCAAATCCGATACTGCGGCAAAAAACAAGCGACATTGATGTTTCTAAATTCGGCAAATCTTCCCTGCGCGAGCTTGGAAAAGATATGATTAAAACTATGTATAAAGCAAGGGGAGTCGGGCTTGCAGCGCCGCAGATAGGGAAAAATATAAGGCTGGCGGTGATCGCAAAAGAAACTTCTGATCGCTATCCCGGAGAGGATCTTAATCTCAAACAAAACATTATACTCATCAATCCATACATCATCGCCCATTCGGTTGAAACAGACACGCTTGAAGAAGGATGCCTGTCTCTGCCAGGAGTTCTAGTTGATGTGGAACGATCAGTCTGGATTAAAGTGCGCGCCGATGATTTCAGAAATCGTCCTTACGACTTTCAGGCGCGCGGTTTTTTCGCGAGAGTCGTGCAACATGAGGTGGATCATCTAGATGGAGTGCTGATTATTGATAAAAAGGTGTTATGAGAATACTTTTCGCCGCCACTTCCCAATTCGCTCTTCCGGCGTTAAACACACTCCTTCACAGACACACTATCGCCGCCGTCATAACAAAGCCAGACGCTCCAAGCGGACGCGGAAAAAAATTGCGCCCTTCGCCTATAAAAGACGAGGCGCAAAAACACGGCATTCTTATTTTTGATAAATCAATACAAGAACTCGTTTATGCGCTACGCGAAATAAAACCGGACATTTTAGTTGTTGCCGCGTACGGCGCGATTATTCCCTTGGGAGTTCTCGCGATTCCGCGCTACGGAGCATTAAATATCCACCCATCTCTTCTCCCAAAATACCGCGGCGCGTCCCCGATTCAAGCGGCGATTTTGAACGGCGACACTGAAACCGGCGTAACTGTTATACGATTAACAAAGGAGTTAGACGCTGGCCCAATTATCTCACAGAAAAAAATCACGCTTTTTCCCAAGATAACCGCCGGCTTACTTCATGACGAGCTTGCGGATCTTGGCGCGGAACTCTTGCAAGAAACGCTTGAAAAAGGTCCGCCGTTTAATGAAATTTTACAAAACGAATCACGCGCGAGTTACACAAAAAAAATAACTCCTTTGGACGCGGAACTTGATTGCAAAAAAAGCGCGGTTATATTGGAGAGAAAAGTGCGGGCATATAATCCCGCGCCTGGAGCGTATATTACAATTACTAATTACCAATTACGAATTACTGATAAATCACGCAGTTTAAACAAGCAAAAAACACTGCGACTCAAAATTTGGCGAGCTGAAATTAAAAAAGACGCACCTCAATTTTCAGAAGGCGCGCCTTTTATTATAGACGACGGTTGCCCCGCTCTTATGTGCGCTGATCGTCAACTTCTCCTACTCACAGAGGTTCAGCCGGAGGGGCGGAAGCGGATGAGGGGAGTGGATTTTGCGAACGGATATCTTTCAGCACAACCATAAGCGACGCTGTAAGGGGAATCGCGATCAAAGCGCCGAGAACCCCGGCAAGACGAGTGCCGATGACGATCACTAAAATTACTATAATAGGATTTAAGCCGACGCTTTTTTGCATGATGTTTGGCACGAGAAGATTGTTTTCAATCTGCTGAATGACAAAAGATAACACCGCGACTATCACTGCCACTGGAAATGAATTGGGCAGAACGAGAAGAACCGCAATGATTCCCGCGATTCCAGGTCCTAAAAAGGGAATCACTTCCAAAACTCCGGCAATGAGCGCAAGCAAAAGCCAGAAAGGAACTTCGCCTGTAATCTGATGAACGATAAATAAACCAATCGCGGTGAGAATAAAAATGATAAATGATAACAGCAACTGTCCGCGAAACCAAAGTCCGATTTTTTCATCAATACGATTGATCATGCGAGTAAGATACGGCTGATATTGATCAGGAAGTATTGAACGTAACAAACGCTTTAAGCTCCGGTCCTCTATCGCAAGATAAAACGTGAGCACTAACAGCAAAAAAATTGTAAATCCGCCGCCAATCGCGCTACGCAGAGCCGGTATAATGTTGCCGGCAAATGAGCCGAGCGTTTTTGCCAAACCGGTAATCTCTTGTCCGGCTTCCGGAGTAGATAAAGAAACTGCGTCTATCTCCTTAAGAAACCGCTCGTAATAACCCGGAAGCGACGCACTTAATTCTTTGAATTGGTGAGCGACAGCCGGAGCAAGAAGAACGCCGATCACAGAAAGAATCGTAAAAAATACCGCATAAGCCGCAAATACGCCAACCGCTCTCGGAAGGCGGCGCCGTTCAAACCAGTTGACCCAGGGATCAAGCGCGGCGGCAATAATGAAACTCAAAAACAAAATAAGTATAATGTCCCTGATAAGATACAAAAATACAAGAGAGATTAAGACGACAATGACCCGGATGATGGATGAGTACGAAACAGAAAGAGATGAGGACATATATTAAAATTTAAATCCGTAATAATTTTTCAAAATTTCTCGCATCCTTATACGGACCTATTATTGTAAGGTTCAGCCGCTTATTGTTGAGAACGGCGCGGGCAACATGGGCTACGTCCGGGAGCGTTACACGCTTTATTTCCATAAGCGCTTCCTCTGGCGTTTTTATTTTTCCGGTCTGCATCATCTGTCCGCCGACCCAAAACGCAAGCTCGTCTGACGTTTCAAGAGAGAGCGCAAGCGTCCCTTCAAAATAATCGCGCGCTTTTTTAAATTCCTCTTTTGTTACGCCGTTTGCCCGAAGCGCGCGCAGTTCTTTTATGATAAGCTCAACCGCGCGAGAAGAACGTTTGTTGTCAACTCCTGCCTTGAGCGACAAATATCCGCACCCTGTATACGCTTCAATATGGGAGTTTATATAATAGCACAATCCTTCCTTTTCGCGTATGTTGATAAATAATCGCGAGGACATATTCCCGCCAAGAAGTATATTCAAAATCTTTAATGCCGGCAACTGCTTTGATCCCAAAGGATACGCGCGGATCGCGATGTTTAGATGAGTCTGATCAGTGTCTTTATATTGCACTTTTGCGGCGGGCTTTGTCTGGCGATCAATAAAAACTTGCTGTTTTTTCCTGCCAGAGGCGCGCGGGGAAATCTGTCCGAAATGTTCGTTGACTATATTAACGATCCGATTCAGAGACGGAATATGCCCCGCAATGCACAAAACCGTGTTTCCTCCGACATAGCGATCTTTCCGATAATTCATGAGCGTGTCGCGCGTAATGGATCGTAGAGTATCAGGCTCGCCGATTATCTTCCATCCTTGAGGTTGATCTCCGTATAAAAGCTCTTCAGCCAGTTCATCCACATGACGGGCTGGCGTGTCTTGGTACATGTTCATCTCTTCTATAATAACCAGTTTCTCGCGTTCCATTTCTGTACTATCAAGCAAGGCATTCTGGAAAATATCAGATAAAATTTCAACTAGGAATGATAGATGACGCGCCTCGGCTTTTGCGTAATATCCTGTCCATTCTTTAGAAGTGAACGCGTTATACTGCCCGCCGATCGCGTCCAGTTCTTCTGCGATCTGAAGCGTGGTCGGACGTTTTTTTGTTCCCTTAAACATCATGTGTTCCAAAAAATGCGAAATGCCGTTTATGTCTTTTGTTTCAAAATTAGAACCGGCTTTTACAGCCGCGAGCACAGTGATTGTCTTTGCGCCTTTCATCGGCACAGTAATAAGGCGAATGCCTGAAGGAAGGCGAGTTTTTGTGTATGTCATAAAAATATGTCTTTTTTAAGCTTTTTCGCTTCGCGTAAGAAAAATCCCTCCATATCTTTCTTATCAAGTGTTTTAATCATGCGAGGAAAATCTTTCAGCTCGCTTGCCTTCATAAACTGCTTGCAATAATGTCAGAAAATCTACCTGCGATTTAGTAAGGATTGTTGTTTTTCGGACGGCCATAATAAAAAGGTAAGAAATTTTTTATCTTCCGGATCAAGTTGCAGGCGATCCCAATACTTCAATACAAGTTTTTGATCAAGTTTTTCTCCATCCAAGCCGTAATTAATCAACTGCTCGCATCGCCAAATCGCGTACGCGGCTTTATCTTTTTTTAATTCAGTTGTGTCGGTTGACCAATTTTTCATAACTTATCTTCGCCAGATGTGATTAAGTCTATAACACTAAAACGATTTTATTCAACTTCAAATTTAATGGCATTTCTATACAAATCTGTATTTTTTATATAAGTAGTAGTTGATATATTCCCCCACACAACCTTTAACACTACAATCACAATCCCCACAATCGCCACGATGTACAGGGCTTTGCGGAGAAAGGAGTCGCTAGTGAGTTTTTTGATAAGAATAAACATATTGTTAAACAATCTTCTCATCAATCTATTCTTCTACAGAAATAGAATGACAAACAAGTTTGGGGGTAAGTTTCTCGTTAAAAAAATCTTTTAAATCTTTTATGAGTACCCTCTCCTGCGCCATTGTGTCGCGGTCTCGCACCGTAACGGTGTCATCATCAAGCGTTTGAAAATCAACCGTCACGCAATAAGGAGTGCCGATTTCGTCTTGGCGGCGGTAGCGTTTGCCCACGTTTCCGTTGTCGTCAAAGTCGCACGCAAAACGAACACGAAGCGCGTCAAAAATTTCGCGGGCTTTTTTCACTAATTCGGGTTTGTTGCGAAGGAGCGGGAAAACTGCAACTTTTATCGGCGCGACTTTTGAATCAAGTTTCAAAACAATGCGATCCTCTTCTTCTGTATACGCATCGCACAAAATCGCAAGCACGGTGCGCTCAACGCCAAAAGTCGGCTCAATACAATGGGGAATAAATTTTTCACCAGTTTGCGGATCAGTATATAAAAGTTCAACCCCGGAATATTTCGCATGGTTTGTAAGATCAAAATTTGTGCGGTACGCTAAGCCATAAAGCTCTTTTGTTCCAAATAGAAAATTATACTCAAAATCAATCGTTCTTTTAGAATAGTGCGAGAGTTCGCTTGCGTCGTGTTCGCGGATTGCGTAGTTTTCTTTTTTGATGCCGATATATTCAAGCCACTCGCTCATTTCTTTTTGCCACGTCTCAAAGGTTCTCTCCCACTCGCCATGCCTGATAAAATACTCAATCTCCATCTGTTCAAATTCCAAAACTCTAAATATAAAATTGCCGGGCGTGATTTCGTTCCGAAACGCCTTGCCGATTTGCGCGATGCCGAAAGGGATTTTTACACGCGTTGAGTCCAAGATATTTTTGAAGTTTGTGAAACTCCCTTGCGCGGTTTCAGGGCGGAGATACGCCTCGTTTCCTTTTTCTTCTGTCGGGCCTATGTGAGTTTGGAACATGAGGTTAAAATTACGAGGCTCTGTTAACGCGCCTCCGCATCCTTCTTCTTGGCACTTCTCTTTCTGTCCGGTATTTTCCATTAGATGATCTGCGCGAAATCGCTTCCTGCATTTCTTGCACTCCACCAGCGGATCCGTAAACCCGGCTACGTGCCCGCTCGCCTCCCAAACCCGAGGGTTCATCAAAATGCCGGAATCAATGCCGACGATATCGTGCCGCGACTCAACAAACCGTCTCCACCATAAATCCTTGATGTTCTTTTTGAGCTGTACCCCCAAAGGCCCAAAATCCCATGTGTTTGCAAGACCGCCATAAATTTCGCTTCCCGGATACACAAATCCGCGGCGTTTGCAAAGCGATACAATTTTTTGAAAAAAATCCTTTGAAGACATAAGTCTAATTGCCAACATTTACGACATCAGCGCGAACTCTAGTTCCTGTAACTTCAAGCAGAGCTGTAACCCCTTCTGATCCAGCTTGAAAATGCGGAGTTAACTCAATATAAAAATCGTTTGTTTCTAGATCGTAAGGAACATCAATCAGTGAAACTGAAAATGTAATATAAATTTCATCTGCCGGCGCAATGATTCCGATTTCTGAAAATCGCGCTATTCTGCTTCCTTTCACGCCATCATTTTTTTCGCTCACGACCTCGTAACGATACAAGGGATCTGTCTTAAACGTATCCCATATAATCACGTTTTCCGGGTCCGAGATTGTTACCTCCAAAATACCGCGATCTAAAATGAGAGTACTCGCATTTCCGATGTGAATACTTGTCTCAAACGGCTCTCCGAAATGAACCGTGGAGGATGAACCAAAATTCGCCTCAATTTCAATTATCGGCTCAATAACGCTTGCGACAAGCGCGGCCTGATTTTGCAAAACGAACTTTCCATCCCTCTCAATTCCGGCCTGGGCCTTAAACTCTTTCAGATCTCCGGACTTTCCAGGCAGAACGCCCACAATCGCGATTTCCTTTTTTTCTCCGGGCAGAAGCTCGGATGTCCGCCAAACTTTTTCAACTGTATCGGGAAGCGGGGACGAAAGCGCGAGTTCTTCCGGATAGACAAGACGAACGCGGACGTTTTTCAAAGCCGTGCCTGCGATATTCAAAACCGAAATCACATAGCGAACCTCCTGATTAGAAATCAAATTTTCAGGGCCAAAAATCTCAACAGCAAGAACTGACTGACGGATAATAATTTTTTGAAGAGCGCTCGCCCTGAAAGTTGAGTGAAAATTCGCGGCTTTGTACATGACGACAGCGTCAAATTGTTTCACCTCATCCTGAACTCCGAGAAGCTGTCCTGTAATTTCCAGTTTTCCGCTGACGTTTGGAGGGATTGATGGAATCCGCCAGTAATTTTTATCAAAATTTTCAGGCGCGATCGGCGCGCTTTCAAGAAATATAAAATTGTCAGGATATATGACTGCCGCTACCACATCGGTAAGGTGCGACTTCCCTGTGTTCGTATATGTAAGCGTGAGGCTGACTGTATCTCCAGAATCAGCATACTCTGGCGAAGAAAACGCAACCTCAAGAATTTCGCTTTCAGCGCCGGCAGGGTCTTGAAGAGGAATAGTCCTTCCTTCAATAATCCAGTAAACAGCAAAAACGCCAAATCCGACTATAATAAAAAAAATAAAAAGAGCAATCCACACCGCGCGCCAAGAACCAGTCCGACGAGGACGGAACATTCCTTTTACGGAAGCAAAATTCTCTTCCTGTTCATTTTTGTACCATTCCTCCATCAGCGCCTCGGTTGCCGTATCGCGCCCTTGCTGATTTGCATCCGGCCCTGGAAGCGGATTTTTTCTAAAAACATCTCTCATACTGCATCAAAAGACATGCGCGTGTCGGCAAATACTGGCCTCGCATACCCATCAATTAGCGCGCGCGCCTCGTCCGTAAGGAGTATAGCATCTTTCGCGATATCTGCAATAATGAGAGGTTGTAGCACTTTTACATCTATCACACGAGGAGCGTGCCCGAGATGTATCAAAAGGTTGAGAAGATAGTAATACCAGACAGCCTTTTTTTCCTCATGCGTAATAGAAGTTTGAAGGCGGGCGAGTGTTTTTCCGATAAGATAAAAAATGCGAGAATCACCGGATTCAGTGTGCGTCAAAACATCAACCGCTTTAAGAACGGAAAGAGCGGTGTATAAAAGATCGGCGCTTAAGCGGATAGCGGCGAACGAGGTTATGGAGCGAGCCTGGGCGAGGATATGGAACGCGCGCCCTTCCGCGACCATGAGCGAGGAATGACAGCACGGTTCCATGTGCCCCGCGAGCTTGCTTTTAATTTTATTTGCTCCGCGCGCGAGAATGTTGAGCTTCCCGTAATCGCGCGTATACGCGCTGTAGATGCGATCGTAGTCGCGGTATGTGGTGTAATCAAGAACAATGGCGTCAGTTGTGAAGGTCATGGGTTATCGTTTGAGAGCGATACCTGCCTACCGGCAGGTAGGTATGCGCGCGCCGTCTCTTCTGTTCTAATCTTAAATATATTTACTGGTTCTAGCCCCCGCAATGCGTGGTCAGGCATAGTAATGTTATGGTTATATTTTCCCCATCTATATCAACAACACTCCCGTCCACGCTATCTCCTTTTCTCACTTCGTGCGCGAGCACCGCCTCTTTCAGTTGTTCCTGATACTTTTCAATCAAGCTCGTAAGTGGCAGAGATTCTGTTTGATACTCCACAATCACGCGATCGTGAATTGTAAGCCCTTGTTTTTTACGCAAATTATTGATCTGGCGCGTAAGCTCGCGGACGGTGCCCTTTTCTTTGAGTTGATCATCAATCACTGTATACAATGCTATAGGATCTTTTACTACCCAGTCTTCTTGCCCTTCTGGCAGCTTATCAACAAACACCACATCACAAACATTTAACTCATCTTGCAAAATAGGAATACACTCTTCATAAAAACTTGATTGCCTTAACTCAAAACCATCCTTCTTAATCTGGATCTCTTGCAATGGTTGTCTGACTTTATGACCAATCTCAGAACGCAGACTATGTCCAACTTCGCTAATTTTTCGCACGTCATCCATAATTGATATAATCTCATCCCTATTCCGTATAACCACCTCCATGTCATCAATAACATCTTCAAAAACTAGATACCACTTCGCATCAGGCCACGCTTCTAAATGAACTGACTCCTTTGGTCCTTGAATTTCTTTATATATATATTCTCCTAAAAACGGTACTATTGGCGCTACTACTTTTGCGAGGTTGAGTAGTGTATGAGATAACACGACAACTGCATTTGGATCTCCTGCCTTAAATCTATCCCGAGACCCCCTAATATACCATGTTGACAGAATATCAATAAAATCAAGTGTAGTTCGGCAAGCTTTATCAATCTCATATTGGTTTAAATATCGAGTAATATCGCCAATCAACACATGCGTTTTTGAAATTATCCATTTATCTAACTTATGTCCTGGATCTATATTTTCCAAAAGCCCTTTCTCCTTAGGAGGAATTCCTTGAGAAAAAAGTTTATAAAAATTCACCACATTCAGCGTCAGCAAAATCACTTTTTTATACATCTCGTCTACGCCCTTCTCGCTGAAGTTAAGCGAATCTGCGCGCACTGCTGGGCTGGACATCAAATAAAATCGCAGGGCGTCCGCGCCGTACTTATCCATGATCACTTGCGGGTCTGGATAATTTTTTAAGCGCTTAGACATTTTCTGCCCATCTTCTGCAAGGATTATGCCGTTCACGATAACATTTTTAAACGGCGATTCTCCGTATAGCGCAACGCCCAAAACCATGAGCGTGTAAAACCAGCCGCGAGTTTGGTCCGTTCCTTCGGCGATGAAATCTGCGGGAAAATTTATATGTTTTTTTAGTTCCTCGCGTGTCGTACCTTCCGTCAGTTTGAAATCAGAAAATATAAGCTCGCTTGCGTAGGGCATAGCGCCGGACTCAAACCAGCAGTCAAAAACTTCTTTGATTCTTCTCATTGCGCCGCCGCATTTTCCGCACGATAAAACTATTTCATCTATATAAGGACGGTGTAAATCCATTGCATCGGCAGTTGTTTTTTGATATACTGACAATATGTCGGTGGCATGGCGCGCAGAAGAGTTTGACAGCTCACTCTGTGAGGGTTCGAGTCCCTCCGCCGGCTTTTTTTCTGTATTATTGACAATATCTAAAGAATACTCTATAGTGGCTTCAAGCTGTCGACTCTTCTGTGTACCTGCAAAGGACACGTCCTTCGCAGAACTACTTAAAACCTCCGCATTTTCGGGGGTTTTATTTTGCTCTAATTCAGCCACGCTCCCAATCACCTTTATATCTCCGCACCCCTCACACCTCCACACCGGAAGCGGCGCGCCCCAGTAACGCGAACGCGAAATTGCCCAGTCCCGCGCGCCTTCCAGCCACTTGCCAAATCGTCCGTTTTTAATATGTTCTGGAACCCAATTGACTTTCGCGTTTGCGTCTTGTAACCGCTCTTTAAGCGCCGTAACTTTTACAAACCAGCTTGACGTGGCGTAGTTAATAAGCGGCGTGTCGCACCGCCAGCA
>Ga0209211_10003187_pt1 | contig 27079 bp, 25 predicted proteins | sample RifGroA2_FD_183992 | JGI IMG/M metagenome (GOLD analysis project Ga0209211, IMG submission 183992) | Groundwater microbial communities from Rifle, Colorado, USA - Groundwater A2 (SPAdes) (version 2) | ecosystem: Environmental > Aquatic > Deep subsurface > Groundwater | place: Rifle, Colorado...
TTCAGGAAACAGGCTCCTCGAACATATAAGGGTAAGGAATTTCGGTGAGGAAGAGGCGAGGTTTCGCCTGGAGCTTGGAATAGACTCGGATTTCGAGGATATATTCGAGGTCAGGGGCGTAAAGCGCATCAAGAGGGGCGAGTTCCCGGAGCCTGAGTACGGGGACAGGAAATTCCTCCTTTCATATAAAGGGCTCGATAATGTGAAAAGGACTTGCGCCTTTGATTTCAGCAGGACTCCTGACGCTGAGGGCGGCAATGCCTTTGAGTTCGAGTTTGTCCTGAAGGCCGGGCAGGGCGAGGACCTTTTTCTGTCTGCCGAGTGCGCTGAGGGAGCCGTTAACGGCGTGCTCCCGGATTTCAGGGAAACTCTCAAGGTTGCCAAAAACAGGCTCGGGGCGCGGAAAAAGGCCGGTCCCGCTGTAGCGGCGTCGAACGACCGTTTCAATGTCTCGATAAACAGGTCGCTCGCGGACATCGAAATGATGCTTACCGAGACCGAGCACGGGCTTTTCCCGTACGGCGGCATACCGTGGTTCTGCACGCCTTTTGGAAGGGACGGGATAATTACCGCGATAGAGACCCTTTGGCTCAAACCCGAGCTTGCCAGGGGCGTACTTAAATACCTGGCTGCCATGCAGGCAAGCGGCCACGACAGGCGGAAGGCATCCGAGCCCGGGAAGATAATGCACGAGTCCAGGCAGGGGGAGATGGCGGCCCTCGACGAGATACCTTTTGGCCTTTATTACGGCAGCGTCGATTCCACCCCTCTTTTCATCATGCTCGCGGGCCTTTACTGGCGGCGGACGGGTGATGCCGCCACGATTAAAAAGCTCTGGAAGAACATCGAATCTGCCCTCGTATGGATGGAAAAGTACGGCGATGTTGACGGGGACGGTTTTTTAGAGTACACCCCGCACGCGAGGGGCCTCAGGAACCAGGGCTGGAAAGACTCCCAGGACTCGGTTTTTCATAGAAACGGGGTGCTCGCGGAAGGGTCGATTGCCCTCTGCGAAGTGCAGGCCTACATGTATGCCGCGAAAAAAGAGGCGGCGGCTCTTGCTCGCCTTCTGGGCAAGGAGGAGCTTGCCGGGAAACTGGCTGACGAGGCCCGGGAGCTTCAGAAGAGGTTCAACGAGGTATTCTGGGACGAGGAGCTTGGCACATATATCATCGCCCTCGACGGGCAGAAAAAGCCGTGCAGGGTCGTCTCTTCGAACGCCGGTCACGCCCTGTTTACAGGCATAGCCGACCCTGACAAGGCAAGGAGGGTAGCGGATTCGCTCCTTTCCGAAGATCTGTTTTCCGGGTGGGGAATAAGGACCATCGGGGCGAAGGAGGCCAGATACAACCCGATGTCATATCACAACGGCTCGGTCTGGCCGCACGACAACGCCCTTACGGCCTTTGGCCTTGCCTCTTATGGGTTTCTGGAGCACTTCGAAAAGGTCTTCGCCGGCATATTCGACGCGTCGCTTCATATGGAATTACAAAGGCTGCCCGAACTTTTCTGCGGGTTTCACAGAAGGAACGGGGCCGCGCCGACCCTGTACCCGGTTGCCTGCTCGCCGCAGACATGGGCCTCTGGCGCGCTGTTGTACATGCTTCAGGCCGCACTTGGCATACACTTCGAGGCTGGCAAGGGCATAGTCATATTCAAGCAGCCCGAACTGCCGGACTTCCTCACTTCCGTCTACCTAAAAAACCTGATGGTCACTCCCAAAAAGGGCGTGGATATACTGATAAGCCGCTACGGCGAGGATGTGACAATAGAAGCGCTCAAGAAGCCGGATGATGTGAATATTTTGATAATAAAGTAGGGGGTAGGGTGTTGGGGGTCTGGGTTCTTCATTTTCAAGGGGATTTAAAACAAGGACTAAACTCCCTCTCCCCTTGTGGGAGAGGGTTGGGGAGAGGGGCTAATTCATTTTAAATGGTGCGCACAGCGCACCCTACTACGGTCTGATTATAAAGTAGAGGGGCATTGCGAGTGGAGTCTCGGTAGGGTGCGCTGCGCGCACCATCCGTAAAGAACGCCCTACAGCTTCAGCCTGCTTCCGTTGCTGTTGAATATGTTGTAGCGCCTGATTCCGAGCTTCTGGAGCTTGAACTTCATCGCGGTGCCGAGGACGCCGAAGCCGTAGATGACGCTCCGTTTGAAGTTGATGGACGAGGCGTCCTCGAAATACTTCGTTGGGCAGCTTATCTCGCCTATCCTGAAGCCGAACCAGGCTGTCTGGGCGAGCATCTGGTTGTCGAAGACGAAGTCGTCCGAGTTCTCGTTCAGGGGCAGGGTTTCGAGCAATTCCTTTGAAAAGGCCCTGTAGCCGGTGTGATATTCGGAGATCTTCTCTCCGAGAAGCAGGTTTTCCGCGAGGGTGAGAAGCCTGTTTGAGATGTACTTGTAAATGGGCATGCCCCCACGGAGCGCGCCGGTGCCGAGCACGCGGGAAGCGAGCACGCAGTCGTATTCGCCTGAGGCTATCATCGAGGCCATGGCCGTGATGAGCTTGGGAGCGTACTGGTAGTCCGGGTGGACCATCACGACGATGTCCGCCCCGAGCTTCAGGGCCTGGGTATAGCAGGTCTTCTGGTTCCCGCCGTAGCCCTGGTTCTTCTCGTGGACTACGATGTTCCTTATTCCGAGTTTTTTGCCGACCTCGACCGTATTGTCCTTGCTGCAGTCGTCGACCAGCACGACCTCGTCTACTACATCAAACGGGATGTCATTGTAGGTCATGACGAGGGTCTTCTCGGCGTGGTAGGCGGGCATTACGACGACTACTTTTTTCCCGTGCAGCATGGCAAAACTTCCCGAAAACTATAATTTTTGACACCGGAATTATGACAAAAGAGGCCTCCCGATGTCAATTAAAAAGGGGGCGCCCGGGGAGAAACCCTTTGACCTGACATTCCTTTTCAGGGATAATAACCGCCGTAACTATCTTCTTTTGAAGCGTTTTCGCGGGAGAAAGATGCAGGACATCCGTAAGGCGGTAATTGCCGCCTCCCTCCTTTCAGCCCTTGTCACTTTCATAATCTACCTGCCCTCACTCGGCAACGGGTTCGTTTCCTGGGACGACCCCAAGTATGTTTATGAGAACCTGGGGATACGGGCCCTTGACCTTGCATTTCTCAAAAGGGCCTTTACCGAGGTATACTTCTCGAACTGGCACCCGCTGACGATGATCTCCTATGCGGTTGATTACGCGTTATGGGGGCTTAATCCGCTCGGCTACCACCTTGAGAACAACATCCTCCACGCCGTCAATACCGCGCTCGTGGCCGTGCTCTCCGTAAGGCTCATAACTATCGCAAGGCCGCTTTCGGCCCCCGGCGCCTTTGCCGCGGGTTTTGTCCCGGCGCTCCTGTTCGGCATACACCCCCTTCATGTCGAGTCGGTTGCCTGGGTGTCCGAGAGAAAAGATGTGCTTTGCGCCCTCTTTTTCATGGCGAGCATCCTGTTTTATTTGAGGTACGCTCAAAAAGGTAAAGCCCTGTGCTATGTCTTATCCCTCCTGGCGTTCGCGTTTGCCATCATGAGCAAATCAATGGCAGTGACCTTGCCTGCCGTGCTCCTGCTACTTGATTTTTATCCGCTCAGAAGACTTTCCAGCGCGAAAGGGATATTGAAGGCCGTGGCCGAGAAGGTCCCGTTCATGGTGATATGCGCCTTTGCCGCTGTTGGGGCTCTTTATTCCCAGACCTCGGCAATGGCGTCACTTGAGTCCATACCCGTGGACATCAGGTTCATTTCAGCTTTGCGCACTTACGCGTTCTATCTTGAAAAATTCTTTGTCCCCGTCGGGCTTGCGCCATTCTATCCTTTTCCCGCCGAGTTCGACCCCCTTCGGCCTGATTACATTGTTGCTTACGGAGTTCTTGGGGGGATAAGCGTCATTTGCCTGGCGGCCATCCGCTACAGGCCGTTCATTGTGGCCTGGCTGTATTTTCTCGGCACGCTCGTCCCGGTGATAGGCCTGGTGCAGGTCGGCATGCAGGCCGCAGCTGACAGATACATGTATCTTCCGAGCCTGAGCCTCCTGGTGCTCCTTGGAGCGGGCGCGGCCCTTATTATCGAGAAGAATTCGAAGCCCCTGCTGGCCTTATTCCTGGGCTTCATTTCATTGGCGACCGTCGCTCTTTCATACGCCACAGTCACGCAGACCGCCATATGGAAAAACTCCCTGACGCTCTGGGACCACGAATTAGGGATCTACCCTGACGCGTATATCCCGCTCATGAACAGGGGTGCGGCCCTCGTTAAAATGGGAGAGCCTGAAAAGGGCATGAAGGACCTTGACAGGGCGGTTCTGCTGGCTCCGAACTCCAGGAATGCGCGCTACAACAGGGCGCTCGCGCTCAAGACGCTGGGCAGGTACAGGGAAGCGCTCGATGACCTGAACGCGGCCATAAAGATCAGGCCTGACGCTGACGCCTACAACAACAGGGGCAATGTGCTGAAAAGGCTCGGCGACCATGCGGGAGCCGTGGAAAATTACCGCAAGTCCCTGGAGCTTGAGCCACTGAATGCAGCCACTTACTTCAACCTTGCCCTGGCGCTGGAGGCAACCGGCGACATCGCTGGAGCCATCGAGAACGCTTCGAGGGCTGCCGGGCTCGGCATGGGCCAGGCAAACGAATATCTGGATTACCTCAATTCCCGTCCAGGGGCCTCGACTCTTATAGTAGAGTAGCTGGAAGTCAAGCTGTCATTGCGGGGAGCGAAGAGACGACAATTTTTGCAGGACAGCAAAAATTGAACTTCGAGCGTAAGTGAGAAGGCCCGGAGGGGATAAGCAATCTCTAATCCTTGTCTTTCTTTTCAAGCTTCAATGACGCTGAGTTTACGCAATATCTTTTTCCGGTAGGCGGCGGGCCGTCTTCAAAAAGGTGGCCCAGGTGAGAGTCGCACCTGCTGCAAAGAAGCTCTGTCCGGTGCATGAAAAAACTCGTGTCTTCGTTGGTCGAGAGATTTTCGGGAGAGACGGGTTCATAAAAGCTCGGCCACCCTGAGCCGGAATCGTATTTGGCCTTGGAGCTGAAAAGCTCCTGGCCGCAAGCAACGCACCTGTAGACGCCGGGCTCATAGGTATGCACATACTCGCCGGAGAAGGGCTCTCGGTTCCTTTTTTTCTCAACACCCTGTACTGCTCGGGCGTCAGCTCCTTTTTCCATTCCTCTTCTGACTTATTAACTTTTTCCATAATCAGATTGTCGGCCTTATTGAGGGAGGTGTCAAGCGGGGTGGGAAACTGCCTTACTGCAGATACTGCCTCGCCTCTTCAACGCCGCCTGAAGCAGCTTCCCTGAAAAATCCCTGTGCCTTTTGAGTGTCCCCGAGCTTCAAATAGGCCAGCCCGAGGTTGTAGCGGACAACAGGGCTCCCAGGGCTCAGCGAGTCGGCCCTTGTGAAGTCGTTCAAAGCTTCCTGTAGCTTTTCCATGCTCATGAGCGCGAACCCCCTGTTAAGGTACGCGCTCGAGCTTGCCGGGTTTATCCTCAAGGCCGCGGTGAAGTCCTCGACAGCCTCGCTAAACCTGCCGGTCTGGCCCAGTGCTATGCCCCGGTTGTTGTAGGCGTTGAAAAAGGCCGTATCAAGGCTTATGGCTTTTGTGTAGTCTTCTATCGCCAGTCCGGTCCTGCCGAGGGCCTCAAAGACAAGGGCGCGGTTGTTGTAGGGGAACGGGTCAAAGGGGTTCAAGGTTATCGAAGCGGAGTAGTCCTCTACCGCCTTTTCAAGTTCTCCGGCCGCGTGAAAGGCCTGCCCGCGTGAGTTGTACGCCATAGGCACAGTCATCGGGTAGACTTCTATCTCGTGGCTCCAGAGGGTTACAGAGTCTTTCCATATACCGGCCTGTTTTATCGTGAGAAAGGAAAATACGACAGAGACAGCCGCCAGAGCGGCTATGACAGGGTACAGGGCAGTTTTTTTCTTTTCCACAAGAAGGGCAAGACCGGCTCCAGCGAGCACGAACAGGGCGATGGCAGGGATATATATGTACCTGTCGGCGGCCGCCTGCCGTCCTACCTGGATTATGCCGATTACCGGCAGGAGCGTCACAATGAAAAAAGCCCAGACAGCCGGAAAAGCGGCCTTCTTTTTTTTGAAGGCGTATACCGCGCCGATTGTGATGGCTATAAAGACGGCAATCGACCCCCAGTACTGGTAATTCGTTATCGATTGCTCAAGCGGGTGCGGGTAGTAGGGCGCAAGGCCGGAAGGGAATACGAGCTTCACAAGATAAAAGATAAAGCCCCTGAAGGCCGTGAGCACGCGTAGGCCCATTGGGTCTGTATCAAGAGAGCGCAGCGCCCCGGAGCCCTCCTGGGCGACCACCGTGATTACGGCTATAAAAAGGCTCGCGGCGAAAAATGGGATTTTCTCGAGGATGATCTTTCCGTAGCCTTCTTTTGAAAATCTCTTCAGCGGGTACGCATCGATTATAAGGAGCACGGCAGGCAGAGTCACGACCATGGGCTTGCTCATGAGGGCGAGTATGAAAAGAACGAATGTCAGAGCGTACGCCGTAAGCGACCTGTTCTTGTGATAACGGAGGTACGCGAGGAGGCTCAGTATGAAGAAGAGCCCGCTCAGGACATCTTTTCTCTCTGAGACCCACGCTACAGACTCGACATGCATCGGGTGCAGGCCGAAGAGCAGGGCCGTCGTAAGGGCGGCGATGAAGGCGAATGAGCCGCTGCGGCCTCTTGCTTCGACAAGACGGGCAGCAAGAAGCCCCGCAAGAAAAGTATTTACCGCGTGGAGAATGTTGTTTTCAAGGTGATAGCCAAAAGGGTTGAGCCCCCAGAGGGCATAGTCGATGGCGTAGGAGAACATCGTAAGGGGGTGCCAGTTCGAGACCTGTATGGTCGTGAAGATCGTTTTTATAAAGGCGAGGTCGATGGAGTGGATGAGGCCGTTCTCGTAGACATACCTCGGGTCGTCCCAGTTGACGAAGCCGCCCCAGAGGGCTGGGAGGTAGACGAGGAATGTAATTGCCGCGGCAATAAGCCCGGGCGCGAGAGAAGATGTCGAAGTCTTATCGGTCATATTTAAAGGTAGATATGAAAAAGGCCCCTTGCGGGGCCTTGATGGATTTTAAAAAAACAGCTCAGTGGCTGCAACCGCCGCCGCAGCTGCCGTCGCCTTCGCAATCGTCGGTCGCGCCTACGAACAGGCCGCAGTCAGGGCATTCTTCGGACGAACCCATGAGAGCCGCGCCGCAGGCAGGACAGATACCCTGCCTGAGTTTCTCTTCGGCCTCTTCGAGCCCGGAGTTGGCTTTCTTCAGGAGGGCGTCCCTGTAAAGGGCCGCGTCCCTTGCTATGCTCTGATCGACGAATACGCCGAAACCTCCTCCGCAGGATGCGGCCGGGGCACGGAGCACGGTTGCGTCAAAGCCTTTTTCACGGAGCTGCCAGGCAAGCTCGTTGGCGCGCTCGTAGGTGCTGTCCTCTATGCACGCGAGCCCTTCCGAGGGGTGTTTCTTCTTCGCGGGAGCCCCTCCCCTCATCTCTGAGGACGGGATCAGGTCGACCATGCACCTGCTGCATTCCCTTACATGCGCGAAATACTCGGCCCCGCAGTCGGGGCAAACTTTGGTTTCTTCCGTTTGTTCGTCCATGGCGGTTTTCCTTAATAGATATTTGCGGAACTTCGATATTCAGTCAAAAGCGGTCTTGATTATAGCATGAACTCGTGGTACAAATAAACTTCTGTTTTCCGAAAGTTCCCGCAAAATACGGAGAGGTGGCCGAGTGGCTGAAGGCAGCTGCCTGCTAAGCAGTTGTAGGGGTAACACCCTACCGGGGGTTCGAATCCCCCCCTCTCCGCCATTTTTTCCTGCCCTTGTTTCGGGTTATCATCACCTCTATCCAATAAGATGACAGTAAACCTCAGAGATATTAAGAGCCACCTCCCGTTTGTCCTTCTCGTGCTTGTCCTTGGTGTCTATCTCGGGCTCAAGACCTTTCCCGAGGAGGGCTGGAGCGGCTGGAAGGAAGGCTCTGCCCAGACCATGCTCACGCTTGAGCACTGGGACAGGGACGGCATCCTCGAGCACAGGCTCCTTTTTATCCCTATCGGCTATTCCAAAACAGCCCGCCTTATCGACGAGCCGGACTTGAGGCACCACGCCAGGGGCATAGTAACGGGCAAGCTCATAGGCAACAGGCTCTACTATACCCATTACCCTCCGGGGTATTTGCTGCCGTTCGCCGCGCTCAAGCTGGCCGGGGTAGACGAACGGAGTTCGTTCAGGCTTCTGGCTCTTGGAATGTCTCTTGGCGCGCTCGTCCTCGCGTACGCCTTTCTTAACAGGGTGTCAACGCCGTCCATCGCTTTTTTCGGGGCTCTTTATTACGGGGCCTCGACCATGTTCCTCGATTTTGCCGACAGCCTCGCCAACCAGCCCATTGACGACCTTTTGAGGTTTGCTATCCTTTTTCTGTCCATTTCCGGCCTGAGGGCCGGGGAGGGGCTGAAAAAGAGGTATACCGTTTTCATCTGGGCCCTTTTCTTCATCCTTGCCGCTTCCTCTTATGATTCGGTAATCTTTGTATTCCTCTGGCTCGTGGGCCTCGATTATGTGCAGTGGCTGAAAGATAAAGGGAAGCAGAAAAAGCCGGTGCCCATTAAAAAGTGGGCTTTTTACGGCCTCGCGCCGGTTGCAGCTTTCGCCATTCAGCAGGTACAGAACCTCTGGTACCTGGGCTGGAACGACCTTGTCCTCGATCTTAAGGGGGTATTCCTCTACAGGGTAGCCTCAGGCGCGGGAAAAGGGGTCTTGAGTCATTTTACAGCCGTTTTTACCGCGCTTGACCTCGCAACCGGCATATCAAGCTGGTATTCTGTCCCTGCCATCGCCGCCGTTATCGTATCGTTAGTCTATTTAAGGAAACACATATTCTACCGCTGGCCCGAACTTTCCTTTTTCGTCCTGCTCCTTGTAGCAGGGTCCGCGTATTCGATGGTCTTTTCGCGCACCTCCGACCTTGACTACCAGGGCCGCCAGCTTTCTCCAGCGCTGGCCCTGCTCGTGGGCTCAGGCGTGGTGCTCTTCCTGAGGACGGCGGTATCGCCAAGGGCCCTTTTCAACAGAAAGGGCGGCCCCGCAAGGACCATTCTCTTCGCCGTCCTGTTCATAGCCCTTGCCGTAATGCTTTTCGGGCAGGCAAGAAGGACGGTAGGGTATGTGAAGGACTGGCCCAACCACGCGGTAGACCAGGCGAGCCTCAACGCCTACAAGGCCCTGAACAATATGACAGCCAACGACGCTGTAATATTCTCCGTGGACGCGAACAGCAATAAACGCTACCCGCAGGCCGCGCCTACCTTTGAGTACTACGCCGGAAAGATGGTGCTGAGCTTCCAGAACCCGGAAGACATGATGAGGGATTTAAAGACGCTCAAGGCGCTTTCCCCCGAGCCCTTTGACATTATCGTCTTCACTCCGCAGTTTGAGACGATTGAGGCCATGCTCCCCTATTCCAGCGGAAGGGAAGTTAAGGTGCTTGGAGGGGGTTATTACGCCCTGCTCATAGAGGCTGATTCTATAATTGGTCAATAAACCGGCAAGTCCGGCCAATCTGTAAACCCGCTTTTTTCCCAATCGTTTATTCAGCTTCTTACCTCAATGACCTAAAATCCAGCCTATGCTGGATTTGCGGTATAATATTAAGGCTACCTCTAAAAATTGCTCTTTTTCCTGACCTCTGCGTCAGGGCGTAAATAAAAGTGCTCACATATTCACATATATGCTGCGCTTTTTATTTTCACCCTTCCTTGACTTCAGAAAAAAATATCTAATTTTTAGAGACAGCCTTGGGAAAAGGAGAAGAAAATGGAAGACACGAAACTTCAAAAAGCAATCTTTGCCGCAGGCTGCTTCTGGGGCGTTGAAGAGACCTTCAGGAATATAAACGGCGTAATTTCAACGGTTGTCGGCTATACCGGGGGACATACGGAGAACCCTTCCTATAAGGAAGTCTGCACAGACACCACAGGCCATGCAGAGGCGGTTGAAGTCACTTTCGACCCGGCAATCGTCAGTTATGAAGAGCTTTTAAAGGCGTTCTGGGATTCGCACGACCCGACGACCCAAAACAGGCAGGGGCCTGATGTCGGAAGCCAGTACAGGTCAGCTGTATTTTTCCATGACGCTGAGCAGGAAAGGCTCGCGAAGGAGTCGAAGATGGTTTTGGACTCTTCAGGAGTCTACAGCCGGCCAATAGTGACCGAGATAGTTCCCGCGCCAGCGTTCTTCCCGGCTGAGGAATACCACCAGAAGTACCTCATGAAGCGCGGGGTCAAGTACTGCGGCTGAAAACCGGAAAAAAGCTGTCATTGCGAGGAGCCAAAGGCGACGACAATTTTTGCAGGGATAGCAAAAAATTGAACTTGAGCGTGAGCGAGAAGGCTAGATGGGTCGAGCCCCAAGGGACGGGGCGAGATAAGCAATCTCGTTTACATTTATTCGCAAAGAATCAGCTTGCTTTAATCTGCCCCTAAGAACTTTCCCCCGTATTACTTCTTTGACTTCCGTCCCCTGTTATTTATACAGGAGCTTCATGACAAGCATCGCAAATGTCAGGACAAGTGAGATCGAGTTGGCCGTTATGATGGGTACGGAGCCTATCTTGAGGCCGTAAGCTATCCAGAATGTGATTCCCACGGAGAGCAGGACGAACATGCCCGAAGAGACATCCTTTGCCGACCTGGTCTTCCAGGTCTTGAAGACCTGGGGTAAAAAAGACGCGGTCGTGAACGAGCCCCCTATGAGCCCGAGGATTGTTATGGAATCCATTTGAATTTTGCGCCTCCGAAAGGTTCTTAAGTTGATTTTATTCGAAACACGGCGGATTTAAAAGAGAATAAAAACCTGTACCTGGGGACAGTTTAAGTCCTGCGCGGATCCGTTATAAAATAAGGCTCCCTTTGCGGGAAAGGGTATTCGTGCGCTGATAGAAAATTAAGGCTTGGGTGAAGGGCTTCCGGTTTTTTTCCAATGGGGATTGGGGTAGATGCCGGTCGCACCAGAGCCTGGGAAAGGGGCAGGAGAGCGGGGACTCCCTGCCCCATTTTTATTTCGGCTTTCCGGATGCGCGGGCCGAACCCCTTCAGGATAAGATATAACACTTGACTGGAGCGCCCGAGATGTTAAAATCTTCAGGTCTTGCGGCCCTTTCAGGGCTTGAATGGCAATTGCGCGCCCGTAGCTCAGCTGGATAGAGCATCTGGCTACGAACCAGAGGGCCGGGAGTTCGAATCTCTCCGGGCGCACCAAAAAAACAAGGGGTTACGGCGTTTGCTGTAACCCCTTTTTCATTGACCGTAGCCAAAACGTAACCATTTCCCAAAACAGAGACTTTCTACAACCTTTATTTTATGGCCTGGGGCAAGGTGGGCATAGCGTAAAGTCATTGCAATCGACTTAAAAATATAATTTTTTAGGTGACATAACGAATAGGGGTCGTCAGAAACCATTAAAAATGCTAAAAGGAAAGAATTAAAAGATTTTTTTATGAAGTAATTATTGTTAAGCTGTGCTGGCTAAAAAGCCCTATTAGAGCTGGATAAACTTTTAAGGCTATCCTGTGCAGGGGCTTTAGTCCTCACAAATAACACTTTAATTGGAATTTTGCAGGGTTATAAGTGAGTTATTTTTCCTGAATGCAGTTGTGAATTTTTTACGAAATAATAATATTTCGGAATACTGTCTGAATAAAAAATATTTTATAATCGTTAAAGGTGTAGGGGCATGTCGGCCCTAGATTACGTCTGACCAAATTAAAAATAACAGGAGAGTATCCATGGCTAGTGAAAATGCCACGCATATTATTGGTATTTCTGTTCGTCGGCTTTTTGGAATTTACGATTACGACTTACCTACAAAAGACAAAAAAAAGAATTTAGAAAATATAATGATCCTGTATGGAGTCAACGGCAGTGGCAAGTCAACTATTCTAAAAATGCTATTTCATTTATTATCTCCTGAACATGGGGTTGGCCACAAAACGTATATTGCACGAGTAAAATTTTCTTCGTTCGAAGTTTGTTTTTCTAATGGAATTGCTATTTCTGCAAACCGTCATAAAGATAAACTGCTCGGAAGCTATACAATGCAAATCAAAAAAGATAATCAAATTTTGAATAAATTTTTCTTTGAAGCAAACGAGCAAAATGAAATCCCTACTCAGAATCAGTCTGAAGAGAAAAGTTATTTTAGTTTTTTGGATGCATTATCAAAGCATACGGTCCTTATGTATTTTCTTTCGGATGATAGAAATATTCTCTTTTCTGAAAAACAAAGGCAAATTAATATTAGAAAAAATTCGGCTCTGGCCGGACATACGGAAAGATTAGAAAATCGTTTTAGACTATCTCCGGAGGAAATCGCTATATATCTACTCACGGAATCAATAAAAAGAGCGGAAACATGGATTCAGAAACAAGTTCTGAGTGCTTCAACAAAAGGTGAGTCAAATGTCAATGCTATATACGAAGATATTATTAGCCAAATAGCCTATAGTACGACAGATCAGGCTGAAGACAAGCATGTAAGTGCAAATGAATTAAAAAATGAAATTAAACTGCTCGATATTCGTATTCAGGATTATTCAAAATACGGCTTAATTTCCGACTTTAATGGATCCAACTTGTTAAAAATATTGTCGGCAAAACAGAAAAATGTACTGCTAATTTCAAGAATATTAAGCCCATATCTTAATGGTTTAAGGGCTAAGTTAGATGCCTTAGAATATATTCAATCGAGAATTGCAACATTAAAATCTACAATGAACGAAAATTTTTTAACAACAAAGACTTTTAATTTCAATTTAAATCGTGGCATAGAAATTTTGCAAGGGGGGGAACGACTACTTCCACACATGTTGTCTTCGGGTGAAAGACATTTATTATTATTATTTTGCAATACAATCACTGCGCTGGATCAGCCAAGAATCTTAATAATAGACGAGCCTGAATTGTCTTTAAATGTAACTTGGCAAAGATTACTAGTAAAATCACTGATGAAATGTGTGGGAAACAGCCCTGTTCAATACATATTTGCCACACATAGTCTGGAGATTTTGTCACAACACATGGATAAGGTTCAGACGTTGGAGGCGAAAGCATCAAAAAAGAAAATCACAGCTGCATCTGCGGAGGCGGAAGATCAACTAGTCGAAAGTGGAGAAAATGAATAAAATTATTCCAAGGCGAACAATTGAAGAACTTGTAGCCAAATATACCCTTGCGCAAAATATAAAGGATATATTCGTAGAAGGGGTTAGAGATAAAGCTCTAATAGAATGGTTTCTGACTCGAATTAATAGGCATGATATTGTGGTTTATGATATTCAGACAGTCGAAATATCAAATGGCTGTATCGATAAATATAGTTTGAATCATGGTTCTAATAGGAGCCGTGTGATTACTTTATCTCACGAGCTTGTAGGGCAGCTAGAAAAAGTACAAAACATAATTTGCATAGCAGATAAAGATTATCTGAACTATATTCCGCACCCATGCTGTAGTAATGGTATTCTCAAATTTACTGATTATTGCACCATGGAATTATATGCTTTTAGCCCAGAAGTAATAGAAAAGCTGGTCAAAGTAGTTTTTCTAGGTGTACCGTTTACAACACATCAACTCATCGAAGCTGCTATACAAATACTGAAGGAAATTTTTATTATCAGATTAGCTAATGAAACATTAGGTATGAAACTCACTTGGGTAGATTTTCATAAAGATCTTAAAATTTCTCTATCAAATATTATTACGTTTGATAAAACAAATTTTATAAAACGATATCTTCTAAGCAATGGTAAATATGATCAATTGGAAATTTTTAACAAAGAAATTTTAAAACTTGCATCTGTTTTAAACTCCAATCCACGTGAGTTCATAATGGGGCATGATCTTATAGATTTTTTTTGTTGTATTGTAAAACAGACAAAAAATAAAAAAAAATATCTGTATGACCATGAAACTCTATCTAGTTTTCTATTTACTTCTTTAGAACTCGGAAATATTGAGAACGAAGAATTATTCAAAACCATAGCTAAACTTTAAAATAATAGAAATTTCGTGATAAGCAATCAAAAATTATCTTTTTTTGCAGCACTGGCTAAAATGTGAAGTAAGTAAAGAAAATCAATTTTTTACTGTGGTGTGTGGGATAAGACACAGTAGCCAATGATTAAGAATTTAACCCAGCCAAAACGTAGCCAAATTTGTAATAAAGCACCTGAAGGAGTAGAAAATAGCCGAAAATATAAAATAGACTAACTATTCGAAAACAGAACGAAATTTGAAAAAATGCAGGTAGAAGGCCCAGTTACAATTTTAGTTCTTTAATGGCTACGAACCAGAGGGCTGGGAGTTCTCTCTCCGGGCGCACCAAAAAAATCAAGGGGTTAGCTGACTTCGGCTAACCTTTTTTTATTTGCTTTCTTCAAATAACCCTTCGTCAGCAGCCCACATATACAGCTCAATGGAGAGCCTTTCAAAGGTGGCTAAATCCTTCATTCTGTCTCCGGTCATTTCAACTGAAAACATTTTTTCATGAGTCTTTTCGGTTTTCATTACTTGTATATCCAGCTTCATATCGACCTCTGCGGCGTTTTTATAGGCACTCGATTCAATACAAATATACCATGTTTTCTTACGGCTTTTTGACCTGGAACCTGTCTCCGTGGCCCGGAACGATTATATCCGCTGCCGCGAGCACCCGGCCCCGGCTTTTTTCCTGCTCAACAGGGAGTTCGCTGGAAGCCCTCCACAATTCCTCATCTTCAAGGTCTTGCTCGCACTCGAAAAGGTCGCCTACTATCGCGACCGCGCCCTCTTTCGTTCTCACGAGTACGCTTATGTCCTGACCCGTATGTCCGGGGGTGGACATGACTACGACATCGTCGTTTATCATGAAGTTTTTTCCGGACTTGAAATCATGGAAGGTATACAGGTCGCCCTTGCAGATATCGTGCGAGACGATGAAGGTGGCATCCGGGAAGAGGTTGTTGTTGCCGGTATGGTCTGAGTGGCCGTGAGTGCATATGACGTAAATAATGTCTTTCGTGCTGAGCCCCTCAGCGCCGAGCGCGTCGAGTATATACTGCCTGTCCTGAGGGCCGCCTGTATCCACTATGATGTTCTTCGGGCCACGTATAAGTGTGATGGTGCCATCGGCACGCTGCTGGGCAGGCCCGACCCGGCGCGAGTAGCCGGGTTTCAATATTTTTACTTCGTAGTTTTTCAATGATGACCTACCGCCGTAAAAGATATTCGTAGATAACAGGAAAATCGGCCTCAGCCCAATCGAGTGAAGGCAGCTCAGCTGGCGCAAGCCATTTTATGGCTTTGTGCTCATGAAGTATTATATCGCCCTCCGTTATTTCGCAAACGAACGGGTGCAGCGTCACGGAAAAACTGCCGTAGTCCCATGTGATCGGCTTAAGCTGATATTTCACGGCTACAGTGACATTCAACTCTTCGAGCAGCTCGCGTACAAGGCAGGCTTCAGGGCTTTCGCCTTCATGTATCTTCCCGCCGGGGAATTCCCATTTCAGGGGCATGCTCATGGTCTCGCTCCGCTGGGCGGCCAGGACAAGCCCGTCTCGTTCGATGAGCGCGCAGGCGACGCTGATGTGATTGATTGAGGGCTTTTTCATTGTCTTATGGGTAAGATTAATAAATAAGGCCAGTGTTTACAAGAGGAATAGAATTTGTGGGGCCATTCTAAAGTCTTTCAGCTGCCTTTACAGAAGGACTTGCGCGAGCGTTGAGCCACAGAAATCACGGGTATCTGTTATACTTTTAATAATCAGCAAAATGTCTGCCGGAAAACCTGAAAACCGGAGGAATGCCATGGCAAGGGTCGCAAGGGAGATGGTGGAAAAGGCCGGGGTTGATGTAGGCCAGCTGTTGGAACTTCTCGTAAAGAACGCTTCGGCCGAACTGACCACTTTTTATTACTATACTATCCTGCGCGTGAACCTCATCGGCCTTGACGGAGAGGGGTTAAAAGAGATAGCCGAAGTCGCTCGCATAGAAGACAGGAATCATTTCGAGGCGCTTGTGCCCCGCATCTATGAGCTTGGCGGCAAATTGCCAGAGGACATGAAGGTCTTTCATGACATGACCGCCTGCCCGCCAGCGAAGCTGCCGGAAGACCCGAGGGACATCAAGGCCATGTTGACCGTGCTGGTAAACGCCGAAAGGTGCGCTGTCAGAGGTTATACGAATATCTGCAACCTGACCGCCGGAAAAGACCACCGCACCTACGACCTCTCGCTGGCTATCCTGAACGAAGAGATAGAGCACGAGTCATGGTTTTCCGAGTTTCTCGGCGAAGGCCCTTCCGGACACTTCATGAGAAGGGGAGAGACTTCTCCGTTTGTATCCAAGTTTTTGAGATAAAAATTGCTCTTTTTCCTGACCTTAAGCCTCAGGGCGTAAATAAAAATGCTCACATATTACTCATATATGCTGCGCTTTGTATTTCCGCCCTTCCTTGACTTCAGAAAAAATATCTAATTTTTAGAGGCAGCCATAAAAAAGAACGCCGCCGCCCTTTGGGGCGGCGTTTATTTATACCTTGCCCATCCGCAGGACAGGCTTTATTGCGCTGCCGTTTCTTGAAGCTGCTATCGCCTTGTTTATATCGCTGAAATCATAGTATTTGATGAGGCGGTCGAACGGGAACAGGCCTGCCTTATATATCCTTATGAGCTCAGGTATGAAGCGCTGCGGCACAGCGTTTCCCTGGATCACGCTTATGGCCTTTCTGCCTTCAGGCAAGGCTCCGGTGCTTGCAATGCCTGTCACATCGGCGGCTATGCCCCCCGGGTTCAAGGCCTCTATTGAAAAGCGGCTCATCTTGTAGCTCCCTGTCGTGTCGAGCACGAAGTCGACGCCTTTGCCTGTAATGGCCCTTATTCGGGAGGCGACATATTCGTGATGGCTGTCGACAGCGTGCGTCGCGCCCAATTCGACCCCGAGCTTGAGCCTTTCAGGGATGATATCAACCCCTATTATCGGGTAAGCACCGCGTAGGCGGGCCGCCATCACCGCGGCGAGGCCTACCGCTCCCGTACCGAAGACAGCGACGCTTTGGCCCTTCTTGACCTTGAAAATATTAATGATTGTGCCCGCGCCGGTTTGAATGCCGCAACCGAGCGGAGCAAGGACTTCAAGTGGAAGGTCTTTTCCTACCTTTACGATATTGCGCTCGCTTGCCAGGCAATGCGTCGCGAACGAAGACTGGCCGAAAAAATGGCCTTTCACGCCGCTTCGAGCGAGGCCGTTGGAGCCGTCAAGGCGGTTGAAGCCGAAGTTGGCTTCAAAAAATCTCTCGCACTCAAAAGGCCGCCCCTTTTTGCATTCGGCGCAGGCCCCGCATGATTGATACGAGAGCACGACATGGTCGCCCGGCACGATTCCCGTGACTTTCTTCCCGACCTCCTCGACAATGCCAGCGCCCTCATGCCCAAGCACGACAGGCTCCCCGGCCCAGTCGTCGATAAAGCTGATGTCCGTGTGGCATATGCCGCTTGCGGCAACCGCTACCCGTACTTCGTCTTCAGCCGGGCCTTCCAGCTCAAGATTTTCCAGGCGAAGGGGGCCGCCGCTTTTCCTGAGTACGGCGGCCCTTATCTTATGCGCCCGCATTAACGGCCTTGCCCGAGCTTTTCGCCCAGAAAGTCTTTCATGGCCTCCCATGAGCGCTTGTCGGCCTTTTCATTGTATGCGACTCCTTTAGCCGGGTCGGTGCCGTTTGCCGGGTTTGTGAAGCCGTGCACGGCCCCGCCGTAGCTGATGAGCTGCCAGTCAACGCCTGCCTTGTTCATCGCCTCCTGAAAGGACTGCACTTCAGCGGGCTTCACTGAAGGGTCTGCCGCGCCGTGAAGTACAAGCACGCTCCCTTTTATATTTTTGGCGTCTTCGGGGTCGGGCGTATTAAGGACGCCGTGGAAGGTCGCGGTTGCCGCGACAGGCGCGCCGCTTCTGGCGAGCTCAAGGGCGGCGGCCCCTCCAAAGCAGTAGCCGATCGCCGCTATTTTTTCAGGGTCAGCGTGCTTGTTTTTTTTGAGGAAATCGAGTCCGGCGGCAGCCCTTGAGCGCAGGAGCTTTCTGTCTTTCATATATTTGCCTGCCTCTTTCCTGGCGCCGTCGCTGTTCGCTGGCCTTACGCCTTTGCCGTACACATCAGGCGCGAAGGCGATATACCCGAGAGACGCTATATCCCTCGCGCGCCTTTTTATGTAATCGTTGAGCCCCCACCATTCATGGAATACGAGCACCCCGGGCCTGGGTGAGCCTGCCTCGTCGTCGTATACAAGATAGCCTTCGAGCGTTGTCTCACCGTCCTTGTACTCGACTGTCTCTTCGACAAGCTTTGCTTGCGCGAAAGTTGAAAAAAGCACGACAAGGGCTAAAGCGAAAATGTATTTCATTGGCACCTCCTGTTAAGCGCATTAACCGTCATTATTCTAAGTATAACACCGCAATATGGCCCGTCTTCTTCATTGAGGATATTCGTGAAAAGAACCCGCATTTCCGCCCGGTTGACTTTGCTCCCGGTTTAATGTAACTATTCATTTTTGAGATCAGAAGGGATAAAGAGCTTTTGACGAAGACCGACCATATCTTCATGGCGGCTGCCCTGAAAGAGGCTGAAAAGGCAGCGCGTAAAGGCGAGGTGCCGGTCGGCGCTGTTATCGTCCACGAGGGCAAGGTCATAGCCAGGGGGCATAATAAAAGGGAGCTGGCAAACGACCCTTCGGCCCACGCCGAATTTCTCGCGATAAGGGCCGCCGCGAAAAAGCTCGGGCGATGGAGGCTTTCCGGCACGACCCTTTATGTGACGCTCGAGCCTTGCCTCATGTGCATGGGCGCTATCATACTGGCGAGGATACCCAGGCTTGTTTTTGGCGCGCTCGACCCGAAGGCAGGGGCTTGCGGTTCTCTTTACGACATATCTGAAGACAAAAGGCTCAACCACAGGGTGCATGTCACTTCCGGGGTGATGGGCGCTGAGAGCCAGGAGGCCCTCAAAGACTTCTTTCGCAAGCTCAGGGCTGAAAAAAGGGAGAAAAAAGGGAGTTGAGCGCTGGCGGCCATGCTTTTTTCCTGTATAATTGCCTTTAAAATTTGAGAAGCCGGGGGCAGCAGATGAACCTTTCAGACGCGATTTTCAGAGAGTACGACATAAGAGGGACCTGGGGCAATGACCTGACCGCCGAGGTAGCCGGGCTCATAGGCAGGGCATACGGCATCCTTGCCGCCAGGCACGGGGCAAAAATAGGGCCGGGCTTCAAGATGACAGTCGGCAGGGATGTCAGGACAAGCTCGAAGGCATTGAGGGACGCCCTTGTCGCGGCGTTGACTGAAAGCGGCATAGATGTCATCGATATTGGCGAGTGCCCGACCCCGCTCCAGTATTTTTCCATGCACACGCTTGAGGTAGGCGGCGGCATAATGATAACCGGAAGCCACAACCCGCCGGAGTATAACGGCTTCAAGGTGAGCGTCGGAAAAGAGACCATCCACGGCGCTGAGATACAGGAACTCAAGGACATCATTAAAGCAGAGGTCATTGGAAAGCCGAAAAAGGCGGTTACTCCGGGTAAAGTTGAGTATTTTGATATAGTGACGCCCTACATCGAGTATGTTACAAAGGCCGTGACGCTCCCCGCTTTGAAGAGGCCTTTGAAGGTCGTCCTCGATTCTGGCAACGGCACTGCCGGGCCTGTGGCTGTCCCACTCATCAAGGGGCTCGGCTGCGAAGTAGTGGATATCTTCTCCGAGCCTGACGGCAGGTTCCCCAACCACCACCCGGACCCGACAGTCCCGGCCAATTTGAAGCACCTTATCGAGGTAGTAAAGAAGGAGAAGGCCGACTTCGGGGTATCTTACGACGGAGACGCCGACAGGATAGGAGTTGTCGACGAGCAGGGCAATATCATCTGGGGTGATATGCTCATGGTGATATTCGCCAAGTCCATACTCCAGGAGAGGCCGGGGGCGACCCTTGTCGGCGAGGTCAAGTGTTCGCAGGTCATGTATGACGAGATAGCGAGGCTCGGCGGGGTCCCTGTGATGTGGAAGACCGGACATTCGCTCATAAAGGCCAGGATGAAGGAGCTGAAGGCGGCGATGGCCGGAGAGATGAGCGGGCATATCTTTTTCGCTGACAAGTGGTTTGGTTTCGATGATGCCATATACGCGTCATGCAGGGTGCTGGAGATAGCCGCAAGGGAGAGGGTAAAGGACGCCGGGTTCGCTTTCTCTTCCATGCTCGCCGGAATGCCCGAGACGGTTGTTACTCCTGAGATAAGGATAGACTGCCCGGACGAGCTTAAGTTCGAGGTGATAAAGAGGCTGGATTCGGCCATTGGCTCTGGCAATGAAGAGCTGAAGGTCAGGGACATTATAAGGATAGACGGCCTGAGGGTTAACTTCGAGGGCGGCTGGGCCCTTGTAAGGGCTTCCAATACCCAGCCCGTGCTCGTTTTGAGGTTTGAGGCCAACGACCAGGCAACGCTCGATAAGGCCAAGGCTTTCATAAAGGACAAGCTCGAATCCGTAAGGCCGGGAGAGCTGGTGAGTTTTTAATACTTGTGCGTGTTAAAAAACCCTCCGCGGCTTTGCTGCGGGGGGTTTTTTGATTTTGTGGAACAACTATCTTTTTAAAGGGGACGAGGGTGATTAACGAGTGGATTAGATAATCTCCCCTGCCCCTCTTTAGAAAAGAGAGGGGGTCGGATTGGACTCCCTCTCCCCTTGTGGGAGAGGGTTGGGGAGAGGGTTGTTTTGATTTTGTATTGTCTCTAACACATACCCCGTAACAGGGCGGAGCGAGCCTAAGGGAGGGCGGGCGAATCTCGCCGAGGCGCTGGGAGCGAAGCGACCTCAGGGGCGAGATTCGCGGATGGGGGAGGTGGAAAGCGAACGGAGCCCTGTTACAAAGAGCGGCGACAGCCGTGTTACATGGTATTTTTGGCAGAGGCATAAGGGGTTGACAATCAAGATTCTTGTACCTATATTAATTCAACTCTCACAGGAGGTGTTTATGCTTGGAGAGATTCTTTGTACCCCGATTCACTAACCTGGAGCTAGCAATCTTTGTGCTCTGACGAAGGGGTCACCGGCGATAGGAATGAAAAGGACTACCTTCCGGACACGGGTATTCCCCCCGCGAAGATGTCTTCCCTGCTGTGTGCTAGCATAGCAGGGCACTTGAAGGTGATATATTTCGATAAGATGGCTGTGTTGGAGCCTTCAGGAATACTGTGGACCTATATTAATAGGCCACAACTCCTGAATGTAGTGAAGCGGCCATTTTCGCCACAATTTCAACCGCACGATAACGGAACCTCATATACCTCTCATACCCTCTTTAAATTTGTGGTTGTTATCCCCTTTTGTTTTTTGGTATAGTTCAATCCCAACCTGAAAAGTCCATAAAATGAAGATAAACGCACAGGATACTCTCAGCCTCGATGAGATTGAAGCCTTGAAGGTAAAGGCTGCGGAAGCTGATTCGCTCAGGGCGCAGCTGGCTCAGGCCAGAGAGCAATTAAAGGCCGAAAAAGAAAGTTTTTTTAAGTTTATCGATAGCTTACCTTTTTTCGCCTATCTCCAGAAAAAAGATTATACGATAAGGTTCGCGAACAGGGCCTTCAGGGAGAGCTACGGAGAGAGCGCCGGAAGGCGTTGCCACCAGGTCATCTGGGGGCGCGAGACGCCTTGCGAGAGTTGCCCCACCTTCCGCGTATTCGAGACCAAAGAGCCAGTCTGTTGGGAGTCCATCCACCAGGACGGAAAGGCCTTTCAGGTATATGACCTGCCCTTTTCAGATTCCGACGGCACGGAGCTCGTACTCAATATAAGCATAGACAAGACCCACTGCAGGAGGCTGGAGAGGGAGAGGAGCAGCGTGCTCGCCCAGCTCATGCACTCACAGAAGATGGCGGCCATAGGGACCCTTACGGCGGGAATATCCCATGACTTCAATAACATAATCACTGTCATAAAGACTCTGACCGACCTCGCGGTCTCAAAGGTAGACGGCGACGGGCCGCTCCTCAGGCTACTCGAGCCGATAAAAGAGTCATCTGACAGGGCGATAAGCCTTGTCCAGCAGCTTCTTGTCTTCAGCAGGCACAAGCCTTCGAACATAGCTTCGCACGACTTGAACGATGTCGTGGCGGATATTCTGCGCATGCTCGAGCACCTGGTGAGCGAGGATATCTCCATAGAGACCGATTTCGCCTATGATATCTGGCCAGTGCTCGCGGTACGCTGCATGCTTGAGCAGATAATACTGAACCTCGTCATAAACAGCAGCGAGGCCATGCCGCACGGCGGGCACATAGATATAAAGACCGGAAATATCCTGGTCACTGAGAAGATGTATGAAGAGGGCTCGGGCCCCCGGCCCGGGCGCTATGTTTTCCTTGCCGTCGAGGATAACGGCTCTGGCATGAACGCCGAGACATTGAATCGGGTATACGAGCCCCTTTTCACCACCAAGGAAAAGAAGAACGCCGGCATGGGCTTGACGGTCGTTCAGAGGATCGTCAATGAGCACGGCGGCTGGATAGGCTCTGAGAGCGAACCCGGAAAGGGTGCTTCGTTCAAGGTATATTTGCCTGCTGCCGAAGAGGCATCAAGGGCTCATGACGGCTCAGGCGGGTGCAAGCCTGTTCCGGGCGTAGGCAAGGGCAAGAAGGTACTCCTGGTCGAAGACGAAAAATGGGTCAGGAAGTCTACCTCTATGGTCCTTTCCGAGTACGGGTACTCCGTTACCGAGGCGGCCAACGCGGAAGCGGCCTTGAGCCTGTTTTACAGGGAGAAAGGCAAGTTTGACCTTGTGCTGACCGATGTCATCATGCCGGGCAGGAACGGGCTGCAGCTCATTAGTCCGCTCCTTGACATCAACCCTGCCATACCGATCCTCCTTTTTTCCGCCCATCTGGACGACAGGGTACAGATGGAGGAAATTATCAAGAGGGGGTTCGCGTACATACAGAAACCCTATGAGATACCGGACCTTATATCCGCAGTAGAAGAAACGATTTTAACCGCAAACAAATTCCCGAGGAGAAAGTAGAGATGGGCGTAAGCTATTCGGATGTGATAGACAGGATGAAATGGGCTGGCAGGCTCAAGAACGACTCTGCCGTGGCCAGGGCGCTCGACATAACCCCGCAGGCCCTTTCCAATTACAAGAAAAGGGGCGAGATGCCTTCGAACCTCATAATTGAGTTCTCCGAGCGGTTCGGCATATCCATAGACTGGCTCGTCACCGGGGTAGGAGAAGTGTACAGGAGGGCCGTAGCGGCTGAGGACGGCGCGCCGTACAGCTCAAAGGCCGAGTCCATCGACCCGGAGGAGATAATCTACATCGGCAAGCTTCTCAAGGTCATAAGGGCGTCCGACAAGTCACATTCATCGGCCGTAAAAAACGCTATCGACTCCGTGCTCTTCTCTATGGAGAGGACTATGGTGAAGGCAGGCTGATTTACTAAAAATTGTTCTTTTTCCTGATCTCTTCGTCAGGGTGTAAATAAAAATGCTCACATATTGTATTTTTATTTCCATCTTCTTCGACCTCAGAAAAAATAACTGATTTTTAGAGGCAGCTAAAGTTTATATTATTCTTAATATAAAGGGCGAAGGTTTCCACCTTCGCCCTTCTGTTTTTTTCTGCCGGTCTCACGGTAAATCGGCCATGTTCAGATAATGAACAAACCCCTTGACCTCCCTCGTTCTCCGTGTTATCGTTCATTTCATGAACAACAAGGATGAGCAGCTGGACGACTACCGCTCGCTCCAGCTCCTTGATGAAATATCGAAAAACCATGAGCTTACCCAGAGGGACTTGAGCCGCATGCTCGGGGTCGCCCTCGGGCTTATAAATTCCTATCTCAAAAACCTCGTCTCAAAAGGCTATGTAACAGTCTCCACTATCCCGCGCAAGCGCTACACTTATTACCTTACGCCGCACGGCTTTACTGAAAAAACACGCCTCACCTATCGCCACCTCCAGAACTTCACGACGCTGTACAGGGTCGCCAGAAGGGATTTCCATAACCTTTTCACGAAGTTGAGGGTCACGGGGCCAAAAAGGATAGCCTTTTGCGGCATTGACGAGGTGACAGAGATAGCCTACCTTTCACTTAAAGAGGCAGGCCTTGAGCTTGTGGCCATTTTTGACGCGGAGTCGCCGAAAAAGGATTTTTTAGGTCACGAAATCCTGCGGTTTGACGATATAAAGAGGATTGACCCGGACATGATCGTCATAACGAGCTTCAAGGCCGATGACGAGCTTAAGGACGCGCTCCTTGAAGCCGGAGTAGACGGGACGAAGATATACTCCATCGGCTCGGGCGGCTGGCTGAAAAAGATAGAAGGGCCTGCCATTTAGCTTGCGCACCCCCAATGCAGAAGGTAAACTTTAAGATTCGGATGAATGGAGGAAGTCAATGAGCCCTCTCGATGGAAAAAGGATAGTCGTAACCGGCGGGGCCGGTTTCCTGGGCTCTTTTGTAGTGGAAAGGCTCAAGGAGACGGGGGCAGGCGAGATATTCGTCCCCAGGAGCGCCGATTATGACTTTGTTGACAGGGATGCCTGCAAGAGGCTTTACAGGGACGCGAAACCTGATATCGTCATACATCTTGCCGCCAAGGTGGGCGGTATTGGCGCGAACAGGGAAAACCCCGGGAGTTTTTTTTACGAGAACCTCATGATGGGCGCGCAGCTCATCGAAGAGGGCAGGCTCTTCGGCCTCAAGAAGTTCGTGGCACTCGGCACCATCTGCGCCTATCCGAAGTTCACGCCCGTGCCGTTCAGGGAAGAAGAGCTGTGGAACGGCTACCCTGAGGAGACGAACGCCCCTTACGGACTCGCGAAAAAGATGCTCCTTGTCCAGTCGCAGGCGTACAGGCAACAGTACGGGTTCAACAGCATATACCTCCTGCCGGTCAACCTTTACGGCCCGAAGGACAACTTCGACCCGGCTTCAAGCCATGTCATACCGGCCCTCATAAAAAAATGTTTCGACGCCGTAAACGCGAACGCTCCGTCAATAACCGTCTGGGGGACCGGAAAGGCCACGAGGGAATTTCTCTTCGTCGAAGACGCGGCAGAGGGCATAGTCCTGGCCGCTGAAAAATACGACAAGCCGGAGCCGGTGAACCTCGGGGCAGGTTTTGAAATATCAATTAAAGACCTCGTTGCCGTCATCGTAAAGCTTACCGGCTTCAAGGGCGAAGTGGTCTGGGACGCTTCAAAGCCGGACGGCCAGCCGAGGCGCTGCCTCGACACCCACAGGGCCTTTGACGAGTTCGGCTTCAAGGCGGCAACGAGCTTTGAGCAGGGTTTGAAAAAGACGATCGACTGGTATAGGGAAAGCCTCGCGAGTAAAATATAGAAGACCCAGGGAGTTTGTGAGATGAAGGCTATAGTCCTGAGCGGCGGAAAGGGTACGAGGCTGCGCCCGCTGACCTACACCGGCGCGAAACAGCTTGTGCCGATTGCGAACCGTCCCATACTCTCCTATGTGCTCGACAACATCTCCAAGGTGGGCATAAAAGAGGTGGGCATCATCATCTCGCCCGAGACCGGCTCAGAGGTGCGCGAGACCATGGGCGACGGCGCGAAGTGGGGGATAAATATCACCTACATCATGCAGGACGAGCCCAAGGGGCTTGCCCACGCGGTTCGCACGGCTGCCCCGTTCCTGGGGCAAGAGCCGTTCGTCATGTACCTGGGCGACAACCTCATAGGCTGCGGCATAGAAAAATTCGTGGACACCTTTACCACCACCGGCGCGGACGCGGTTATACTTTTAAAGCCGGTCGATAACCCGCAGTCCTTCGGAGTCGCTGAGGCGGATTCAAACGGAAGGATAATCTGCCTCGAGGAGAAGCCTAAAAACCCCAAGAGCAACCTCGCGCTCGTGGGCGTTTACATCTTCTCGCCTGAGATACACAACGCCATAGCGAACATAAAACCCTCGCCAAGGGGAGAGCTTGAGATAACCGACGCGATACAGGACCTTATTAAAAGGGGCGCTCCGGTCCACAGCCTCGTGCTCGACACATGGTGGCTGGACACCGGTAAAAAAGACGACCTTTTGGCGGCCAACACCATAGTCCTTGACGAATGGTTCAAAAGGGACATAAGGGGTACTGTTGAGAACTCGCAGGTAACAGGCAGGGTCACCATAGAAGAAGGCGCGGTTGTCAAGAACAGCACGCTTCGCGGCCCGATAGTCATCGGCTCAAACTCGGTCGTTGAGGACAGCTTCATAGGCCCCTTCACGAGCATCGGGAGCAATACCAGAGTATACAAATCAATAGTCGAGCACTGCGTCATCCTCTCAGGCGCGGAGCTCGCCTATGTGGACAGGCTGGAGGACAGCCTCATAGGCAGGAACGCCAAAGTTAAAAAATGCCAGGACAAGCACGAGGCTTTGAGGCTCATGATAGGCGACGATTCCGTGGTGGAGGTATAGGGAAATGTTCAAGGAAGGACCGATAGAGGGAGTCGAGATAAGAAAGCTCAAGAGGTTCGCCGACGAAAGAGGCTGGCTCATGGAGCTCTTTCGTACCGACGAGGTAGCGCCCTTATACCATCCGGCCATGACCTATGTCTCCCTTACCAGGCCGGGTATAGCAAGAGGGCCGCACGAGCACATCGACCAGGCTGATTATTTCTGTTTCTCGGGGCCGTCCGACTTCAAGGTCTATCTTTGGGACAACAGGGTGGAGTCTCCGACCTACAGGAACAAGGTCACGGTCGTTGCCGGCGCGTCAGACCCGATGGTGGTCATTGTGCCAAAGAAGGTCGTCCATGCCTACAAGAATGTCGGAGAGGACGAAGGGCTTGTCATTAACTGCCCGAACAGGCTCTTCAAGGGCGATGGGAAAAAAGAGCCGGTTGACGAGGTAAGGTACGAGAACGACCCGGCCTCACCGTACAGGCTCGATTGATGAAGGTACTGGTCACAGGCGCGAAGGGGCAGCTTGGGTCTGACCTGGTCCCGCTCCTTGAGGCGGCGGG
>Ga0209211_10003189_pt1 | contig 27072 bp, 27 predicted proteins | sample RifGroA2_FD_183992 | JGI IMG/M metagenome (GOLD analysis project Ga0209211, IMG submission 183992) | Groundwater microbial communities from Rifle, Colorado, USA - Groundwater A2 (SPAdes) (version 2) | ecosystem: Environmental > Aquatic > Deep subsurface > Groundwater | place: Rifle, Colorado...
GTGATGATTGGTTTACTGCAATACTTCATCCAGAAGCTACCCTGAATAATAATGAAGCTGAAAGGTCGTTAAGACCATTTGTCATCATGAGAAAAATTATAGGTGCTCTAAGAAGTGAGAGTGGAGTAAAGACACATGAAGTGATGATGAGTTTAATTTCAACATGGGGAAAACAACAAAAGAACGTATTCTATACTTTACAGACATCACTTTAGCTTAATAAGTACCAGGAGGAATATGTAATTCTTGGCAACGTTGCAGATATAGATCAATCATAGGACCAAGATGCTCTGCATCATATTGTATCTGTGTAACAAAGTATTCTGCTCCTGCCATCTGTTTACCAGTCATCTTTCTAGATTCAAGACCTTGATCTATAGTCGTATTTCCGTTTCTTGGAACTCTGCCTCTTTGCGGTATGCAGACTGAGCCAAATCGAAATGGATGGTCTGTATCCAATGCATATCTAAGCCGCATAAATTCTCCAGGGGTTGGTCCAGGATATTGTATTTTTATTGATTCTCCTCCGACAGGTATAACGTTTAAAAATCCAAGTCTTGCGCTTTCTTCAAGCCATAGTTTTTGTACAGAAGCATCTTGTGCAACAGAAACTCTAAATAAAGCAATATCAGGTGAGACTTGCCCTCTAGCATTAGCAGCACACTCTCTTATTTCTTTTCCATAAGCTCTTGTTTCAGCATATTTTTTTCCGTCTGCAATTATTTCAGGGATAAAAATAGCGGAAACATGTTCAATTTCAGTACCAAATCTTTTTACTGTTTTAAATGCTCTTGCTCGTATCTCAGCACTTGAAATTTCACTTACACTATCTGCATTTATAAAAGGCGCAACACTCTCAAAAGCAAGCAAAATATCTTTATCATGTCTAACTTGTCTACTTTTGCTTATTCTTCCTTCAAGATTATTTGTTATAAGCCTATTTTTTTATCTCTTGTTTAAATGTTTTGTCCTCGCTATACTAAACTTATATTAACAACCTCTTCTTATATTGTTGTATGAAACCTATTCTAAACTCCAACCAACAATGGAAAACTTGCCTCACACCAGAGCAATACAAAATATTGAGGGAGAAAGGCACGGAAGCAGCTTTCACAGGCAAATATTATAATCATCATGAAAAGGGAACTTACACTTGCGCAGGATGTGGAGAGCCTTTATTTGCTTCAGATGCAAAATTTGATTCAGGAACAGGCTGGCCTAGCTTTTTCAAGCCGATGAAAAAGGAAAGCGTGAAAGAAGAATCAGATAACAAATTATTCATGAAACGAACAGAAGTTCTCTGCGCAAAATGCCAAGGTCATTTAGGTCATGTCTTTAATGACGGTCCAAATCCAACTGGACAAAGATATTGCATAAATTCTGCTGCGCTTGGGTTTAAGAAGAAATAATAACGTCAAAACGCTCTGCACATCTTCAATCCTTTCTTCTCAAGATATCTTTGGTGATACTCCTCTGCGCGGTAGAATTTTGCTGCAGGCTTTATCTCTGTTACAATCTTGTTGCTAAACTTCTTCTGCAATTCCTGCTTTGAAGCAACTGCTTTCTTTTTCTGCTCTTCACTGTGATAAAAGATTGCACTTCTGTACTGAGTGCCAATATCTACTCCTTGCCTATTTAATGTGTATGGATTATGAGACTGCCAGAACACATCAAGCAACTGTTCATAAGAAACTAGCTTCGGATCAAACTCTATCTCAATCGCTTCAGCATGTCCTGTTGAATCTGCGCAGACATCTTCATAACTAGGATCTTTGAAATCACTGCCTGTATATCCTACTTGAGTCTTTACAACTCCTTTTATCTTCCTGAATGTTTCCTCTACATGCCAGAAACAGCCTGCAGCGAATGTTGCTTTTTCGGATTTCATTTCTTATCCTCTATGCTTTTTCTGTTTAGATGCAGGTAATTCTTATTGGAGATCACTTTCTTTCCTGTCTGTTTTTCTAGCGCTTTTCTTGCATTTCCTGCAATACTGCCGCCTTCTTTTGAGGAATCTAGGCATTCATCATAGCCTTGAGAATCTTTTACTTGGGTTATCTCGCTTGTTGCTTTTTCTCCAAGCATTGTGAATATAAGCTCAAGGTCATCCATGTGGTCTCTTAGGTTCTGGTTCTTTCTCTGAGGAGCCAATCCTTTGATCTCTTTATGCTGTTTTACACCAATACCAAATGTTGCTTTTGAGATCTCATCTGTCAGTATTGCATATTCTCTGTGCTCATCCACTCCTCTTGTCTTCCATTCATCTGTAAGCTCCTGCCTTATCGCAATGCCCCTTAATCTTTTTTCAATCCAGTCTTTAGGGTAGCCTTTCAACTCATATAGCTTCTTCATCCTTTCCTGGGCAAGCTCAGGGTTTTCTATCTCTTTAATGCGCTCATATCCTACTTTTGCAAGCCAGAGCTTGAATGGCTCTGCTTTCTTTGAGGGGATAGATTGGACTATTCTGAACAGATTTTCAGTACTTGCACAGTCTGTCTCTCTCATCTTTCCGTCTTCAGCAGGTAATTTCAACTGTACGATTTTATCGTACGCTTCAAAACCTTCTTCCAAAAGCTTATTCTTTAAATCTGACCAATATCTCTTTGGAATAGAGCTCTCAGTCAATACAGCTACAGCATCCACTACAGAAAACCACCATTCATCATTATGCCAAAGCCTTCTTATATTCATTCCCTGAAATACAACTATAGCATTGTCTTTATCCATCTTAATCACCTTTTAACACCTTATCTCCCCCATTAAATCAGTAAGTAAGCCAAATATATAAATTCTTTCTGTGTTTGTCCAGTGCCGTAGGAGAATGTCCAGTGGAATAATTAAAGAATTTATTTTAATAGAATAGATGTTTACTGGTTATTTCTTCATTGCCTCATTTGCTAGCAATGCATCATACAACACTAACGCAACCATTGCCTCAACTACTGCTACTCCCCTAACAAATATTGCTGGGTCATGCCTGCCTTGGATTCTGAAATTAACTTTCTTTCCATTAACATCAACCGTTTCCTGTTCCTTATATATCGAAGAAGCTGGCTTGAATGCAGCTCTTGCAACAATAGGCATTCCTGTTGAAATGCCGCCTAGAATTCCTCCTGCGTGATTAGATTTGCAAATAATTTTCTTGCCTTTTTTTATGAACACATCATTATCCTGGCTGCCTTTTAAGTTAACAACATTAAACCCTTCTCCAATCTCGATTCCTTTGACTGCGGGTATGCTCATTAAAGCAGAAGCTAATTTTGCATTTAATTTATCAGCAACTGGATCTCCTAAGCCAGCAGGAATACCATAAGCAACAACTTCTACAATACCTCCAATTGAATCTCCTTTTCCCCTTACTTTCATGATAAGCTCTTCAATCTTTTTTGCATCTTTGGAATTAGGAGCTCGTACAATATTCTTCTCAACTTCATCCAGATCAATGCTTTTAACTTTAATATTGCCAACCTGTTTCACATAAGCTTTTATCTTGATGCCAGATTTCTCCAGCTGCTGTTTTGCAATTGCGCCTGCAGCTACTCTTGCTGCTGTCTCTCTTGCACTCTGCCTTCCGCCGCCTCTGTAATCTCTTATTCCATACTTTTTGAAGAAAGTGAAATCAGCATGCCCTGGTCTGAACAGATCTTTAATATTCTCATAATGCTTTGAGTTTGCATCCTTATTCCAGATGACTATGCAGATAGGATGGCCAGTTGTCTTGCCTTCAAATACTCCAGAAAGAATCTCAAATTTGTCTGGCTCTTTTCTTTGTGTAGTTACCTTACTCTGTCCAGGCTTTCTTTTATCAAGCTCTTTCTGTACCAAAGCTTCATCTATCTTGATGCCTGGCTTGACTCCATCAATTACACAGCCAACTGCCTTGCCATGGCTTTCTCCAAATGTTGTTACACGAAAGTATTTTCCAAATGTTGATGACATAAAACATACCTCTATAACCTTAATTGTTTTCTTATTTTCTTTACTATCTCCTGCACAGTTAACTTTGAAGTATCTATCTTAACATCTGCTGCCTTCTCATATAATTTTCTGCGCTTATTTAATACTTCTTCTATCTCATTAACAATGCTTTTGCTTGTCAATGAAGGCCTATCAGAACCCTGTATCCTTTCAGCAATTATGTTGATATTTGCAGTTAATAATATTATTTTTGTGGTTTTATTCTTCTTTAATGCAGCAATATTCTCCCAATCCTCTACTATGCCGCCGCCGCAGTCAAACACACAGTCATCAAATTCAGCTATTTCCGAAATCACTTCTTTTTCAATTGCTCTAAACTTTTCCCAACCAGATTTCTTAACGAGTTCAGAAATGCCCATATTAGCATGTTCAACTATCAAAGCATCTGTGCTAAGCAGTTTATAACCTAACTCATCTGCTAACAATTTACTGACAGTTGTCTTTCCAGTTCCTCTGTAGCCGATTAGTGCGATGTTCATTTTATTGTCAATTATTTTGATATATGTTCTTTTAATTCAGGTCTTTTTTTATACAACCATTCTATTGCATCTATTAATACTTCACTTTTATTTTTATACATTCCACTTCTTACTAAAGCACCAATCTTCATAGATATTGTTTCATCAAGATTAAGTTTTATTTTTTTAACCATTTTATTCTCACCTCTTTATTTTTAATACCCTAACTCCTCATCAACCAAGATTATCGTAAATCTGCCTTTAAACTCTGCCTTATGTATTATCCCTGTGTTGCTCCATAGATTCTCTTTGGTGTATCTGCCAGGAAATAACTTAGCTAATCTTTCTAAATTTTTTGGAATAACTACCTTTTCTATCCTCTCAAATGCTTCCTTGATGCCTTTAACTATCTTATTTTTGCTAACAACTATTATGACTTTTTTAGGTCCATAGATTGTGCTTCCGACCCTGTTGCCTATAGCATCTCCCAAAACTAACTCTCCTTTAAGCGTAATTGCATTAACACTAGTCAAATAATAATCTGCATTCAATGCAGCTCTTCTTTCCTGCATCTCCTGCTCAACGCTTAACCCTTTCTTATATGGGTTATGGAACTTAAATTTGCCAGCAGTCAATGCTTCATGGATGCCTAGCTGCCTTAATGTTGTACTTCCGCCTACAGCAATATCATTTCCTTGTTTAACCCTTTCAAAAACTTTCTCAAATGCTTTCTTACCGTCTTTGACTAAGATTGCTTCGAAGTTGTTCTTCTCGAAGTTTTTTAAGACATGATCAACAATTTTCTTTGTTACTTTCATTTTATTGCAAAATTATAACTGTTTCAATTTCTCCCAATATTCAGGAAATGTCTTATTCACGCAGCTGGGATTCAATATCTTAATGCCAGGAATCTTAAAAGCTGCAATAGCAAAGCACATTGCCATCCTATGGTCATTGTATGTGTTGATTTCTGCGCAGTGTAATCTCTTTAAATCCTCTCCACATCCTTTAATTTCTAATCCAGATTCTAATTCCTCTACATCTCCGCCTAGTTTTCTAAGCTCAGTTGCCATTGCATGCAGTCTATCTGTCTCTTTGATGCGCAGATTCGAGACATTTCTTATCCTTGTTATCCCGTTAGCAAACAATGCAACTACTGCAAGAGTCTGGACAACATCTGGCATACTGTTCATATCCACATCAATCGCTTTCAAATTATTTTTTGGTCCTTCTACTTCAATGAAATTACTCTCTTTATTATCTCCAAATAAAACTTCACATCCCATTTCCTGAAGCAGATTCACAAACTTAATATCCCCTTGCACAGTTTTTGGATTAATATTCTCTACTCTAATTTTTCTGCCAGTAACTGCCGCAATCCCAAAGAAATAGCTTGTATTTGAAGCATCTCCTTCAATAACATAATTATGAGCATCATACCATTGTCCAGTTTTTATCTTGAACTTTTTGTAATTAGTATTTTCAACTTCAACTCCAAATCTGTGCATCACATCTATGGTAATATCAACAAATGGCTTTGAAGCAAGCTCTCCAACAATCTCTATCTCAACATCATGCTCTGCAAAAGGCGCTATCATCAGCAATGCGCTAAGAAACTGAGAGCTTTTCGCTCCGTTAATTCTGCATTTGCCGCCTAAAAATTTGCTTGCTCCTGCTTTGTTTTTATTATTTCCAAATACTGTAACAGGCGGACAATTATTTTTTGCAGAAGCTTTTACTCCTAGCTGCTTTAATGCATCTACTAGATCATCAATCGGTCTTTCAAGCATCCTTGGCTCTCCTGTTAGCACAACTTTACCATCTGCAAGTGTAGAAGCAGCACTTAAAAATCTCATTGCAGTACCTGCATTGCCGACAAATATCTCTTTTTTTGGTGCTTTTAATTTTCCGGAAGTACCATAAACAGTTATTGAGCCTTCTTTTGCTGCATTTGTATTCTTCTTTTTTATATTATTTACAACAATCTTTACTCCTAGCTGCTTTAATGCATCAATCATATACTTAGTGTCATCGCTAAATAACGGATTTCTAATTACACTCTTTCCTTCTGCCAGTGCAGCAACCAATAAAGCCCTGTTTGTGTAGCTTTTTGAACCTGGGACAGAAATAGTTTTTGTTTTATCTGAATTTGGATCTTTTTTATTAGGTTTTAGTTTACTATTATTAATCTCAACAAAATCAAATCTTTTTATAGTTTCATTATTTACATTCTCTAAACTTGTAACAATCAGATCAGCTTGTCTTAGCTTTTCTTTTGGCAAGGTATTTGTAACAGCAATACATTTCATCCCTGCTGATTTTGCAGCCTGCACACCTAAGTTTGCATCTTCAATCACAACACACTCAGACGCATTTAACTTTAATTTTTTTGCAGCTTTCAGATATATCTCCGGAGACGGCTTTGTATCTTTGACATCATCCCCTGAAATAAAGAACTCTAAATATTTATCTACCTTCAATAATTTTGTAATCAACTTAACATTCTCATATGCAGCACTAGATGCAACACATAACCTATACTCTTTGCTTAAACTTTTAATCAACTCAACAACGCCAGGTAATGGCTTAGCGTATTTTTTAATTATTTCCCTAAATCTTTTGTCTTTTAATGTTGCATACTTAACAGGATCCTCTTTTATCTTGTTCTCTTTGAACAGCTGAAAAATTATCTGCTTTGCTCCTCTGCCAAAAAATCTCTTAAAATCTTCTCTGGAAAGATACATGCCAAGGTTCAGCTCTTCGAAGATGTCATTATAAGCCTGAAGGTGATATTTCTCAGAGTCTATCAGTACACCGTCCATGTCAAATACTACTGCTTTTATTTTTATTAGGTTTATGGCTACCATTTTATTGGATAATTACAAAATTTCGAGTCGTCTTAATCTCTACAGATTAAAAGTGGCGACTGCCGACGAATACTGGCTGGAAATATAGAAGAGTTGCTCCTCCTCTACATATAGTGAATTAGCTATGTTAAGCGGTAAATTGTCTTATGTGTCCATAGCTTAGCCAATCGTTGGTATTGCCCGTCGCAACTTAACGTAGTTAATTTGAATTGTGTTCGTCATATATTGGCAGTCGCCACTTTTTAGGTGACTCGTGAGTTACAAATAAGCCCCTAAGCCTTAATCCAATCCCTTACTTCAAAGCGCCTTTGACCAGTATCCTTTTCATCAATCTCAAATCAGGCATCTTGCCTGTCCAGAGCTTGAACTGCTCTCTTGCCTGCAGGATAAACATATCAACGCCAGAAACTATAATTGCATGCCTTTTCTCTGCCTCTTCCAATAGCTTGGTCTTTTCTGGAGAATAAACAACATCAAATACGACTTTTTTCTTATCTAATTTATCCAATATCTCATTGCCAACCGGCATAGCATCTGTGTTTGGAGCCATGCCGATAGGGGTAGCATTAATTAGTATATCAAATTCAACAGCTGCAATCTCTTTTATGCTGCAATATTCTGAATTAAAAGCATTTGCAACTGATTTTGCCTTATGTTCATCAGTATCAGCAACTGTCACAATTGCTCCTTCATTTATCAATGCAGCTAAGATTGCTTTTGCAACGCCGCCTGCTCCTATCATCAATACTTTCTTATCTGCTAATTTTGTGGCTTTTGCCAATGCTTCTAATGCGCCATTATAATCAGTATTATACCCAGATAATTTTCCGCCATTAATAGCAGCTGTATTTACTGCACCGATCATCTTAGCATTCGGATCTTCTTTATTGAGGAATTTTACTATGCTTTGCTTGTATGGCATAGTTATGCTAAATCCATTAAACCTGTCTTTATATGCAGCAAGAAATTTTTTTAAGTCATCCACTAAAAAATTTACATAGACGGCATTTATCTTCTTGTTCTCAAAACACAAGTTATGCACAAGATATCCTTTACTCTCATTCACAGGCTTGCCTATTAGTCCAAATACTTTTGTAGCAGCATCCTGCTTGTTAACTCTGTAAATATTCTTAAGAAGCTCTGCATTTATCTGCCCTGGCGCAGTCATCTTAGTATCTTCTAAGCTCCCAAATGTGAATAAGCTCCCATATTTTGCGCAAAGAACCCTGCTTATCTCTCCATAGCTTCCCATGCAAAATGCAATTATTGGCTGCTTGTCTTTTTTTGCTAGTTCCAACAGCTTGAATATTTTTGCATTATCTTCAATGGTATTTGCCAGTGTCACAATTTTGACAACATAATTCTTCAGCTTGTATTTATTTGCATCTTTCCTTATCTTTTTATAGACAGACATCACATCAGGTGTTTTTTTGAAGTTATGGTAGCTTACGATGAATCTTGTCTTCATCATATCTTTGTCGAACTTCTTTATATCAACACCATAATCATCTTCAAGCTCTTTTCTAATATCATTAACATCAACTTTCTTAAGCAGTTTTAATTTGTCTGCTTCAATGTCAAAGTAATCAGCTTTTTGTTTGATGGATTCAAGAATAAGCTCAATTTTTGTATTGTTATCAATTATACCTGCGCCGCCCTGTTTCCTGTCTCTTGGAGTTACAATGACTGGTTTTTTACAGCTTCTTACAAATCTTAAAAGTTTTCTTAGAATTATCCTGTTTGCAGTAAAGAGGTAATCACTTCTCAGCTCAATTATATCTGCGACTTTAGCGGCTTTCCTAATCTCCTCAAAGCTTTCTATCACATTGTTTGCAGTTATTGGAATTACTATCATGATAAGGACCTTTAAGGTTAATCTCTCTTAAAATATTGGCTATAATTGACTTAAACTCGTTTTAAAGACGTTTAATCTCTTTTAACCCCTTTTACCCTCTAGGTAACACATCTAAAACAGACTCCTTTATTAAGTTATCTTTCAGGCTGCTTCTAATGACTACTTTACCTAAGGCCAATGGCAATATAAACCTTATATCCCCCTTAAAAGCCTTTTTATCGTGATGCATGAGCAGAACTAGCTTATTCAGGTTTGCCTTGCTAACTGCCTTAAAAACATCATCATGGATATTTAAACCTGCTCTTCTAACAAGCAGATTTATTCTTAGCATATCAACATTTTTTAATAACCCAAGCTTATTTGCAATCCTGCTTTCAATCAACATTCCTAATGCAACACCTTTTCCGTGCTTTATCCTATAATTACTTAATGCCTCAACTGCATGTCCTGTCGTATGGCCAAAATTCAGCTTCATTCTCAATAAAGATTCTTTTTCATCTTTTTCGACAATTGCTTTTTTTATTTTCACAGAATCGATTATTATTTTTGTTAATGCAATTACATCTTTTCTAAATATTTTGTCCAGATTCTTTTCAATATATATAAATAGTTTTTTGTCTGCAATTATGCCGTGCTTTATTATCTCAGCTAATCCATTCTCAAGCTCTTCAATAGGCAGAGTCTTCAAGTAATCAATATCTATATACACTCTCTTTGGCTGGGCAAACATTCCAAGGATATTTTTGCCTGCATCTAGATCAACACCAACCTTGCCTCCGATGCTGCTGTCAACCATTGCCAATAATGTAGTTGGGATCTGCACAAATTCAATCCCTCTCATAAAAATAGATGCAACAAATCCGGCAATATCTCCAGCTACTCCCCCGCCAAGTGCAACAATGCAACTCTTTCTGTCTGTGCCTTTTCTTAACAGCTCTCTGCAAATTTCAGTAACAGTAGCAATGTTCTTGTTCTTCTCTCCTGCAGTAAAACTTACTATGTCTGAATTTATCTTATTCTTTTTTAAGACTGCAAGAAGCTTATCTCCAAATAATTTTCTCGTAACATCATCAGTGACAATGATATATTTGCTATGGTTGAATCTTTTTAAGTCATTGATGATATTCTTGTCTAGATTCTCACCTATAACTATGTCATAAGAACTATCTATTTTATACTTTAGTTTTACTTTAAAAACATTTATCATTTTTGTTTATTATTATAATTCAGGTATATTAAATCTTCCTATCCACCGCAGCAGCAACTTTTTTGAATTCTTTCATCATAACCTTTTGCTTCGCAACAAACTTTAGCTTTGCTAAAGTTTGATCAAACCATCGTGATGTCTCACTTCGTTCGACATTACAACTCTTCGATTAAATTTCTATTGTATTAAATCTTCCTTCCTACTGCTTCTGCGACTTTCTTAAACTCTTTCATCATCTGCTTGAGGACTTCTGTTGATACAGTCTGCTCAGCGTCACTTACACTTTTTTCAGGATGAGTATGGCTTTCAATTATCAATCCATCACAGCCTGCAGCAATCGCAGCTTTGCACATAGCAGAAACAAGGCTTCTTCTCCCTGTTCCATGGCTTGGATCAACGACTATCGGCAAATGTGTTAATTCCTTTAATGCAGGGACTGCAGCTAAATCTAATGTATTGCGAGTATGCGTCTCAAATGTCCTTATTCCTCTCTCACACAAGATAACATTTGGATTGCCAGAACTTATTATATATTCAGCAGCAAGCAGCCATTCCTTATATGTTGCCCACATGCCTCTCTTCAAAAGCACAGGCTTTTTTGCTTTTCCTAATTCCTTCAATAAAGAATAATTCTGCATATTTCTTGTGCCTACTTGTAAAATGTCTGCATACTTCTCAACTAAAGCAACATCCCTAGGATCAACAACCTCTGTAACTATCTCTAATCCAGTCTCTTCTCTTGCAGCAGCTAAATACTTTAATCCTTGCTCACCTAACCCCTGAAAATCATATGGCGCACTTCTTGGTTTGAATGCTCCGCCTCTCAATATCTTTGCTCCTGCTTTCTTGACTTCTTTTGCAATAGAAATTATCTGCTCTTTATTCTCAACTGCGCAAGGCCCTGCCATTACAACAATCTCTTTTCCTCCTATTTTTACTCTATCAGCAGCATTGCCGTCTTCTCCAACTATTATTATAGTATTTTCTGGATGATATTCTCTTGCAGCCAACTTATATGGCTTGAGAACTTCCATAACTTTATCAACATCATCCATGGCTTCAACAGTATCTTTGTTCAAGATGCGTTCATCACCGATGACTGCAATCACTGTCCTTTCTGTACCGTATAATGGGACTGGTTTAAGCTTGTTTTTTGCAACCAAATCAATAACTAGCTCTATATTCTCTTTCTTCGCTCCTTGCTTCATTACGATTATCATTTCATCATCTCCCTTCAGATAATTACAAATTATATTTTTACAATATTCTCAAAAGACAAAGCCACAGCTTAATCTTTCATTACATTAATTAAATAAAAAATAATTAATTTTACTTCATAAATTTCCCAACTGCTGCTGCAATTGGTTTTATCTCTTTAATCAGCTCTGCCAATCTTTTTGGACTAATTGTCTGGTCTGCATCGCTTACACTTTTTTCTGGCTCTGTATGGCACTCTATTATCAATCCATCACAGCCAGCTGCTACTGCTGCCCTTGACATAGGGATGACTAAATCATATTTTCCAGTTCCATGGCTAGGGTCAACAACAATCGGCAAATGTGTTAGTTTTTTTAACACAGGCACAATTGCAAGATCCAGTGTATTTCTTGTGTATGTGTTAAATGTCCTTATTCCTCGCTCGCACAAGATAACATTATGATTGCCTTCTGACATTATATACTCAGCTGCCATCAAAAACTCTTCTAAAGTTGCGCTCATGCCTCTTTTCAAAAGCACTGGCTTTTTTTGTTTGCCTACTGCTTTTAACAACTTGAAATTTTGCATATTTCTTGTGCCTATTTGCAAAATATCAGCATACTCAGCAACTAGTGGAACTTCATGTGTATCAAGCACTTCTGTGATTATTGGTAATCCGGTTTGTTCTCGTGCTTTTGCCAGATGCTTTAATCCTTCTCCTTCCAATCCCTGGAATGCATATGGAGAGCTTCTTGGCTTGAATGCTCCTCCTCGTAAAATCTGCGCGCCTAGTTTCTTCACTTCTTTCGCAATCCCGCAGATCTGCGCTTCACTCTCTACTGCGCAAGGTCCTGCCATGATGATTAATTCTTTGCCGCCTATTTTTACTCCATTCACATCAATTATTGTGTCATGCGGATGAAAATCTCTACTTGCGAGCCTGTATGGCTTGAGAACTTCCATGACTTTCTCAACGCCTTCCATCGCTTCAATCTGCTGTTTATTGAGCTTTCTTTCGTCTCCAATCAGCCCAAGTATTGTAACTTCAACGCCTTTGCTCTCATGTATCTTAAACCCAAGATCGATTGCACGCTGTTTTATGTGCTGTATCTGTTTCTCAGTTGCATTTTTCTTCAGTACTACTATCATGGTCTCACCTTTGCAATTTTATATGTTTTAATTATTGTTATCATAACTCTTTTTGCTTTTCAATTCTCTTATGCCTTATTCTTTTCTTAATTTTTTTATCTACTTATCATCTCAACTCTTTTTCTCTTCTTATATCAAAGCTTTTTGCATGATCTTTCAAGCAGTTAGAATTATCTTCTTATTAATCTATCTGCCAGAAAAACGATGCGCAATCCTCATCTAGCAAGAGGACTTAATAGCTAAAATAATAGAAGCTGTAAGCTAAGTTAAAACTGCCTGAATTCAATTTTCCAGAGTTATTGCCTGCTTTCATAATGCTTAGAAAACACAGGTAATATATAAAATTTGCTACGAAAAAACCTGATTAAGAAAAAATCTAAAAAAATAAAAGAAAAAACATATTTAAAATCTAACAACATCCTTTACCTTTTCCTTTATCCATCAAATCACCTCCATGGATAGTTTATGATTTATGTATCTTTATATCTTATATATCTATTACTATTAACTTATTGCTATATAACGATTGTGTATATACTATATGGCATTGATCTAATTGGTAATTATCTATTAAAAGACGCATTTAAGTGGTTTATCTTACTATAAATTTTAACTCAGAACTTATCTAAACTCTCTTCCTTGCAATCGCTTTCTTTGCGTGCTTCACAATGTCTTCAGCAGTTAACCCATACTTCTTATATAATTCTGCAGGCTTTCCGCTTTCTCCAAACCTATCTTTGACTCCAACCCTCTCTAAAGGAGCAAGAGCATATTCTGTAAGAACTTCAGAAACAGCGCTTCCTAACCCTCCAATTATGTTATGGTCTTCTGCTGTAACTATCGCTTTTGTTTCTGTCGCTGCTTTTATTATTAAGTCTTTGTCGATTGGCTTGATTGTATGGATATTAATTATTCTTGCAGAAACTCCTTCACTCTCTAATAATTTGCCTGCATCTAGGGCAATTGAAACTAGTGGCCCTGTGGCAAATATTGTCACATCTTTGCCATCTTTTAACAATACGCCTTTACCAAACTCAAACTTATAATTTGCATCAAACAAGACAGGAATTTTTTCTCTTCCAATCCTTAAATACATTGGACCAGTATGTTCTGCCATTGCATAAGTTGCTTTCTCTGTCTCAATAGCATCTGCTGGAGATAGCACAACCATGTTTGGCAAACTTCTGTAGACAGCTACATCTTCAATGCACTGTGCGCTGTCACCATCATCTCCGGTCAATAATCCAGAATGGCTTCCGACAATCTTGACGTTTAAATTTGTTCTTGCAACTGAATTTCTTATCTGCTCAAAAGCTCTTTCTGTGAAAATTGCAAATGTGCTTGCAAATGGGATTTTGCCTGAGTATGCCAATCCAGCAGCTGTTGTAATCATGTCTTGTTCAGAGATTCCAAAATTGATTGTCCTATCTGGAAACTCTTTTGCAAACAAGATGCTTTTTGTGCTTTTGCCTAGATCAGCTTCAAGATTGACAACTAGCTTGTTCTCTTTCCCTAAATTTAATAGGGCTTTCCCAAATCCATCTCTTGTTGCGATCATTTCTGGCATTTTTGTTCACGTGTTTTATAATCTTATTTTAATCATAAATATATTCAAATATATTATTAATCATCATAATCTTTGTATCATTATCCGTTCTTATTCAACTCTTCCATTGCCTGCTTGAACTCAGCATCATTAGGCGCTTTACCATGGAAGTCAGGATTATTCTCCATGAATGATACTCCTTTGCCTTTTACTGTCTGCGCGATTATCACGCATGGCTTTCCGTTTACGATTGCAGGATTATTTGCATCATCCAAAGCTTTCATTATCTGCTTTACATCATGACCGTCTATCTCAATCACATGCCAGTTAAATGCTTTCCATTTATCTGCTATAGGTTCAATGCTTTTTGTCTTCTCGACAAACCAGTCATTCTGGATTTTGTTCCTGTCAAGCAAAACAACCACGTTATCCAATTTATGGACTCCTGCTGTCTGGGCAGCTTCCCAAACCTGGCCTTCCTGTGTCTCTCCATCTCCTACCATCACATAAACTTTGTAATCTTTCTTGTCCATCTTTCCTGCAAAAGCTATTCCATTTCCGTAAGATAATCCCTGCCCCAATGAACCTGCGCTCATCTCTATTCCAGGAATATGTATTGAAGTATGACCCTGTAGTAATGCATTTAATTTTCTATATCCCAACAACTCTTCTTTTGGAAAATATCCTAACTCTGCTAAAATAGAATACATTGCCGGAGTACAATGACCTTTGCTCAGTATAAACCTGTCTCTATCTGCCCACTTTGGATTCTTTGGGTCATGATGCATCTTATAATAATAAAGAACTGTCAGCATATCAATTGCGCTCAAACTTCCTCCAGGATGACCACTTTGTGCTCTATATACCATCTCAACAATAACTTTGCGCAGAGAATTAGCTGTCGTTTTAAGCAGTTCAGGATTCGTGACCTTTTGCATCTTACTTACCTATTTTTGCCTCTAGTTATCTCAAGTATCTTTTCGAATACTCCTGTAATCTTGCCTGGATTTAAATTGTTTTCGCTGCAGAATCTTCTGATGCGGAACTTGATTTCCTGTTCTCTTTTCTTATCAAATATGGGGGTAAAATTTCGTGCCTTAATCTCTCCAATCTTTGCAGTCAAAAGAAAACGATTCTTGATGAGTTTCAGCATATTTTTATCTATGCTGTCTATCTGTGCTCTTAATTTACTTAGTTTTGACTTATCTGCCTTATCCATTATTCCTAGAAATCACAGGAAGTTTATAAATTATAATGCTCAAAAATAACGTAGTAAAATTAATCGAGAAAAGAATCAAATAAAAATAATAAAACAAAAAGAAAAAATAAAGTGCTTACTGCACTTTGACTATCTGCAATGCAGGCTTTAATTCTTTCCATGCAAGATCAAACAAACTATCTAATGCGCTTGCAAAGAATGGTGTATTAACCCATATACCTACATCATAAGTCGGATGGACTTCCTTGTCATCCAATACCATGAAGATAAGCTCTTTGCTATCAACAACACAGAATCTTGCGCTGATTTTGTCAACATGCCTTACATCAGCAACCTCTGACAAATCTTTTACAGCATTTCTGCATTCTTTTGTGATTGGTGCAGCAATCCTTATCTTGACGCCGCGTTTTTTTAATTTTTCAAAAGTTGGCTTTAAGCTGTCTACCTTTCTAATCAAGCCTTGGGTTGTTGTCATCAGAGTAACAGTTTCTTCTGCTCCTCTGATTGTCAGCTCAAGATGATTGTATAAGTTATGCCTTCCGCGCAAACTTCCAGAAAGCTCAGTTGGCTCAACAAGCTCTATTCCTTGTGTGTGCAGTGTGTTTAGTTCGCCAATTACTTCTGTGCTCTTCATTGTTTCTAAACGTGTTATCTTCTCTTCAGCATCTTCCTTCATATTTTTCTTAACACGCTCTACAACTTCATTTGGAGCAACAGCTACATATTTGATTGGCTTGCCTAATTTCATAATAACAAAACCTTTTTTTTCAAGGCTTTCAAGAACATCATAACTTCTTGATCTAGGTACGTTAGCTATGTCGCTTAATTCTCCTGCGGTAGAAACTCCGCGAGAAAGTAATGCAGTCCAAATCTTTACTTCATAAAGATTCAGTCCAAAATATCTTCTTAATTTGCTTAAAAATTCTTCTTTTACAATCATAGTGCTCTCCCCCTTTTTTTATTACTGCAGGATAAAATGAAACTACTACTATTAATATGTTACTATTTTTTACCCTGCTCTAGTGCATTAACTGATAACTCATTAATGGGGTTATTTACTTTAAAGTGTATAATACCACTTTGAAGTAGATTGTTATTATATCACAACTACTATTTAAATCTTTTGTACTTACAAATTTATACCTCTCCTAATCCAGGACAGAGCTTTTGGCGCAGCAAACTTTAAATAGTTGACAATATTTAAAATACCTTAAGTAAAGCCAATATGGATTAGGCTTAAAAGAGGTTAGGATGACGGCTGATAAAACTGCAATTATAATCCTTAAAGACTTCAGAAAGGAATTTGGGCAAAAACTTGTGCTTGATAAGCTTAATCTGGAGATCAAGCAGGGAGAAATATTTGGCATTGTAGGCATGTCTGGTTCAGGTAAAACTACGATTTTGAATTCTATCATTGGCTTCTATCAACCAGAGGAAGGAGATGTTCTGTTTAAGGACGGGGAGAACTACAAGTCTGTCTACAAGCACCCTCTGCATGTAAATAGCTTATTTGGGTTTGCAAGCCAGCAAGCAAGTGTTTATCCAAGACTGACAGTTGAGGAAAATCTAGATCATTTTGGTAGTTTGTATAATATTCCAGGAAAACAAAAGCATGAAAGCATACAGCAGCTTCTAAAATTGACAAAGCTTGAAGACTCAAGGACAAGGCTTGCAGTAAATCTTTCTGGCGGAATGCAAAAAAGATTAAGTATCGCTTGCGCATTAATCCATTCTCCGAAAGTCCTTATCTTAGATGAACCTACATCTGACTTAGATCCAATGCTGAGAAAGCAGACATGGGACTTAATAACAAGAATAAATGAGAATGGCACAACTGTCATAATCGCATCACATTTCTTAGAAGAGCTTGAACATACTTGCCATAACATGGCAATATTGCATAATGCACAGTTAGTTGCAGTTGGTAGCCCTGATGAGCTGAAAGATAATTTTTCTAAAGATTATCAGATACATCTTGAAACTGAGCAGGCAGATTATAAGCAGATAATTGCCAGCCTTAAAGCTTACAAGAGTATTATAACAAATTCAGAAGTCCGGGACAACAGATTAATTTTGCATACTTCAAAGCCAGATGCTGCATTGCATTATGTGCTGCATACTCTGCATGTTACAAAACAAAAGCTCGCAGATTTATATGTGAGCAAGCCAAGTCTTAATGAAGTGTTTGCATCATTGACACAGGAAAATAAGTAACCTAACTTAAAAAATATATTAGTTAAAAAAATAACTTAAAAAATAATAAGATACTCATAAAAACATAACGGGCAAAAAATAAATCAGAATAATACAGAAATAATACTTCACAAAATGCTAAAAATCGCAAAAATAATAAAGAAAGACATGAAGCTTTTGCTTAGGTCAAGAACTTCTTCGCTTATAGTCATATTTGGGCCGTTGCTTGTCATGCTTCTTGTAGGCGCAGCTTTTAACAATGCAAACAAATACAGCATAAGTGTGAGCGTATATTCAGACAAATATTCTGAGCTTACAGAATCTTTTTTAAAGAAACTATCTGAAAATAAATATTCAATCACTAAATCCTCTTCCAACGCTACTTGTATAGAAAGCGTCAAGCAGGGAACTTCACATCTCTGCATCTTATTTCCTGGCGATCTAAAAACCTCAGACAACAAACAGAATGAAGTTACTTTTGTTGCAGATTATTCAAGAGTCAATCTTGTGTATATGGCAGTTGAGACATTGTCCAGCAATCTAGGTGAGGAATCAAAGTCAATCAGCTTAGACCTTACCCAAACATTGCTTACAAAGATTGAAGATACGAAATTAACCTTGTTAGCATCTCTTGCAACCATCAAAGAAACTAAAGACAAGAATACTGAGCTTACTGCCAAGAATAAAGAGCTGGTTGATAATTCAGGAAAAGTCAGCTCTGCATTGGACGGATTAACTAGCAATATCGATATTGTAGGCTCTGCAAACAATAAGGTAAAAGATACATTTACTTCTTTTAAGACAGATACTGGCACAAGAGTGGCAGAAATAAAATCAAAACTTTCTGGTGTGAAAACTGCAATAGACTTATTGCCAAATGTTACAGACGATACAAAAACTTCTCTTAAGGATAATGTTGATATCTCTATAGGAAATGCAGAGAGCATCGAATACAAGCTTAGCACTTCAGTCAACACGACAGATGCAAGCTGGAAAGAAGTCAATGACTTAGTCACTCAATTAAAGCAGAACATAGATAATTCAAGAGTCTCATTGCTAGCAGTAAATGCCAACTCTAAATCGATAGATGAAGCATTGTCGGCGAGCTCAACGAAAGTTACTTCTTTGGAAACATCAATTAATGGCATATTAACAAACATCGGTGCAATACAAGTCACAAGCGCAGAAAAGATAGCTTCTCCAATTATTACCAAAATTATACCTTTGCTTGCAGAAAAAACACATCTTAACTACATCTTCTCTGGTCTGATAGCATTGGTAATAATGTTCATTGCTCTCTTGCTTTCTACAACAATCGTGATGATGGAAAAAACTTCGCCAAGCTATTTCAGGAATTTCATCACACCAACAAGAGATATTGTATTTGTTACTGCAACATACTTTAGTACATTGATACTTGTCCTTGTGCAGATGATTGTAATACTTGCAGTTGCAGCTTTTTTCTTTAATACTTTGCCTGTAGATAATCTACTTAACATCTATCTTGCAGTCGTGCTTATTACAACTGTATTCACTCTCATAGGTATGCTTATTGGCTATGTCTTTAATACCCAAGAGACAGCAATACTTGCAAGCATCTCATTTGGGAGTGTTGCATTATTGTTATCCAACATGATTTTGCCATTGGAAAGTATGCCCGAATATATCAGGAACATTGCCCAGTATAATCCTTTTGTAGTTAGTGAGAACATATTAAAAAATACTATCCTGTTCCAGGCAAATCTTTTTGCAGTCAAGGACATAGTCATTTTATTGAGTGTTTTTTCTCTAATATTATTCTCAGTCATAATGTTCCTGCAGGGCTTTACCAAGAAGCACTTATTGCATAAATTACTCTATAAGACAAAACATTCCCTATTAAAAAATGACGGCAGCATAGAAAAATTACTCTCTCGTGCAGAGCATGCATTGAACAGAAATTCAAGGGAAGAGGCATTCAACTATTACATGCAGGCAAAAGATTTGTATGAGAAATTAAGAGAAGAAAAGCATCCTTCATCCCAGCAAATCTATAACAAATTAAGCGTAATAACAGAGAAGCTTAAACTGGGCTATGTGTTTAAGTGAGCAAAAGAATAATAAATTGAATAAAAATATAAATAACGCAGTATTCTAATAGATTACTATGGCAGACGAGCCTAAATTCATTTGTGATTTGTTTGACCTAGATATACCTTCAGTTTTTACCATAGGATCTGATGAACGTGCTCAATCGCGAGAGCTTGATATTGTTATAGCACATTCACAATTGATAGGAGAACTAAAAAAAAGAAAAGTTGATTCTTTATATTGGCAAATGATATTAAATAAAGGCACTACTAGATCAGCAGTTGCTTATGATAATAGAGATTATCTTCTTGTTCCTGAATATCTTGGTTTAGTTCAGGCAATTGAAAAGTTTCCAGATGAGTTAAAAGCATGGGCACTTAAAGGTTTAAAAGTTAAGGTAAGAAATTTAGATGAATTCAAGCAATTGCCTCTAAAGCTACAATTATTAATTTATGATGTTCGTGGCAAATATCTAAAATCAAAAGTTAATAGCATTTATGCGCATCATGGGTATGATCATACCAGTTTCCTGGTAACTTATTCAGAGAATAGAACTGAAAAAAGCGAGCCCATGCTAACTTTTACTCTTGCAAAAATAGTAGATGAAAGAAAGAAAAGACAAGTATCAGATGACTATCTTGTAGTATTATTTGCAGATGCATCTGAAGGTTTTTTCTTGTCTAACTTAACTTGTTATAAAGTTCTAAAAGCATTAGAAGAAAAGATGTTATTAGGCTCTCCTAGGGTTCCTGCTAGCAATAAAAGATTTGCTAAATATTCTATATCTACATTATATAGATTAGATTATAAACAAGAGAAAGAGTCAGATGCCATGGGGCATACACATATGGCTGAAGAGATAACACTTAATTGATAAAATCAAAAATTATCATATTATAATCTCTATTACTTCTTCCTCAGCTCAAAGCTTATCTGCTTGCTTGCTTCGACAGCAGGTTGGTCAAATGGGTCTACATCTCTCAAAAGAGCAGAATACACTGCAACGAGCTGCCAGAACGCAATAAGCTCTCCCAGATTCTTTTCATCTGCAGTATCAACAGAGACATCTATCACCGGAATATTCTTTCTGATTGTATTCTGGTAAACACCTGAAAACTCATATTCCAATGCTTTAGAGAGCTTTTCTCCTTGTAAAATCTTCAATGTAGCATCATTAAGCTGAATCTTTTGTAGTTTGTTAGATATCTTTAGTTTTACTTCAGTCTCCGAATTTTTCGTGCGCAAAAATACTCCAGCAACATTCCTTCTGCCTCCAAAAAATCTTTGGTTTGTGTGATGCTGGCTCTCAGGGGCAGAGCTGAAATAAACAGTCTGGCCTCGTCCAAGTTTGCACACGCTTTCATGCAGTAATTGCACTATCAAATTTCCAAATCCATCTAATTGAGAAGAATATATCGGCATAAAAAGTTCAGTAAATCCGTTATATTCCAATGAAGATAAGGCAAGCGCAGTCTGTGCAGCAATATTTTCTATTTTGTAGAATTTGTTGTATACTTTTTGCGCAGCTTCATCTACTTTTTTTATGTCTATTCCGCATAAAGCAGCAGGCAGGTAAGCAACCTCACTTGTTCCAGAGAATCTTCCTCCAATCTCTGGGTGCTCTAATGCAAGATATTTTTTTTCTTCAGTTATCTGCCATAAAGTCCCTTGCTTAGATGTGATTGCTATGCAAGCGTATTCATTATTTTCTTGTAATGCAAGCAATGACTCTATCACTCCTACTGTATTGCCTGATTTGCTTATTGCTATCAATAATGTATTTTTTGCAGGAAAATTCTCTTTTACAAAAGAGATCACTTCTGGCTGCATTGTTGTTACTACAAAAGCCCTCTTCCTTAACCTATGGGCAAACGCTTTATGGAATGCATGAAAGCTTGTTATAGAGCCACCATTGCCTATTAACACAATATTCTCATATTTATCATACTTCTTTTTTATCTCATTTATGCGTTTGAAATCTGTATTATGGCTGATAAATGAAGGCTGTAGTTCCTTGACTTTTGTTTTTAACTTCTCAACTATATGCGGTATGTCATATTTTACTTTTACATTAGACAAATCTACATTAACTGCCATATTGAGAGTAATCAAAATAAAGTATTTAAAGATATCCATCTATTATGTAGTTATGCCAGTAATAATAGTCTCAGGAAGCGTATGCACAGGTAAGACAACATTAGCAAAAGCTTTGGCAGAAAAACTTGGGTTTAGATATTTTGATGTTAACAAGATCATAATTAAATATAAGCTTGCTGAAGGGTATGACAGGAAATATCACAGCAAAATCATTGATGAAAAAAAACTGGCAAAAGTTCTTGCGCATTTAATTGAGCTTAACAAAAACTGCTTTGGTATGGTAATTGACAGCCATTTTTCTCATTATCTGCCAAAAAAGTATGTTGATTTGTGCATCATAACAAAGTGCAATCTTAAGGTTCTAAATAAAAGACTAAAGAAACGATATCCTAAATTACCACAAAAAGTCAAAATTAACCTAGAGACAGAGATATTTGACACTTGTTTGGTTGAAGCAACAGAAGCAGGGTACAATGTGTTGGCTGTTGATACAACGAAAAAGATTAATATTGATAAATTATCGAAAGAAATAAATAAGAGACTTGCTAAATAAAACCTTATGTCAGAAATACTAAAGATATTAAATTATGTATTTGCAATCGTGCTTTTTTCTATGGGAGCATTGCCGTTATTACAGGGATATGGTATCATCAGCTCAAATCCTCTTAGTTTTGTATCTGGCACATTAAAAACTCTCATACTCTTAATCTCTGCATTGTACCTCTCTATAGATGGATTTGGTGAAGAGCATCTGATAAAATCTCTAAGCTTGTTTACAGCTCTAATCATAGCATTGATAGTCTTTATTCCGATAATAAATCAGGCAGGATGGATAAGCTTTACATTGCCCGGATTTGTTTATGCCATAGAAAACTATCTGTTTGTTTTAGGCGGAATATTCTTGATAATAGGCGCATTCATTCATCATTAAATCCTAATCATGTTACAACTAAATGAGATTAAGAAGATAGCATATTCTGCTCGGAAAAAATTTGAAACTGATAAGATTCCAATCAATAAGCTAAAGAAACTATATCTTGCTTACAATAAGATGCCAAACATAAAAAAATTCCTATTGCAAGCAAAAAAATTATTTCCGAAACTTAACTGTGGCTTAGCTACTGTATATCTAAAATACATGCTTGGTTCTGGCAAGATAGTAAACGGCAAATACAAAAATAATAATCACACATTTCTTTTGCTCGCAAATAAACAAAATAAACTGATTATTGATATAACTGCAGACCAATATGAAGGTCCAAAAGTATATGTCGGCAGGATTAAGAAGCCATGGTCTCTTTTGTAGGTCTTTGGCATAAATTTATATATCTTGATTTATTCTAAATTCATAAAATGCGAAAAATCCCGAGAACATTAAGCACACAGCATCCTGACAATGTCAGCAATGCGCCTTTTGCTGCTCATTCAGTAATTGGCGGAGAAGCAGAGATTAAGGAAGCATACTATGCATTCTCTGCCTTGAATTGCGACGAGCAGCTTTGGGACTCTGAAGGTAAAGAGACAGACAATTACGTTGTAAAGAAATTGCTTTCTGAAAATCCTGATTATTTCAAAAAAAAGCGACTTGGAAGAGATAAGCAGCTTCTCCTTAGGGTGCCTAATCCGACTGTGGAAGGCAATGAAGCAAAATTATTATTGGAGATTCTTGAGAGTATCCCTAGAAGCTATGACGTGGCTCATCAGGTATATGATGATACTATTGCACCAATATTTGAAGTCGCTATCCCTATGGTGACAAGCGAACGTTGTCCAATAAGAGTAGCTGAATACTACAAGCAATTTGTTGTAGGAAAGCAGGCAAAAAAATTATTTCCTAATGACATTCCTCTCTCAAAATGGATCGGTGAGTTCAAGCCAGATACTTTGCGTGTCATCCCTTTGAGAGAGGAATGGGAAGCAATTTTAGATTCTGCTAAAATAGTTGAGAAATTTGTAAAGTTTGAAAAAATTGATGATTATCAGAGAGTTTGGTTAGCTAGAAGCGACCCTGCATTGAATTATGGTAACCTCTCTGCACTTTTATTGTGCAAGGTTGCGCTGCAAAGATTGCATGCAGTTGAGCAAAAGCTTGGGATTGAGATCTATCCCATGATCGGTGTGGGAACTGCTCCGTTCAGAGGAAATTTCAAGCCAACACAGCCAGAAAAGCTTCTAAAAGGATATCCTAGCGTGCAGACATTTACTCCGCAGAGCGCTTTCAAGTATGATTATCCAGAAAAAACAGTCAAAAACGCAATTGAAACAATCAACAATACAAAACGAAAAAAGCCAGTTTATGTGGATGAGGAAAAAACACTTAAAATTATTGACAAGATACAGGAGCAATATGAAAAAGAAATAATTGTCTTAGCTCCTTACATAAACAGGATGTCGCAGTTCGTTCCCCGAAGAAGATTAAGGAAATTGCATATTGGGTTATTTGGTTACTCCAGAAAATCAGAGCGCGGCTTAGTATTGCCAAGAGCAATCACGTTCTGCGCATCCATGTACAGCATTGGACTGCCGCCTGAGTTGCTTGGATTGACAGCATTAAATGATTATGATACAGATGCATTGCATTCCTGTTATGCAAACTTTGAGTATGACCTGAAAGAAGCTCTTAGCTATCTAAATAAAGCAAACTTAGAGTATCTGCCAGACATGATAAAAGAAAATGTTCTAAAGATTGTAAAAGAATATGGGTCTGATTCTGATGGCTATGATGAAAATACAGCGCACAACAAGATAACTTCCAAAATAATGCATGACTTCAGGACAGAGAGCTTTAAGGGAATCTCTGATGATATTGTTGAGGCTGGCAGAATAAGGAAGTTCTTGGGCTAAGATTGTTATTAATTAGTATTAGATAGAATTTAGAAAATATGAAATTCTAAGTTAAATATATAAACATTCTCCATCTTAAGTATATCCAACTAAACCAGATGTTGTTGATAAACATGAAAACCCAGCTTTCATCCATCGAAATACACTATTTAGCAACAGAACTCCAATTTTTAGTAGATGCGAAAATAGATCGTATTTATCATCCAGAAGAAAAAGAGCTTTTGCTGCAGCTGCATCTTCCAAACCAGGGCAGGAAGATCATGCGCATTGCAGTTCCAAATTTTCTCTATCTTACAGACACAAAACCTGAAATGGATTCAGAGCCGACAGAATTCTGCTCCTTGTTGCGCAGAAGGATAGAAAATGCAAGAGTTAGGGCAATAGTACAGAAAAATTTCGAAAGGATTATCGAGATTCTGCTTGAGACAAAAGAACATAAGTATAATCTGATTATTGAGCTGTTTGCGCGCGGCAATATAATCCTGTGCGATGAAAAATACACTATAATTGCAGTTTTAGAGCAGCATGTAATGAAAGACCGTTCTTTAAAGATTAAAGAGACATACAAGCTGCCTGTTAGGGAGTTTAATCTATTTGAACTGACTAAAGACCAATTATCTAAATTAATACAAAATTCTGTACAAAATGCTGTCGTGAAATCACTGGCCATGGATCTTGGCACAGGTGGCATATTTGCAGAAGAGCTCTGTTTGCTTGCAAAGATAAACAAGCAAAAAAAGCCGATTGATGTGACAGAAGAAGATTTAGATGCATTATTCTCTGCAATCAAGAAGATTCGTGCAAAAAAGCTGCAACCGTTATTAGTGCTTAAAGATAATAAGTTAGATGATGTTATTCCGTTTGAGCTTAGTTATTATGAAGAGAAGGAAACTGGTAATAGTGAAACAGATAAAGATGATAAGAATTATAATACTAAAGAACATCAAAATTACACTTTTGAAAAAACTCTTACCTTAAACCTTGCATTAGAGAGGTATTTCTCTTTAGGGATAAGAAAAAAGCCTGCTGCAATAATAAAATCAGAGAAAGAGATGCAGAAGATACAGACAATAATAACAGAACAGGAATCACTTGCAAAGGACATGGATAAAAGAGAGCAGGAAATAAGGCAGAAGGCAGAAATAATCTATAATAACTACCAACTGATCGATAATCTACTCAAGGAGCTTAAAGAGATTGCGCAAAAGCATCCATGGAAAGAGATCAAAGCAAAGCTTCAAGGGCATAAATTGATAAAATCAGTAGATGGCAAGGATAAATTTATAGTAGTTGAGCTAGATATGTAAATGAGTGAAAACATGAGCTTCTTTTTAGAAAGATACAAAAAACTAGGGCATGATATTGATGTAAGTGATATAGAAAAAATTCGTGCTAATTTAGGTTCTTTTCAGACAATTAGGATTAATACCTTAAAAATTAATGAAAAAGACTTAATTGCCAGATTAAAAGCAAAAAATGTTATTTTAGAGAAAGCTCCATTTACAGACAATGGCTATAAGGCAAAAGCTCGGTTTTCTCTAGGATCAACTCCTGAATATCTACAAGGTCATTATTATCTGCAGGAAGCTGCTTCCCAGGTTCCTGTACAAGTCCTCTCTCCTAATCAAAATGAGATTGTCTTGGATATGTGCGCTTCTCCTGGAAGTAAAACTACTCAGATTGCGCAATTGATGCAAAACACAGGAACAGTTGTTGCGCTTGATATAAACAAGAATAAGCTGATCTCTTTGAGAAACAACATTTCAAGATTGGGGATTAAAAACACAATCGTGTATAATATGGATGCAGCTGATGTTATGAGATTAGGGCTTAAGTTTGATAAAATATTGCTGGATGCGCCTTGTTCTGGCAATCTTACACTGGAAAGAAACTGGTTGGACAAAAGAAAGCAGAAAGATTTGATTAAAATCTCTGAAACGCAAAAAAAATTATTAAAAGCAGCATTTTCTGTCCTAAAGAAAGATGGCATGATTGTCTATTCAACCTGCAGCTTAGAGCCTGAAGAGGATGAAGAAGTTGTAAATTATGCTATTGATGAGTTGAATGCAAGTCTCATTAAGATAACCGATGAAAAGTATAAGCAGGCATTTAATCCTCAGCTTCCAGGCACATTAAAGTTCTGGCCTGAGATTACTGAAACGCAGGGTTTTTTTGTTGCAATCATTTGTAAGAAATAAATAAAAAGTAAAATAAGGCAATCAATAAAGATCAACTAAAATAGTCGCCAAAATTTGCAGTATTCTACTCTCAAAACAGGAATATTTATAAATAACTGGCTATTTCAATGCTCTAGGACGGTCATAGGGGCCTGGTTCTACCCGTTCCCATCTTGAACACGGAAGTCAAGCAAGCCTCCGTTCTGGATTGTACT
>Ga0209211_10003192_pt1 | contig 27064 bp, 30 predicted proteins | sample RifGroA2_FD_183992 | JGI IMG/M metagenome (GOLD analysis project Ga0209211, IMG submission 183992) | Groundwater microbial communities from Rifle, Colorado, USA - Groundwater A2 (SPAdes) (version 2) | ecosystem: Environmental > Aquatic > Deep subsurface > Groundwater | place: Rifle, Colorado...
AACGTACTTTCTAAGTACGCTTCCGCTCGTCAGTTTCTCGCGCGCCTTGCATCTGAGACCTTTTTGACCGGCCTGAGTTAAGGGTTTTTCAACACCCTCTCTAGGACTCAACAATTCTGAAGAAAGCAAAGATATAGAAGTCAGACGCCAGGCTTCTCCCACTACCGTATGCTAATCTGTTGCGTATGCCGCGCTACTCCATGTGCCCAGCCAGAAATTGCCGCGCGTCTTACGGGAGCTGCATACGATGCTGAAATGTTGTATCTACTTCGAAGGCTGCGCGGCGGCTTTGATCGGAATGCCTTTCCTTTCGAGCTCTTCGACCACGGTCTTGGCGCTTGCATTGCCCTGGCTCGCAAGCTCGGCGGTTTTAGTTATGAGCGTCTCTATCTGCGCCCGAGCCTTTTGCGCCTCCTGCATCGCCGCTTCGAGGTTCCCCTTCAACTGGCTCAGATCACTTCGCTCGAGTACAAGCTGCACGGCTTGGAAGCCAAACCAGACAAGCAGGGAAACGACGGTTAGAATCAGTGGAAGACTCGAGACGCGTCTTTCGCCGGGCCCGGGTTTCGCCGCGTCATTATCTCGGATTTTTTCCGTTGTCTGCGATTCGTTTTCCATAAAGACTACTTTGCGCCGCCCGCCGCCCTGGGATTGCCGACAATGCTGATGCCCTGGGACGCGAGCAGATTTTTGATCTGTTCGTCATTGTTTTTTACGGCGACGCTCGCTAGAGCCGTCACGATTTCCCGGTGGAGTCCTTCCAGTTGGATACTTTGAGTGATGAACTGTTGGCGCTCGGTGACCTGCAGGCGGAGAAATTGATTGCCAAGACTCAAGAGCAGATTTACCAACACCAGGAGGAGTATCAACCCAGCCAGCGGAGTCAAAAAGCCGATTCTCTTTAAGACATTTGCAGCCATTATCTACCTCAACGAACGTGTGAAGTTCAGTTCTCCAAATATGTCGACGCCCACGATATATTCTATTTTACCTCAAACCGGGCAGTCGCTGCAAACTCTCGATCCTTTGGTACCTTCGGATTCCGGGGACATAATATTTATTTCTTCTTGACTCCCAGTGTTATTGTCTAATACTTTTCGCTCATGGCTAGGATTTTCAAGGAATCATGCTTCAGGAGGAATTGATCATGAACTTCAAGACTGTCGCGCTGCTGCATCCAGGTAATATGGGCGTTACCATTGGCGCGGCTGCCGCTGCGAGCGGCGCCCGCGTCATCTGGGCCTCGCATCAACGTAGCAAGGCAACCCAAGATCGGGCTCGGCAGGCCGGCTTGGTTGACGTGGAGAATCTAACCAATGCGGTCCGGGCGAGCGATGTCGTTCTTGCTGTCTGCCCGCCCCATGCGGCGCTGGAGCTCGCCCGGAGCGTAGCGGAGCACAATTTCAGCGGCATTTATGTGGACGCCAACGCGGTTTCTCGAGCCACGGCCCAGCAGATCGGCGCGACAGTGACCAAAGCCGGGGCGAGTTTCGTAGATGGCGGTATCATTGGCTCGCCCGTAAAACGGGCGGGAACAACTCGCCTCTATCTCTCCGGGGCCCGTGCCTCGGAAGTGGCCGACCTATTTTCCGGGAGCATGCTTGATGCCAGGGCCATCGGCGAAAAGCCAGGGGCCGCCTCCGCTCTCAAGATCGCTTACGCTGCCTGGACCAAATGCACCGATGCACTGGTTCTGGCGATCCGCGCACTCGCGGTGATCGAGGGGGTCGACAAAGCCCTGCTTGAAGAATGGGCCCTCTCCCAGCCCGACCTCGAGCGCCGGACCATTTACGCCGCCGAGGTCTCAGCGCCCAAGGCATGGCGGTTCGTGGGCGAGATGAGAGAGATCGCGGCAACCTTCGAGGCCGCCGGCCTGCCGACAGGCTTTCACGATGCAGCCACTGATATCTATGAGCGACTCGCACCATTCAAGAATTGTACGGATCCCCCACCGGCCGTCGCGGCCGTTGTCGACACGCTCTGTGCGTCGTCCGAGCGATTTTCTGCTGAGGCTGATCCTCACACTCGGATCACAAGTCGCTAGGAGTGATTGAATACGTCGGTCATGCTCAGAATGCCGACAATCTGCTTGCCGTCAAAAACTGGCACACGTGTCACACCTGATTTCTTCATTAGCCTTATACAGTATTTGATCGCCAGACCAGGGGGGACCGTGACCAAGGGCTTGCTCATGATCTCGAAGACCTTGACCTTGGAAAGATTTTTTCTCTTTGGACCGGCCTCAACCACCTTAGTGACGATATCCGTCTTAGTAAGGATGCCGTATGCGTCATCCTTGTTTCTCCGTTCGACGACCAAGCTGGAAACCTTTAGCTTTTGCATCTTTTGTAAAGCATCGGCGACTGTCGCGCTGCTAGAAATCGTCTCTGCTCCTTTATGCATGATGTCTGCGGCCTTTAGTCCTCTCACATTAGGCATAAGGCACCTCCTTCTTTCCCAAGCCTTGGATTAACTGAACCCAACATTGTCCTCTCATCCCTCTACCTCTTTCGCGGATATCAAAGGGTTGAGGAGATTTTACCTGCGAGCATCTTCCTTATATTAAGGAATGTTTTAGGTTGTCAAGGGGAAAAAAGAAAGGGGAAAAAAGAAAGCTGTGAATTAGGGGGTAGGTCAAATACCGCAAGGACTCTCATTAACCCTCGCGCCCGCGCGGATTGAAAAGGACCCACTACCTATTTTTCTCTTGCAGGTCAGTCCTCGGTAGGGCTTGAGTATTAAATCGCCCTATCCCGCCGGAGAGATTCGATAGCGTTATCGTCGTAGCCAAGTTCTTTCAGTATAGGTTCCGTGTCCTCCCCCAAATCCGGGATGCGATCATAACGCGCCTGGCTGTCAGACATCCGTAGCGCGCTGCCGATGACAGGCACGCGCCCTACCGGGGAGTCGACTTCGCGGATTAGCTTGCGGGCAAGAGCCTGCGGGTGGGCCAGAACCTGGGCAATGCCTCTGACTTCGCCGTAGGGCAACGCCGCTTTTTTAAGCCGCTCCAGCCACTCGCCATGATCCCGCTCGAGAAAGATTTTCTCGATCATCTCTTCCAGCGCCTTGCGGTTCTCCCGTCTCCCTTCGACCGTCGCGAAACGCTGATCTGCCAACAGATCCGGATGTTCGATCACGTCGCGGCAGAACACTTTCCAATCCTGTGCCGTGGCGACGGCAAGATTGACGTACTCACCGTCCTTCGCCAGATAAGGACCGTAGGGGGTGACGTAGTGGTGACGCATGCCGACGCGCGCGGGCTCTTCCCCGGCGTGCCAGAAGTGATGCGGGAAGTAACCCAGCCAGGATAGAATCGAGTCGAACATCGAGACGTCAATCAATTGGCCCCGGCCGCTTTTCTCGCGCTGGTAGAGCGCGAACAAGATGCCCAGCGCGGCGTACATGCCGGCGGCGATGTCGGCGATGGCTATGCCGGCCTTGGCGGGCTTGTCGGGATAACCTGTGGTGGCGATGATACCGGCCTCTCCCTGAATCAGCAGATCATAGGCCTTCACGTCGCGGTAGGGACCGTCTTGACCATAACCGGAAAGCGAACAGTAAATAAGGCGCGGGTTTAACCGGCTGAGTTTTTCATAACCCAGACCCAGACGTTCCGCGACTCCAGGGGCATAATTCTCGAAAAAAACATCTGCCTTTGCGCTCAAGCGGTGAAGGATTTCCCTTCCTGCATCCTTTTTTACATCAACTGTCAGACTCCGCTTATTCCGGTTAAGCCACACGTAGCCGGAAGAGAGCCCCCGGACCACGGAATCCCAATGCCGGATAACGTCTCCTACCCCGGGCCGCTCGACTTTGATCACTTCCGCCCCCATGTCTGCAAGGAGGCAGGTGCCCAGGGGACCGGACAGGACTTGCTCGAAGGCGACCACCCGGATGCCTTCCAGGGCCCGATGGTTGATCTGTTCCTGCATCATCGTTTTCTTTCGATTACTTGGCTTCGTCCTTAATCTCGGGGAACAGATCGCGCTTGGGGGCGTGGGCGCGCTTCCACACCATGACGCTGCGCGCGTAGTCGATCACCACCTTGCCGTCCTGATTGATTCCGCGCGTGCGCACCTTGACGATCCCCCACTGGGGTTTCGACTTCGACTCGCGCTTCTCGACGACCTCGGATTGCGAATAGACCGTGTCGCCCGCAAAGACCGGATTGGGGAGCTTGATCTCGTCCCAGCCGAGGGCGAAGCCGTTTTCACTGACGTCGGCGACGCCCATGCCCGCGACGATGGCCAGGGTCAGGGCGCTGTTCACCAGGCACTTGCCGAATTCGGTGCGCTTGCCGTACTCATTGTTGAAGTGGATCTGGTTCGTGTTGTTGGTCAGCAGCGTAAACCAAATGTTGTCCGCCTCGGTGATCGTCCGTCCCAGGCGGCAGCGATAGATATCTCCCGCTTCGAAATCTTCGAAATAGCGGCCTTCCCAGCCGGGCTTAATGGCCATAACAACCTCCCCTATTTGCTTGGCTTGGCGCCCTCGGGGAACGCGCTCTCGGCTGCGGCCGATGGAGCAGTGCTTAAACTGAACCTTCTCGTCTCTACGTCCGCAGCCTCACTCGCGCTCCCCTCGGGCTCTCCCCGTTGCTTCGTTCGGAGTGAGGGGGCTTGCCGAGCAAGCCGAAAGCATCGAAACTAAATGGTTCAAAGAACCCACTGACCCATTGCTTTCGGCGCGCGAGGCGGGTCCCCGAACGGAACTCCCAGTCGCGTATCCTCTCTTTGCCTTTGAGATTGACCTTCCCGCGCTATATACTACGCTGTAAATATAGGAGGTGACGATGGATTTCAACCTGACCCAGGAGCAGCTCCAGATCCGGGAGGAGATTCGCCGGGTATGCCGCGAGTTCTCGGATCCTTACTGGCGCGAGGTGGACAAGAAGCGGGACTATCCGGAGGCGTTCGTGCGCAAGCTCACGGAGCTTGGTTGGCTGGCGGCTCTCATCCCGGAGGAGTACGGTGGGACCGGCTTGGGGATTACTGAGGCGAGCATCATCCTGGAAGAGATCAACCATTCCGGCGGAAACGCTACAGCCTGCCACGCGCAGATGTACACTATGGGAACGCTTCTCAAACATGGCAGCGAAGAGCAAAAAAAACGCTACCTTTCCAAGATCGCGAGCGGCGAGCTGCGTCTTCAGGCCTTTGGGGTCACCGAGCCCAATGCGGGCTCCGAGACGACTCGCATTCAAACGACTGCGGTGCGCAAGGGGGACAAATACGTTGTCGACGGCCAAAAGATCTTTATTTCAAGGGTGCTCCAGTCCGATCTGATGCTGCTTTTGGCCCGCACTACGCCCTATGATGCGTTAGAAGATAAGACCCGCGGCCTTTCGGCCTTCATCGTTGATCTCAGGGAGGCCAAAGGCAAGATCGAGGTCAAGCCCTTAGACCTCATGATCAACCACCATACCACTGCGCTCTTCTTCGACGGCCTCGAGGTCCCGGTAGAGAACCTGATCGGACAGGAGGGCATGGGGTTTCGCTACATCATCGACGGTTGGAATGCCGAGCGCATCCTGATTGCGGCCGAGGCGATCGGCGACGGGCGCTGGTTTATCGAACGGGCCGCCAAATATGCCGGGGAGCGGCGCGTCTTCGGCCGGCCGATCGGCGCGAATCAAGGGGTCCAGTTTCCGATCGCCCAGGCGTATACCCGCATCGAAGCCGCGGATCTTGTCCGTTATCGGGCCGCCACGCTGTTCGACCGCAAGGAGCGCTGCGGGGCGGAGGCGAATATGGCCAAACTCCTGGCCTCGGAGGCGGCATGGGAGGCGGCGAACGTCTGTCTCACCACTCATGGTGGCTACGGTTTTGCGACGGAGTACGATGTGGAACGAAAGTTCCGCGAGACCCGGCTTCTCACCGTGGCGCCGGTGAGCAACAATCTCGTGCTCGCCTATCTGGCCCAGCATGTATTAGGGATGCCGAAGTCCTACTGATACCAATTTCGGATTTCGGATTTTGAATTGCGAATTTGGGATTGCGGATTATTAACCAATCGGAAATCAAGAATCGGTAATCTGAAATGACTTTAGAAACTTGCAGGCCCAGAGCGAGAAAAAGAACAGCACAGCGGCTATGAGGGGGCCGACGATAAAAAGGCGGGCTATGCCGGTGAATGAGGCGATGAGCCCGCCCGCGCTCGGACCCAAGATATTCCCGACATCCCCCGCGGCATTGTAAATCCCGGAGATGACGCCTCTGCTCACCCGGGTGTCATCCACGTCCTCCACCATGCTGATGGTGTTGGCGACGATGACGACCGCCCGGAGAAAACCCGCCAGCAGGAACACAACGAGCAGCGACGCGAAGTCATGAAAAAAAGGAACCAGCATTAAGAATGCCGACTGTAGCGGCAGGCCTGCCCGTGAGAGTTTCCAGTGGCCGACCCGTTTGACTACGGATCCACTAAAAGGCCGGGTGATAGCGTTGCACAGGGAATAAAAAGCCCTTATGGCTCCGACCTGGGTCAAGGTTAAGCCGACGGCGAGGCCGTAGAGAGGAAAAAGAGAGTTTCCCATCTGGTGCAGCAGATTGAGGAACAGGGCGACCACCACGATCGTCGCCGTTTTGGGCTCCAGGATGCTCTTGAGGGAGGCGAGAACGGGTTGGCTCTGCTTCGCCTTGCCGGAGTCTTTTTGAGCTTTGCGGGAAAGCGGCGGCCTCAAGAAAAAAAGCAAAACGATGCATAGCAATCCTAACAGGGAGGAAAATTTGAAGGTGGCCGCATAGCCGAGCTTGTCGGCGACGTAGCCGGCCGCAAAGCCCCCGGCGGAATAGCCGACCGCCAGGCAGCCGGCGTAGTATCCCATGGCGTGATGACGATCTTCATCTGGAGGGAGCGACTCGACGAAGAACGCCAGATAGATGGTCGTGGCCGCGCCATAAGCAAAGCCGAAGAAGGCCTGGACGAGCGCAAAGTAAAGGGGCTGTACGGCGTAACTATAGAGGAAGGTGCACAGGGTCATCACCAAAAGCGTTGCCAGCATCAGCGCTCGCGATCGTTCTCCTCTGTATATCAGGCCTGTCGGCAGGCGCGCTGTCAGCGCCAGGACAGGCATTACGGAAATCAAGGAGCCGATGGCGGAAACCGGGTAGTGCAAACTCTCCAGAAACGGCGGGATGATGAGACTTGCGGCGGTTTGCTGTGCGGTCATCGCCATTACCGGGAGACAGAGCTTGAGCGTGGCAGCTTTCATTTTTTGATCTCTTTGAGAGTTTCAGGGGGCCAATATGCGTAGCAAGCGGAGTATCCAAGTTTCTTATCTCAAACTGCGCGCGACTTCTAGGCCAGGATAGACATTTATTCCGCCTTGAGGTAAGGAGTCTGCTCGGAGGTAATTCTTATGGACTTGAAGCGTTCCTGGATGTTTGTGCCCGGGCACAGGCAGCGGATGATTGATAAAGGGCTGGAACTCAATACCGATGTCATCATGCTGGATATCGAAGACGGGGTGGCGCCGAGCGAAAAAGACACGGCGCGAAAGCTCATTAGCGAAGCTCTGGGCCGCGCGCGGCTGCCGAGCTGTCCGGCCCGTTTTGTGCGCATCAACGCCATCGGTCATCCACGCATGGACGCGGACCTGGAAGCGGTCGTGCGTCCGGGTCTCGACGGTTTGGTATTGCCCAAAGTGGAGACTGCGGCGGATGTTCTCAAAGTAGAAGCGATCCTGAACCAGCGTGAGCCCGCGCTGAACATCGAACGCGGCAGTGTGAAGCTCCTGGTCGCTATCGAGAGCCCGCAGGGGCTTCTTAATGCCGCGGCGATTGCGGCTTGTTCTGCGCGCGTCATCGGGTTGATGTTCGGGGCGGAAGACTTTGGCCGGGAGCTTGGACTGCCGACGTCGCGCGAAGGCGAGGCGCGCGACATGCTCTATGCCCGCTCTGCCATGGTGGTGGCCGCGGCTTCCGCCCATGTCCAGGCGGTGGACGGGGTGTGGGTGGATTTGAAAGACACCGAAGGGCTGTGGAATTTCGCCCGGCAGTCGCGCCGTCTGGGTTTTTCCGGCATGTCCTTGATTCACCCGTCGCAGATCGATCCGATCAATAGCGTCTTCAGCCCGACCCCGGAAGAGATCAACTACGCCCGGCAAGTGGTCAAGGCCTACGAGGAGGCGGTCGCTCGGGGTGACGGCTCCATCTCTCTTGGGGGACAGTTGATTGACCGGCCGATCGTCGAACGCGCCCGCCGCACGCTCGAGATGGCGAAGATGTTGGAAAGAAGAGCGTATTGATAGAAAAGGGCTACTAAGGCATGGACTCAAAGCGGCAAACTCGCTCCTTACAACACATCCGTCACTTCACGGCGGCCAATCCGGGATACCTGACGCTCCAGGGAACCAACCAGTATCTCCTGGGCCGGGAGGAGATTACCGTCATCGACGTCGCCCTTCCCGGGGCGGAAAACATCGACGGGATCCTCGAGCAGGTCGAGCGTATGGGGGGAAAGAGAATCGAAAAGATTCTCCTGACCCATATTCATAGAGACCACTGCGGCGGGGCGCTGGCTTTAAAAAAGCGCTCCGGGGCGAAGCTGGGGATTTCTAACTTGCGCGCTGGATACCTGGGCGGGGAAGATTTTACTTACGCGAGCGGCGACCGGATTCCTTATGACGGCGGGGAGTTGACCGTCGTTCATACGCCGGGACATGAGTCCAGCCACTGCTGTTTCTACCAGCCTCGGCAGGAAATCCTCTTTACGGGCGACCATATTCTCGGCCAGGGGACTACGGTGATCCCGCCGCCGGATGGGGACATGGAGTCGTACATAAAATCGCTGGAGAAGCTGCTTGAGCTAAGGATTCGTCTGCTGCTGCCAGGCCATGGCCCGGCGATTCATGACCCCTATGGAAAGATCCGGGAATACATTGAACACCGACTGATGCGCGAGCAAGAGGTCCTTAAGTCTTTACGGAGCGGTGTTCATACGATCCCGTCCATCGCGGCCAGGATCTACACCGAACTTGCCGCGCCTCTCGTGCCCTTTTCCCAGCTCTCTGTCGAGGCCCACCTGGTCAAGTTGGCCAAGGAGCGACGAGTGGTCAAGGAAGGGGAGCGCTACTTCTTGACGGAGAAGGCTTGAGGGCTTCTTCCGGCAAGATCAAGCGGCTCCGGCTCGGCTCCCGTCTCCAGGTCGTTCCAGATAGTCCCGGCAATCTCCGCCGAGCGAGGCGCCGGGATGCCGTCTAAGAAAAGGACAAAGTGGTCTTTGATTTGGAGAAGCAGCGAGCGATTGCTTTTTGGCGGGGATATTAGAACGTCGACGCCTGATTGTGAGGACTCCAGAGAAAAACCATGGCGTCGCTCAAGCGCTCTTCGATAACTCCTATAGAACTCCCTGGCCTTTTCCCGATCGTCCCAGGCCGTGACCCAACCCAGCACCAGCTCTTCTCCTTGCCGGAAGGCTAGAAGGCTATCTCCACCCCATCCGGCGGCAGCTTGCCTGGCCTCTCCCTGGGATAGGGTCTGGCTCAAAAGGCTCTGGATCAGAAACTCGCCGAGGGTCTCGTCCATGATCATTTTACCTCTGAAAGGGCGGATCAAACCCCAGGGCGTAATCCGGACAGGGTCGTGCCTCTTAACGTAATACTTCTCCGGATGGAGGATCTGCGCGGTGGAGAGAGGGGGATGCTGAAAAAGGGAGTTGACCCCCTCCCAGCCTTTGACGGCATAGGCCCATGAGACAAACTCGCCTCCCTGAAGGTATTGAAAGGCTACCTCTTGGCGCAAGAGTTCCGGGAAGCGGGAAAGCTCCTTGTCTATTTGAGCCGGCAAACCTCTGAGACCTCTCAACCCGTTGACGATTTTCTGTCTGTTTTCTTGAGGAGCGCCCATGAGGTGGGCTAGCGTTACCAGGAGGGCGTCTCCCTCTCTCAAGGCACGCAGGGTCAGTCTCGAGTCCCCGGTGTTTCTATTCCTGATTTTTTCCTCCCAATTAAAATGTTGCTCTTGCAGGATATGGGTAAGCGCCTGGACGAGCAGGATTTGTTTGGTCGCGTTCTCACGCGTCGGGGACGAGCCCGGGAAGGTGAGGCCTGGCTTCCAGGGCCCCTTCGGCAGAAAAATGGTTTTTCCACGGGAGTCCTGGTGCATGCCTTGATAGAAAAGGCGCAGATCCAGTAGGGTCTTGGCCAGATCGGTAGCCTCGGGCAGCAGGCCTAAACGGGCGTATACCCGTGCCGTCTGTTGAAGATTTTCCTGGCCGTACTCTTCCCAAAGGGATTTTTCCAGAATGGCTCGAATCGCCTCTATCGATGTGGTTTCCAGATAGACCTCGCGCTGAAAAGAGAGTCCCCTGATGCGAGCGACCCTTTGTTTGAGTTCCTCAAAAGAGAGAGAGGAAGGCGAGGAGATCTCGAAGCCCGTCTCTGCGCAGCCGGATAGAAGCAAACAAAAACTCAAAAGGGACCACTGCGCAAAAGACCGTCTCCTGCGCACCGCCTATTTCTCCATGATGATGATGGGGAAGCCCTTGCGCGCCAATTGCTGGGCGTGTCCTTCGGCATCGCGGCGATTGGAAAAGGTTCCCAGTTGAACCCGATAATAGATGGTGTCCTTGCCCTGAACCGGGACGATCGAGACCTCAGAAGCCTGCGAATAAATTTTGAGCAACTGCTCCTTTAGTCTCAGGGCGTTATCGAGATCGATAAAAGAGCCGGCCTGGAGGGTATAATCCAGGCTCTGACGGATGGTGGAGATTTTGTAAGGGCCGCTGTCGATCACTTCAATGCGCACCGGGATCGTTCCCGGGCCGATCATCCCCAGCGTTCTCGCCGCACCATAAGAGAGGTCAAGGATTCTCCCTTTGGCGAACGGCCCGCGGTCGTTGATGGTGACCTCGGTGGATCTTCCGTTATCCAGGTCGGTAACCATGACGCGCGTGCCAAGCGGCAGGGTTTGATGGGCCGCGGTCAGTTCGTTCTGATTGTAGATCACCCCGCTGGCTGTAGGCCGGCCATGAAACCCCGGCCCGTACCACGAAGCGATTCCCGTCTGGCTGGCGCCGCTCTCGGCTGAAGGGGGAGCGGGCACCTTGACCTTCGTCGGAGGTAAAGAACAGGCGACGAAGGAAAGGTTAAAGGAGATGAGCAGAACGGCGATGCTTCGGATCATCAGGCATCTTATTATACAGAAGTGGGGGATAGGACGAAAGGGGGACTTTCCTTCGAAGTTAGGCCCTTGGTCCGGGCAGGGTTCGAGGAGAAAGGCCTTATGCAGAGCGCTTTTTAACCTAAGAGCGAATCTGCCCCATAGTCGGCGTAAGGGTTAATGTTCTTCTCCGCCGCTCCGGAACCGCGATTCTATCTCTGGCAGGAACCAGCGTTCCAAAGACAAGGTCCGCCAGAGGCAAGACTACGTTTAGGTTGTTATAGTGTCGCTTGTGGTGCATGTGGTGATGGGAGTCAAGCCAGGAAAACCATGCCGTCTTCTCAATCCAACGTTCCTTCGGCACATGCATGCAGAAATGGAGATACTCGTAAAGGAAGTAATAGAGGCCGAGAGCCGTCATCCCGCCAAAGAAAATGTTCATCTGGAGAAGATCCTGGATCCAAAGAAGCAAGGGGACATGCAGACCGAGAATCAGGGGCGCGTTCCACCAAGCGAAGCGAACCTTTTTGAGATCCTCGTCGTGCGTGAGGAAATAGGTCGGCCCCGAACGGAAGATACCGTGGTGGATCAAGGCATGGGACTTAAAAGGATACGACCAGATGGGCTGGTGCATCAAAAACCGGTGCAGAACCCATTCGAAAAAACTGGCGTAAAAAAAAAGAGATATAAACCCGGCAACCTCGGTAAAATGAAATGTCATTTTTCCCTTTCGCTTCTCCTGCAAAAATTACTGCATGCTGAGCCCGCAGCACAATGAGGCATTAATAAAATAAAAAGGGGAACGAACCGACCCGTCGCTCCCCCTTTTTATGACTATTTCAAAACGATCAGACTACCAGCGGTTATTACGCCCGCCGCCACCGCCACTCCGACCCCCCCCACCGCTACCGCCCCCGCCGTCGCGTCTGGCCATAGGCTTGGCCTCATTGACGACCAGGGTGCGTCCGTCCAGCTGGGTCCCGTTCAAGGCCTCGATCGCCTTTTGGGCCTCGGCCCCGGAACCCATCTCCACGAAGCCGAAGCCCCGTGACTGACCGGTGAATTTATCCGCGATCACCTTGGCCGATTCGACGGTCCCGTGAGCTGCGAATAGTTCTTGCAGTTGCCCTTCCGTTGCTGAATAAGGCAATCCGCCAACATACAATTTATTACCCATGTTCTCCTCCTTAATGAGAGAATGTTGATGTCTTTTACCCTGGGAAGCTGACCACTAATGGGAGCAGAACATGGGGAACGTAAAGACTGGAACCACGCTCTGGTCGGTTTATCCTTTTTAGGTATCGTTTCGCAAGGGGAGACTGATTGGGCCTTCACCGTTTTCTTTTCCTCTTTCAGAAGGCCGTATACTGAAGAAGAAATTTGACTATACGTTGATTTTAACCTTGTGTCAACCCATCCTGCCCTTTTTCTGTAAGGATAGTTTTCGGGCTAAACGCTTTCGCTGCTTCAGGCATCGAGGCTGCTCGCCCGCACCCCGGCAGTCCAGGCAGGATGGGCAAATCCATCCCCCGCACTCGCAGCGACCCCCGGGTTTGTCTGCGAAGCCGGGCTTGGTCTTAAAAGATAAGTGACAATGAGGACAGATGACCGCTGCGGCCCCTTCCAGAATTTCTAAATCCTCAGCGGGCGCGATCCGCCGCATCGGTTCCCCCTTAATAACCACACGATATTGGAACGTCTGCTTGGTGTTGAGCCTATCCAACATTGCTCCGCCCGCCGTGAAGCACGTCTTAATCTCAGTGATGCCGTCTATCCGCCCTTCATAGCCTGTCACCTTATGCCGGATCAGTGTGCCGTCTTGCAGTTTGACTTGAACTGGGGTTTCTGACATATTGCCCTCCCTCACTCAAAATAAAAAGCCTCCGGCTCGTTTAAAGCTCAGAGGCTCGCCAAAGTAGAAATCAGCCCTAAAAGAACAACCTTAGTCTAGCACTCTCAGCCCGGGTGAGCAACCGGACGGATTGTATCACCGGTTTCTATTCGTCTTTTGGCTGAGGTCCAGGGATGATCCCGGCTATATCCGGATCCTCTCCTGGAAGCGGTTTTCCAACGTCTGCCCTCTCGCTCCTTCGTTCCATCCGTTGTGCGGCCTTCTTTTTCCGCTTCTCCTGCCGCGCCACTTCTTTCTGGCGTTTCTTAAAAGTCTCGTTTCCCATAGGCTCTCCTCGTCTTAGCTGTCGGTTGCCGTGATGGCCTTAAGGACGGTCATTCTCCGTGGGTGGCGGAGCTTTCTTAGGGCCGTGGCTTCAATTTGGCGAATTCTTTCACGCGTGACACCGAAAATTTTTCCCGTTTCCTCTAGCGTATAATCCGTTTTCTCTCTAATGCCAAAACGCATGCGGACGATCTTTTCTTCCCTGGGGGTAAGAGTCGCAAGGATTCTTCGCGTCTCCTCCTGAAAGTGAGAGTCCATAACCGCCTTCTCAGGGTCAAGAGAGTGCTCATCCTTGACTAAGTCTTCCAGACGTCCCTCCTCACCGTCGCCTATGGGCATTTCGAGAGAAAGCGGTTCTTTTACCAGGTTGAGGATCATCTGCACCTTTTCTACCGTTATATCCATTTGAGCGGCAATCTCCTCGAGAGTAGGGCGCCGGTTAAATCGGCGGTTGAGGTAACGCACGGTTTGAGTAAATTTGTTAGCTATGTCGACCATATGGACCGGGATACGGATAGTGCGAGAGTGATCTGAAAGAGCCCGGGTGATGGCCTGGCGTATCCACCAGGTTGCGTAAGTCGAAAACCTAAAACCGAAGTGGTAATTGAATTTTTCCACGGCCCTTATAAGGCCGATGTTGCCTTCCTGGATTAGATCGAGAAGCTGGAGACCCCGGCCGCAGTACTTTTTCGCAATCGCCACAACCAGACGGAGATTAGCCTCGACAAAGCTATTCTTCGTCAAAGCGACCTGGGCCTTTTTTTCCAGGATGGCCCCGACCCTTCGCCCAATTTCCTCGGCAGGCATGCCTATCTCTTTCTCGATGGTTCGAATCGCCGCCCTTTCTTGTCTTCCCTGGATTTTTTGTTCCAGCTCTTGGAGCTTCTCAAGGGTCCGTTTATGACCTGCAAAAATAATTTCAATTTGCCCGCGGTTAAGCTGGAGGCTCTTGATGGCAGCGGCAATTTTCTCCCTCTGGCGGATGAGTTTCTTACCGAGCTGCTTCCGGCGCTCTGCGGTCGTGCGCTTGTCCAGTTGCCTGGCCGTGCGTTCATAACTCCAGGCGAGAAGCTGGAGCTTTCTCATTTGTGTCCGGAAACGGGCTTTGAGGATTGTTTCATCCGCCAAGGGGGCCGCCGGGGTCTCGTCCGGGTCATTGACAACATCGGGTATGTTTACCAGCCCGGCAGCGACTTTTTTTCCCAGGTCAAGCGCGAGACGGAGCCCGAGAGGCGAAGACAGGATCTCTGCGTTGATTTGTGCTTCACCCTCCGCGATTTTTTGGGCTAGTTTTAATTCTTCTTCGCGGCTCAAGAGGGGGATGGATCCCAGCTCCTGGAGATAAAGCAAAACAGGGTTTTTTGTCTTCTCTGAGGATTTATTTTCGAAGTCAGTGTCCGCCTCGTCCTCATCCGACATCTCCTCAACCGGACTCTCCGGATCGACCAGTTGATCGGGGTCCCAGCCGGCTTCATGAGTCTGCTCCCGGGATGCGATATCCGAGAGATCCCCCACCTCCTGCAGTAAAAGGTTGGGTTCTCCCCGATCACTGAGATTATCGTGACTCATCTTGTTATTGCGACCGGGAGAGGGATTGCCCCCTCCAATGATGTTACGACTATCCATTTCAACCCCCCCGGTTGGCATGTATAGAGGGTTGAGTATTGTAGGTTTACTCGAAGAATTTCAGTTAACCTCGGGGGGAAACCCTATGTTTTTGATTGGATGCTTACAATAGATTAATTAACTTAGTTTGTCAAGTTAAATCTTTACAGGGTTGCCAATAAATAGTATAAATAACTGTATTTGGTTAATTGGAGACAAGAGACGCCATGAATATTGCTGGGTTGATTAAACGTCGGCTCGAGGAATTAGGCTGCGAACAGAAAGATTTGGCTGCTGCTGCCCAGGTCACGGAGTCTTATATCTCACAGTTGCTGACCGGAAAGAAGTCGCTTCCCGCACACAATCGGTCGGACATTTATGGAAAGATCGGGGCCTTTTTGAAACTCTCGCCCGGGGAGCTGGCAAAGCTGGCTGAGATGCAACGCAGGGAAGAACTGAATAGAAAGATCAAAGAACCTGCCCAACCGTTGTATCAGGAGGTCCGGGAGCTTATTCTGCGAAAATGTAAATCCGAGAAGGCAAAACAGCTTCGCCTTATTTTTGAAAAGGAGCCCTTCGGCGAGATCGAGCGTCTCATCACGCAAAAGCTTCTGGGCGTAGCCAAGGGAGTGGCCAAGGAGGAATGGAAAAACGAGGCTTGGCTCCGCGTGGTCGCTCGGCTCAACCACAGAAGTTACGAGGAGGTGCAGGCGACCGTTCTGGAGTTCCTGGAAGCCGATATTTTCAGCCTATCGGTACAAAACTTCGTCTATTTCCTGGACCCGCTCATTGAATCCTGGGACATCGATCTTGTGACCTTTGGGATGAAGATCGTTTTGGCCCCAGAACTGGGCCGTGAACGAATGAAACAGTTTGAGTTTGTCGAAAGGGAGCTTGAACCGGTGGCAGCTGAAGAGCCCGGGCTCGGCGAGTTCCTTCAGAATGCCTCCCTGAGCGGAGACGTTACTCAAGAAGAGCTGGTATTTCTCAAGCGCTTGAGATTTAGAAATAAAAGTCCCAGCGCGCTTTATTACTACCGGGAGTTACAAAACCTGAGAGATCCCCTCCATTTCCGGGCCCAGGGATCGAGGTGAGGAAAGCTGTGTCTGGTCGATCGGGATAGATAGAGGAAAAACGGATAAGGGAGATGCCGCATGTATGACCTAGATAAACGATTGTTTGTCGGTGTAAAGATCTCGACGAAATTACAGAACGAATTGGACCACTGTGCCCGTGACACCGAGCGCTATTTTAAGGAGGACAAGGTGGAATATCTCCAGGTTGTCACCCTGGGGGAGGAAAGGCTGATCGGAAGGTTCCTACAAGACGGGTTTCCCGTTAATGATATTGACAATGTCAGCCGCAATATCCGCAGCATCGTCCAACTCGTAGCGCCACGATACCGGGTAGAGGACGGCTCCATTCAGATTTACGCTGACTGCACGGTCCGGTCTGTTAGAGAGAGTTAACCAGCGTCAATCAAGGTGCGCGGCGCTCGAAGCAGGGGAAACCGTTTACCCGGAAACTGGATTGTGGTAGCTTAATCGACATTAAGAGGAGTTTTGCCCTTATGTCAGGCCATTCCAAGTGGAGTTCCATTAAACACAAAAAGGCTGCCAAGGACGCCAAAAAGGGGAAGCTGTTTACCAAACTGATCAAAGAGATCACGGTTGCTGCCCGTACAGGTGGAGGCGACATCAACGCCAATCCGCGCCTGCGCACGGCAGTCCTGGCTGCCAAGGCCGGGAGTATGCCCGGCGATAACATCGAGCGGGCGATCAAGAAAGGCACTGGCGATCTCGAAGGCGTTTCATACGAAGAGATTCATTACGAAGGGTACGGACCGGGGGGAGCGGCGATCATGGTGCAGGTGCTGACGGATAATAAGAACCGCACCGTTCAGGAGATCCGCCATATCTTCACGAGGCACGGAGGGAATCTGGGCGAGAGCGGCTGTGTGGCATGGATGTTCGACAAGAAGGGTTTGATGACGGTCGATAAGGGAAAAATTGATGAGGATCAGTTGATTAGCCTCGCCCTGGACGCCGGCGCCGAGGATGTGCGCGAGGAGGAGGGTCTCTTCGAGATCGTGACGCGTCCGGAAGAATTTGAAAAGGTAAGAGAGCGCCTGCAACGGCAAAATGTGCCCGTTGCAGGCGGCCAGGTCACGATGGTCCCTAAGAATACCGTGGCGCTCGATGGCCAGTCCGCCGAGCAGATTCTCAAGCTTACCGAGGAGCTCGAGGATCATGACGACGTGCAAAGCGTATCAGCTAACTTTGATATTCCTGACGAGCTTCTAGAGAAGGCCAGTTGATGGGTATCCGACCGGGTTGCAATCTTGGGGCCGGGTTGTCAAAGGAGAACCAGAAAATCCTGGGAATTGACCCCGGAACGGTCGCTACGGGTTGGGGGATTGTGGAGATGTCGGGGGGGACGTTGGTTCATCTGGCCCACGGTACCATCGGATCCTCGGCGAGCCACGACCAGGGGAGCCGCCTGGTCCGGATCCATCACGGTCTGCAAGATGTTATCGCACACTACGAGCCGCAAGGGATCAGCTTAGAAAAGGTTTTTTTTGCGCGCAATCCGCAGAGCGCGCTCAAGCTGGGACAGGCCCGTGGCGTGGCATTGCTGGCTGCGGCAGAAAAGCGCATTGCGATCCACGAATACAGCTCCGCCGAGATCAAACTGGCCGTTGTGGGTTACGGTCAGGCCACTAAAGAGCAGGTGCAGAAAATGATCGCTTCGCTGCTCCACCTGTCGGGAAAGATCCCTGGCGATGCTGCCGATGCCCTGGCTGCCGCCATCTGTTATCTTCATCAAAGCGATTTTCATGCCCGGATCATGGGGGCATTGCCTGCGGCTGGGCGAGAACTGCGTCGATAGAAGATCGTTATTAGTTATTCGCTATGCGACCTTGCCCCTCCACAATGATAACCAATCGCGAGTCAACGAGTAACCAGTAACGAATAACGAAAAATGATTGCCAAGATTAACGGGACACTTGAGCGCAAGGTCCCCGGCGAAGTGATCATTAATGTAGGGGGAGTGGGATATCAGGTTTTTATTCCCCTCAGCGTTTTTTACCGCTTGCCAGAGGTGGGAGGAGCTGTCAGTCTTTACATTCACACCCATCTCAGAGAAGACGCTCTCCAGCTCTTCGGTTTTCTGGAACATGAGGAAAAACAGGTCTTTCTCTCCCTGAACAGCGTCACGGGGATCGGACCGAAACTGGCGATCAATATCCTCTCCGGAATTCCGGCGGAGGAGCTGGCGCGCGCGCTCAAAGAAGGGGACCAGCCGCGGCTTGTTTCGATCCCTGGAGTAGGGAAAAAACTTGCCGAGCGGATGATCGTGGAGCTTAGGGACAAGTTCCTGACGATGCCCGCGGAGGAGATGGGCCGGAGCGACGGCTCCCAGCCGATGCGCGACGCGATTTCAGCGCTGGTGAATCTAGGCTATCGCCAAGGGGACGCGGAAAAAAGCGTGCGCGAGATAACACGGAATGGGGAGAAAACGCTGGCGGAGGTGCTGAAGGAGGCATTACGGAGACTTAGTCAATGACAATTGCAAATTGCAAAATGAAAAATGGAAAATTAAAAATTTGCACTTTGCACTTTGCTTTTTGCATTGAACGGTGAATATGGATCCCCAGCAGATCACTCCTATCAGGACCGACGAAGATCTAAAGTACGAAGTCAATCTCCGCCCCCGTGCCTTCGAAGAATATCTCGGTCAGGAGCAGGTTAAAGAAAATCTCAAAGTAGCCATTGCCGCCGCGCGCGGACGGAAAGACGTCCTGGATCACCTGCTCTTTCACGGCCCGCCCGGTTTAGGGAAGACCTCGCTCGCCTATATCATTGCGCGCGAGATGGGGGTGAACATTAAGGCCACTTCCGGACCGGTGGTCGAAAGGCCCGGGGATCTAGCAGCGCTGCTGACGAATCTGGAAGAAGGGGACATCCTTTTTATCGACGAGATTCACCGGCTGAATCATGTCGTGGAAGAAGTCCTTTACCCGGCCATGGAGGACTATCAGATCGATCTCATGATCGGCCAGGGGCCTTCGGCGAGATCCATCAAGCTGGATCTTAAGCGCTTCACGCTGATCGGCGCGACGACGCGCTCCGGACTCCTGACCTCTCCGCTGCGGAATCGCTTTGGGGCGATCTTTCGCCTGGACTTTTATTCGGCCGAGACGTTGGCCCGGATCTTGAGTCGCTCCGCCTCCATCCTGGGCGTGAGCGGGGATGACGCAGGGCTGGCGGAAATTGCCCGCCGCTCCCGCGGCACGCCGAGGATCGCCAACCGGCTGCTGCGCAGGGTGAGGGACTACGCGCAAGTTAAGGCCGGAGGGGTCATAACAAAGCAGGTTACCGAAGAGGCTTTAAAGATGTTGGAAGTGGATCCCATGGGCTTTGATAAAATGGATACGTTATTGCTGCTAACGTTGATTGACAAGTTTTCCGGCGGGCCTGTGGGAGTAGAAACCCTGGCGGCCGCCATTGGCGAGGAGAAGGACACGATCGAGGATGTTTATGAGCCGTTTCTGATCCAGGCGGGATTTCTGCACCGCACCCCCAGGGGGCGGGTGGCAACCTCTCTGGCCTATGAGCATTTTGGCCGTAAGAAGGGAGCCGAACTTGCGGCGGGGCCCAAGAAGCAGGAGAGTCTGTTCTAGCTGCCTGCTCATCAGCCTGATTTTATCCCTTGTCCTTTATCTCTTGAGGAGGTAAAATCTAACGGTTTTTCACCTCTTAATCGGTGCTCAAAAGCATGGAATCAACGGATACCCCCAAGACACTGGAAGATAGGCTGAGGCACGAAGAGGCCGTGCGGAGAAAAAGGGAAGGGCTGGTGATCCTGATCACCACCCTGATGGTGCTCCTTTTCGCCTTCTTCGAGGTGCAGCTTCCGGAGGTGTCGACAGAATCTTCGCTTAGCGGCAACATCGGCTTTTTTCTCCTTCTCAATATCAACATCATTTTACTGATCCTGCTGGTTTTTCTCGTTGTGCGAAACCTCGTGAAGCTCATCTTCGATAGGAAAAGGCGTATTCTCGGCTCTCGTCTTCGGGTCCGTCTGGTGATCGCCTTCATCGCCCTGTCGCTGGTTCCGACTTTGCTCCTCTTCTTTATCGCAGGCGGGTTTGTGACGCGCTCCTTTGAGAGGTTGTTGGATGTCCAGGTGGAGAACGCGCTTCAAGGATCTCTGGAGATCGGCCAGACGTACTATCAAAATTCCGCCAACAACGCCCTTTTCTATGCCCGGCAGGTGAGTCAGCGGATCACCCAGGAGGGGCTCTTTGACTCCCAACGGGTCGGCGAGCTCAAGGAATTCATCCAGGCCAAGCAGCGCGAGTACAATCTGGGGACCGTTGAAGTATTTTCTCCCGACCGTCAGCTCCTCGTCGTGGCCTTCAACGATCAGGTGCCGACCGGGGTGACGATTAAACCGGATTCCGATTTTCTCAATCGCGCGCTGCGCGGCTTGGAGGTTACCCAAACCCAGGCCTTCGGGGAGGGGGACATCATCCGTGGAGGGGTTCCTGTCTACAGCAGCGACCGCAAGATTTTGGGGACCGTGGTGGTCGATTACTACGTGCCCAAGAGCATCTCGAAGCGGGCGCTCCAGATATCGCGCTCCTACGAGGAGCACAAGCACCTCACGATCCTGAAGAAACCGGTCAAAAACAGTTATATCTTGACGCTGCTGTTGATCACCCTGGTGATTATTTTCTCCGCGACCTGGTTCGGCCTTTATCTCGCCAAGGGGATTACCGTCCCTATCCAAAGGCTGGCAGAGGGGACCCACGAGGTGGCCCACGGCAATTGGGATTATCAGATCGAGGCTAGCGGGGACGACGAGATCGGGACTCTGGTCGATTCCTTCAACCAGATGACGCGGGATTTGAAGCAAATCAACCTGGAGGTCGATCGCCGGGGCCGCTACATGGAGACCCTCCTGGCCAACATCACGGCAGGGGTGATCTCTGTGGATCCTACTGGGAGTGTAACGACGATAAACAAGACCGCAGTCCAGATGTTAGGAGTGAAGACGGAACAGGTCCTGGGAAAAAATTACGGTGAGGCTTTCCAGTCAGAGCCCCTCAGGGTCATGCGGGAGATCATCCAGCATGTCAGGGGTAGGGCGAGCGTGGAACGGGAGGTCAAGATAATGCTTCCCGATCAGATACTCACCGTTGTGGCGACGGCAGCCACGCTGAGAGGCGACGAGGGGAATATTCTGGGGATCATGGTATTTCTCGAGGATATTACCCAGATCCAAAAGGTTCAAAGAATGGAGGCGTGGCGCGAGGTGGCGCGGAGAATCGCCCACGAGATTAAAAACCCCCTGACTCCGATCCAGCTTTCCGCTGAGCGTCTGAGGAAAAGGTACGCGAAGCTGCTGGAAGGGAACGGGGCCATCCTGGACAAATGCACCTCGACCATCATCAAGCAGGTCGAGGAGCTGAAAAACCTGGTAAACGAGTTCTCTCAATTTGCCCGCCTTCCTGCCGCCGAACTCACGCCCAACGATCTTAACGAGGTCGTGAAAGAGGCGCTCTTTCTATTCAAGGAAGGGCACCGAGGGATCAATTTCCAGTTTCAGCGGGAAGAACTTCCGCCTCTCGAACTGGACCGGGACCAGATCAAGCGGGCGCTGATAAACCTTTTGGATAATGCGGTGGCTGCGGTAGAGGAAAAGGGGGAGATAAAGATTTCAACGGTCTATAACTCTTCATCAGGGATTGTTCAGTTGGAGGTGGCGGATGATGGTTGCGGACTTGCGCCCGAAGTCCGGGCAAGGGTTTTTGAACCCTACTTTTCCACCAAAAAGGATGGAACCGGTTTGGGATTAGCGATTGTGAGTGCGATTGTGGCCGATCATCGGGGCTACATCCGGGTGCGGCCGAATGAGCCTAAAGGCACCCGATTTATTATCGAATTGCCCGTGCCGGATCAGGCCGATTTCCAGGAAATAAGAAGGAAGGCGGCCTATTCTTAGCGGGTTTGGTTTGGAGGGGAAGTGAGGGAGAAATCGGCGGAGACAACGATCCTCGTGGTGGACGACGAGGAAGGGATTCGGGAATCTGTCCGGGAAGTTCTGAGCGACGAAGGCTATCGTGTCCTTGAGGCGTCTGATGGGACCAGAGTCCTGGATATGATTCGTGCGGAGCGGCCCCGTCTGGTTCTTCTGGATATCTGGATGCCCCAGGTGGATGGGATCGGCCTTCTCAAAGAGATCAAGGACCAGGAGCCCGAAGTCAATGTGATTATGATCTCGGGCCATGGCAATATCCATACGGCAGTGACGGCCACCAAGCTGGGGGCGTTTGACTTCATCGAAAAACCTCTCTCCTTGGATGGGTTACTCTTGACCGTCCGGCGCGCCCTCGGAGAGTCTCCTCCCATGAGGGGAGAGAGCGGGAAGCCCAAGGCCGGCAAAGGCAAGCGCCGTTCCCGGGGGACGGCCCGCACGGCGGCGCCGGCGCAGAGCTTAAAACAGAAGACGCTGAAGAAGAGCGTAGTGATTTCCGGCCAGGGGCTCCATTCCGGAATTAAGACCGGCGTCATCCTCCATCCGCTCCCTCCTAACAGCGGGGTTTTATTCAGCGGCATCTCGGCCGACACCAGTGTGCCTGCCCATGTAGATTATGTCGGCTCGACCGGTTACGCCACCTCGCTTCGCGGCAAAGGCATTGTGGTCGGCACCGTGGAGCATTTTCTCGCCGTGCTTCATAGTTACGGGATCTCTAATTTGCTGGTCAAGATGCAAGGCGAGATCCCTATCATGGATGGCTCCGCCCTGGAATTTTGCCATTTGATCGAGGAGGGGGGAATACAGGAACAGGAAGAAGAATGGTCTGAAATCGTTATTGACAGGACTTATCGGATCGATCAAAAAAACGGTGAGTCCATCAGCATCGAATCTTCGGATACCTTTGGAGTCCGCTATGTCCTCAACTACCCGAAACCGGTAGGGGTACAGGAACATACCTATATCTTCAGGGGCCCGGATACCTTTAAAGAGGAAATCGCCCCGGCGCGAACTTTCGGATTTCTCAAGGATATCGAAAAACTGGAAAAGCTCGGATTGGTGAACGGAGGAAGACTCAGTAATTGCATTCTGATGGATGACGAGAAGATCCTCAACACCGAGCTCCGGTTCGCCGACGAGTTTGCGCGTCACAAGATTCTCGATATCATCGGCGACTTTTATCTCCTGGGGCGACCGATCCGCGGCATGATTACGGCCCGCATGACCGGTCATTCAGACAACATCGCCCTGCTGCGAGAGATCAGAAAGGGCATGGGCCTGTGATGCCCCCCCTGGAAAGTTGGTAGAGGATGGCCTCCGCTCAAGTCTTCCCCCGTCTCTTTACCGTGGATGAGGCCAACGACCTCCTTCCGGCTTTGCGGCCTCTGGTAAAGCAGATTTTCGACCACCTGGAATTTTTGCGCAAGAAAAGCGAGGCGGTGATCCGCGGAGGACAGCTTTCCCCCAACAGCCCGGATCTGATGGAGCGGCTGCAAGAAAATGACGCCGTTGCGCGTCTGATCCATCAGGTAAAGGGCCTGGTGGAAGAGATCAATAGTTACGGTTGTGCCAGTAAGGGTGTGGAGCAGGGGTTGGTGGATTTTCCCTGCATGTTAGGAGGAGAGATCGTCTTTCTCTGCTGGCGCTACGGCGAGGAGAGTGTGGGCTACTGGCATCGCATCGAAGACGGTTTCGCTGGCCGCAGACCCCTGCTCGATGCCGATGAGGGCGATGGGAACGGGAACATCTCCTACCATTGAAGTTCCCAGCCCTTTTTTTCTTTCGCGCCGGTTAACCATCTTAACTACGAGTTTGGCTCTCCATTTACCTCCAGCACTAGCTGCACTCCATCCCAAACCCGCCGCAGCAAGTGGCGAGGGAGAGCGCCGATCTTCTTCTGTAAGTACGCCCGGTCGATGGTCTGAAGCTGGGTGACATTGATCACGCATGGTTTTGGCAGGTTTCCTTCCCCTTTTCGTAGGCGGACATTGCCTGGGAGTGTGGCATATCGCAGGTTGGAGGTGATCGCGACAACTACTGCAGTGTTAAGGCGACTGCGATTAAATCGGTCATGCTGCAGCACGAGGGCTGGCCGGCGTCCCCATGGTTCTGAACCTCGGCCACTTGTAAAAGTGACCCAGTACACATCACCCTGACGTATTACCATTTCTCTCTGGGCCATGGAGACATCCGGAGGAACTCGTCAGCCGTGAGTTTTTGCTCGGCGGCGATTGACTTGTCAGCTAACAGCGCGTCAATCTGAGCCGTGATATCCCGATCTCGCTTGGCCCTCGCTACTCTCGACAGGATTGTGGCAATCAGATGGCTGCGGGACTCGCCCCGGCGTGTCGCGAGTCGGTCAACCGTTTCCAACACAGGCTCGGGTAGAGAGATGGCAACCTTCTTCATGGGCATAGCTCTATTCTCCTTTTATTGTCGTCCGGTCCATCTACAGCCTTTGGTATTCCCTTATATTCATACCACGCTGAACTCTCTCTTTCAACCTAGCCACTCCACAGGTTATCCCACATCTCAATTGTCCTATACCCACCCGCTTTCTTCCCAAATAAAAACCCTCTAACATAGAGGGCGAGCGATGAAGCCAGCAAAGATTAAGGAGCCAGACTCTCTCTCCTTGCGGATCAAAGAGGAGGCGCAGCGCTTGGGGTTTACCCTGGTGGGGATCTCGCCCGTGAAGATGGCTCCCCATGAGGGGTTCTTTGCCCAGTGGTTGAGAAAAGGTTTGGGGGGGGAGATGGGCTACCTCAAACGCACCGAGGAGCTTCGCCGTGATCCCACAAAACTTGTTCCCTGGGCCGTGTCTGTCGTATCGGTGGGGTTGAACTACTATGCCCCGCTGCCGAGGCCTACGGCGCAGGATGGTGCGAAAGGCTGGATCTCCCGTTATGCCTGGGGAGATGACTATCATGATGTCGTCAAAGACAGGCTGGAATCCCTTCTGGAAAAAATTAGAAGGGTTTACCCTGAGCCTGTCGAAGGGAAGGTCTGTGTCGATTCAGGGCCGGTGCTCGAAAGAGATATTGCCGGGGTTGCGGGGATCGGTTGGATCGGCAAGAACACGCTTCTCATCTCTCCCCGGCGCGGCTCCTGGTTCTTCCTGGGAGAGCTATTTTTAAGTATCGAGTTGGTCTACGACCGGCCGATCCGGGACCGGTGCGGCAAGTGCGATCTCTGCCTGAAGGCATGTCCGACGACTGCCTTTGTCGGTCCTTATATACTCGACGCGCGCCGCTGCATCTCTTATCTCACGATCGAACTCAAAGGGGCCATTCCAAGGCATCTGCGCCCTCTGATGGGCAATCACATCTTCGGCTGTGATATCTGCCAGGAGGTTTGTCCCTACAACGTCAAGGCAGGAGACACCGAGGAGGGGGCCTTTTCTCCCCGCGAAGGTCTGTATGCGCCGGAACTGATTCCTCTCCTCTCCCTCAGCGAAGAAGAATTTCGCCGCCGTTTCCGTGGTAGTCCGATCCTCCGGGCCAAGCGCCGAGGCTTTCTCCGCAATGTGGCGGTGGCTTTGGGGAATCTGAAGAGCCTTGAGGCCGTCCCCGCGCTGATCCAAGCGCTTCAGGATGACGATCCACTTGTGCGGCGTCATGTCGCCTGGGCACTAGGGCAGATAGCTACGCCTGAGTCATTGGAGGCGCTGAAAAAGCGCCTTGTAGTTGAGGCAGATAGCGGGGTGAGAGAAGAAATCGAAGACGTAATAACAGCTCTCTAGAGTCTTCTTTCCATAGTTTGCAGATCCATACGAAAAAAGATATTCTGCCTTTTATGAAAGCTATTAAGGCGCATTACGACGGACATGTGGTAGTCCCGGAGGAACCGATCAACTTGCCGGTCAATACCCCCGTGCGAGTGCTGGTTCCAGAGGCTGATGATTCCGCGGCAGTCACTAAAGCTTTCGCTAAACTCTCAGAGGCCGCATTCAGCCGCATCTGGGATAACGACGACGATGCCGCCTACGACAAGTTATAAGCGTGGCGACGTTATTCTAGCCCCCTTCCCTTTTTCAGATCAAACTTCCATCAAACAACGCCCTGCTTTAGTTATCAGCGTTGAGGATTTCCAAGAGCAAGGCCCTGATTTGCTGATTATGGCTGTTACCAGCCAGGTTAGAGGTCCCCTTAAGTTGGGTGAATTTCTTATTCGAGACTGGCAGGTCGCCGGCCTTCTGAAACCCTCTGCGGTAAAGGCTGCTATAGCAACAGTTGAGGCCAAGCTCGTTCGCCGCCGGCTGGGCTGTGTTTCTGACTATGATCTTGAGCAGTTGAACAGATCTCTGCTCGGGCTTCTTGGTCTATGAAAAGTACGAAGAGCCTCTGGTGCGGCGTCACGTCGCCTGGGCCCTGGGGGAGATAGGTACGGTCGAGGCATTGAACGCGCTGAGAGAACGTCTGACAGAGGAAACGGATCCCGGGGCGATGTATAATGAGGCACTACGCCTTGATCCTAATTTAGCCGATGCTCACGTGGATCTCGGTAACGCCTTAAGAAGTAAGCAACAATCAGCCCCCACACCAGACTAAAAAGCTTTCAACAACCCGAAATTCTTCCCTTCATTGCCCTTTCCCCCAAAAATCTGTATAGCTCATCTTTCATGCCCGCTGAACTGTTTGCCCTCGCCACCGCCTTTTTCTCCGCGCTGCACAACGTTCTCACTAAAAAAGGGCTGCGTTACTCCAATGCGGCCACTGCGGTCATCATCAGCCTGGTCATCAATATTATTTTCCTGTGGGGAGTCTCTTTACTCTTCGTGCCTCTGGACTCTCTTGCCAGCCCCGGAATCTTGATCTTCGTTATCGTCGGACTCTTTCAGCCCGGCTTAACCCGCTTGCTGACTTATAAGGGGATCGAAACCCTTGGGGTGGCCATCGCTGATCCGATGCGGGCGACAACGCCCCTCTTCAGCGCGCTTATGGCGATCCTGCTGTTAGGTGAGGACATGACCCCTCCCGTCTTCTGGGCGACGCTTCTTATTATAGCCGGCATCATCCTTCTCTCTCATCGGGGCGGTTCCGTGGATAAGATCCGTCTTCTCTATATTCTCTACCCGCTTTCGGCCTCTCTTCTTGCCGGATTCTCCCAGGTCTTGCGCAAATTCGGCCTGGGA
>Ga0209211_10003194_pt1 | contig 27062 bp, 29 predicted proteins | sample RifGroA2_FD_183992 | JGI IMG/M metagenome (GOLD analysis project Ga0209211, IMG submission 183992) | Groundwater microbial communities from Rifle, Colorado, USA - Groundwater A2 (SPAdes) (version 2) | ecosystem: Environmental > Aquatic > Deep subsurface > Groundwater | place: Rifle, Colorado...
GCGTGAAGAAATCCTAGAAGAAAATTATCAAAATGATTTTAGCCGACCTGAAGGGGAAAAACTTATGTTCTGTGAATCTAGTATCTGCCCGCAGGCACAGAAGTAGAACTTTAACAAAGGAATCTACTGACCTAGCTGCAGCGTAGTCCGTAGAGGTTCAATTATCGCTTTTTATTAAATATGATCTTGAAATCTCTTCGGATGGCTCTACTAATCCCAGATATTTTCCTTTTTTTAGTTTACTTAAAAAATTTAATTTTTTCATAGTATTCTTCCCCACCCTTTATGATTATGTGGTTTTTCATTATTTCTTTGATAAGCAAATCATTCGTGTTAAATTTGCCAATTTTTACGCTTATTAAATCATATATCTTCTCGATTTCTTCTTTTGTTTTAAAACTTGTTGTCTCTACGTAAACATCAATATCACTATCTACACTCGGTATTCCTTTAGCATAGCTTCCAAATAAGAGTATTAAACTACATTTACTTTTCTCAATGATATCATTCAATATTGGCTCTAATTTTGGATGTTTTCCCAGTAATTTTACCAGTTTATAATTTTCAGCATTTAAAATAAATGATTTGGAGGACAGATTTTTTTTGATAAAATAAAGATGGTTTTTCCCTTCAATTTTATAATCTACCACATTTATGTTTCTTAGCTCATTTAGTACTGACTGTACTCTAGTTAGGGACGTTTTTAGCTCTTTGGCCAGCTCCCGGCCATACAACTCTCTTTTTAATAAGATGAGCAAAACTTCATAATTATAATTGATTTTTATTTGAGTCATATAAACTTAAATTAAATCAATAGTATTTAAATCTTTTGTTCATATCTGGGCTAAAGTTGATAGAGCCACCTCGCCTAAGTTTTTTGGCAGAAATAGATACCAGATAACCGATCCTTCCCTCAATTCTCCACCCATTTCGCATACAAACTCATGGCCTCTGCTTCTGATTTTGCTTTGATGAGCGCTCGGCCATCTTCAAATAGAAAAAGGTCTTTGAATTGTAGTGTTTTACCATCATCAATAACCGTATCAATTTTCTCCCAGCGTTGTTTCAGAATTTTAAGGTCAACTTTTTTTCCTGTTACTTGATATCGTCCCAAGGAACAGAATTTGACCATCCGTATTGGTTCTTTTTTTCCTAGAAATTCATATTTCCCTTGGCAGGCAGGACAATTTTTGTTCTTTTTGACCACAATATTTTTGTAGTGCTGTTTCCAGATATCATAATAGATTAAGTTAGGCTCAATAGTCTGTCCCAATAAAAACTGCAGAGCCAAGGTGACTTGCATCGATGCAATGGCAGTTGTTATAGTATTTAGCACCCCTACGGTATCACAGGTTTCGGCACCAGTTTCTTGCAAAAAACAGCGCAAGCAAGGGCCTTCCGGTACAATAGGCATAACATATCCTGCTGTTCTGATAGCTGCCGCATATATCCACACTATTTTTTCCTTTTTACAAAAATCATTAATCAAGAGTCTGGTTTGAATATTATCGGTGCAATCAAGAACCACCTCCGCCGATTGCAGCAGTGCAATATTTCCACTATGTAAACTAACTGGCTGGGCAATAATATCTGTTCGTGAATTTATGAGCTGCAATTTTTCTTGAGCAACGATTGCCTTGCTTCGTCCAATATCTTTTTCCGTGAACAACATCTGCCTTTGCAGGTTGCTTTCTTCAACAACATCCCTATCAATGAGGGTTAGGTTTTCAACACCAGCCCGAACCAGTAATTCAGTAGCTACCGTGCCCAGTGCCCCCACTCCGACTACGACTACTTTGCTAGCATGTAGTTGTTTCTGTCCTTCACTCCCAATTTCACTCAATAAAATTTGCCGAGAGTACCTTTCCATCATCTTATTTTTCAATAAGCACCTCTTTTATTTTGCAGGCATTGCATATCTCCTGGTTAGCCGGTTCGCCGCAGGAAGTGCATATCTTAATCGATTCTTGTTTTTCTCGTTGCTCTTTTTCCCGCAGCAGGGGCAGAATCGCCAAAAAAGAGTTAATAATCCCCTGTTTCGTGCCCGAATATTTTTCTTCCATCCCATTTAACATATCCTGGATCTGAGAGCGGTATCCCTCTTGAGAATAAGGGCATTCCGTAAATTCGATGGCAAACCCTTTCAACAGCGCATATAATCTGGTTTCTTTTTCCGTGCAAAAATACAAAGGCTTAACTCGAGTCACAAATAGCTCATGCTCCTGCACGCCAGTAATTGGCCCAATATGTGCTGCCATGCTGATATTAGCTTTGAACATGTTCATCATGATGGCTTGGGCTTCATCATCAAGATTGTGTCCGGTAATCACCTTGGTCGCACCTAAAGCTCTAGCATGCTTATTGAGTAAATATCGGCGCCACACTCCGCAGACATTACATGGTTTTTTATGAGTATCTTTATTCACTTTGGGATACGCTTCATCCAAAGTTGCTCCAAATTCCTCAGTGGTGCGTACAATTGTTAGTTTGATCTTATACTGCTCACAAAATATTTCTAAATCTTGGAGTGTTTTAGCCCGATAATTATGAATCCCTTCATCAATGGCTAAAGCAAAAAAGGAAGTATTCACAAAATTATTTTTTTCCAGATACTTTTTGGTGAGATACAGAACCGTTAAAGAATCCTTGCCCCCCGATGCAGCAACGCCGAGAGTATCACTTCTTCCGATCATCTGATATTTGTTCATAGTTTTGAACACTTTCTCTTCAAAGTAGTTTATGAAATGGCGCTTGCAGGCCTTGCCATGCTGCAGCGTTAGTACTGCTTTTTGATCACATTGGCTGCAGTTCATCTCATCCTCCGGAAATGACGCTCAGAATATCTACCCTATCCTGATCTTCTAAAAGCTCTTCTTCGGTAAGGACCTCATTTTTTCTCACCACTAAAACTGTTTCAGAATTAATCTGCAAATGCCGAAGCAGGTCAAGAACACTCTTTCCTGTAAAATCAATTGTTTCCCTAGAGTTCTCTCTTTCTTTAAATATACCTATTTTCATTATTTCCTCCCCTAGGCCTGCTAACCAGGCTTAGGATTGTACTCTTATTTTATGATGATTTCTTTATAAATATTTCCTTGCTGGTGGTAAATTATTTAAAGTGCTGCTAATTCATCGGTGTATGGAACAATTTGTGCAGATGCAACGAAGTGAGGAAGCTGAAAAATTAAGTCAAGAACTTGGCTATGAGAAGATTCTTTTTCAAGATTCCAATTGGGTGCTTCTTAGTGGAAAAAACAAACGTGATATTCTTCAAAGGATTAACGAATGCAAACAAAAAAAGAAATATGCAGTATACCTTGCCGTTGATGAAGAAACGCTTCGTTTCGTCCTTGAAAAAACAGCAGTTGATATGATTATAGGAATGGAGCAAATTTGTCCTAAAGATAGTGTTCATCACCTTCGAGGCGGTTTAGATGAAGTGCTCTGCAAGATTGCCCAAGAAAATGAGAAAGCGTTCGCCTTTTCATTTTGCGATATTCTTCATAGCAGTAATCGACCACAACTACTAGGGCGGATGAAATTTAATCTAAAGCTGGCCAGGAAGTATGGATTAAAGATAGTTTTTGGCAGTTTTGCGAAAGAACTACTAGAATTCCGATCTTCGCAGGATTTAGAAGCTTGGAGTAGAATATTAAGCCGATAGTGGCACGCTTAGTAGAAAAAGTCGTCGCCTAGGCCAAGAGGTGAGTTTAGCTACGCCAGTCGGACAGGAACAGACCCGATTTTTATCAGTTTTTCATCAGAAAATCGGCTAAACTCACGGCCAAGACGACTTTTTCTACAGAGCCATAGTGGCAACAACCTTTATAAGTGTCAGAATTTTCTATTTTAGGTATGAAAAAAAAGAGGGTTGATAGTGCTATAGGGCACTCTCGAAAAGCACAGCTGACGATTTTTATGATTGTAGGTCTCATTTTATTTTTTACCTTCCTTTTTGTGATCATGTTGTTTAGCAGCGTACAAAAGAATCAATTAGAAGGTGAACGAGAGAAAGTATACACTCGAGCGCTCGAGAAAGAAGCCTTGCGTTTATATGTGCAAGATTGTATGGAAGACACCTTAGTTACCGGGTTACAGTTCCTGGGGAAGCAGGGCAGAATTTGGGCCGATCAAGGGGGAGTGCAAGAATTTGCCGAAAGTGTGAATGGGGTTCAAGTAGGTGAAGATAGAATCGCCTATGGTATTGTTCGTGATACTTATGAGGATTATAATGAGCCCGAGGAGAAATATCCTTGTCCAGCGGGAGAGGGAGAACAAGAATCTCCTTTTTGTAAGTACACCAGTGCCGATACTTCCATTGTCTTTGGCCGAAAAAAATTATGGCTCAGTTCCATGGAAAAAGATTTACAGGAATACTTAAAGAGCAAAACAGTGAGTTGTATTGGGGAATATCTTAAAAAAGAAATCTCCTCGGCTGCCAAGTTACAGTCAGGCGAAATAGACCTGCGCGTAGCTATGACCAATGAGGGAGTTAATGTCAACGTCCATTATCCCTTACGTTTTTCAATGGGGAATGAAGAATTTTTTCATTTATCTGAATTTGATTTTTTCTACACCACACAATTCAAAGAGGTATTAGATGTTGCCATATTGCGACCGCTGGATGAAGATTGGATTAAAGTTGATTTTATATGGGATGAGGAAACCTTAACAAACCCAGAAAGGACTCCCTCTGGTTTGGTGGAGAAGTATAATCAATTAGGAATTCAATACAATTCAATAAAATTGGATAACGGCGATACCCTCTTTGAATTCCGTCCCACTTGGACCGAAGAAAAATTACGGGACATAGTTATTCGTGTTGCTCGGCAGAATCGGCCGCCGGCCTTGGACTATATTTCCAGGTGTCCTGGGAAGGACTATGATTACTTAGTTTTACCAGGCGAGTCAAACCAAATAAATATCCCATTCACTGCGACCGATCCAGATGAGGATCCAGTAAACTTATTATCTCCTTCTGGAACAGATATGCCAGTAAATCCTTCACCAACTTTTTCATCAGTAATAACCAATTTAAATATTCCAGAATCAAATCATTTGTCTATTATTGTTCAAGACAGTCGTGGGTTGCAAGATTCACAGGATGTAAGATTCAAAGTTGATTCTCCTACTTCTATTCCCTCTTCTTCAAACTTACCTCTCGTTAGCCATTGCTGTATTCAAGATGCCAATAGTCAGCAAGGCTGGCGTGTAGCACGAGAGGGAGAAGCATATTGCGTACTAGACAACCCCCCTATTTTCGGTTGCTTTGGAAAAGTTTCGCAAGTTACTACGCCGCCTTTTGGATTTGCGGGCTATGTGTTAGAAGATATGGTTGGAAATTGTGGCGGGGAATATGCCGATACCTGTACCCCTTCCAATCTGGCAATTTTGCGCGGAGGAACTTTACATTGCGGATTTAATGATGATAGAACTGAATGTCCCGACAGCGAGAATCCAACCAGTTTACCGGGTTGTAGTGGTATTGACTGTCGATGTGAAAATAGTGATGCTTTCGGACTTCAACCAAGGAGTGGCTGGTGCCACGGAACAATGGGGTGTGCAGATTTTTGTACCACTGCCATTGTTGCTGATGAAGGCTCACCAGTTGTTTCTCATGATTATAATTATCCCATTACAGTACGAGCCAATTCGTTGATAGCCACTAGTGATAATGTACTTGCTCTCCATTGTGGATGTACAGCGGGGGATATAAACAAATTTTGTGATAAAACCTTTGATGGTATCTTTGAAGGGAAGTGCAATGCGGATGGAGATTGTAAACCACCCCTCGCTGCAGTCCAACAAAGACCGCTCTCCTCCTAATTTTTTCCCCATATCCCGCCCTCTTTCAAAGAAGAACCTTTATAAATCACAAATGTTTACATTCTCTTATTCATGTACTCGCCAAAAAGAGGTTGGTTTTTAGTATTTGTAGCTTTATTTTTCGCAGTGCTAGCTTTTCAGATTTATGCGGAAGAAGGCTGTTATACCTACCCCGATGGAGATGAGTCTCTGTATTGCCAAACCGGCATAACCCGTGAAGAAGCCCAAGCCGATTGCAGCCGTACTGCTGGTTGCGATATGAACCAGCATTTTCTTCCTGGACGTTCTTGTGCCGATTTTTCACAATGTAAGCAAGTTAAATGCACTGTGGATTGCCAGCGTCATGCTTTGGGCAAGTGCGAGCAGTTGGGATTAACGCGAGGCGATGGAGCAGAAGTACTCAAAGGGAAAGAAGTACTCTCAACCCCTGAGGACGATTCTGTGTGGTGTGCTCCTCGCTGTTGTAAAGCCAGCACCTATTGTTCTCGCGGTTTAGTGAAGAAATGGGATTGCCAACTTGGCGCCTTTCGTTCCGGAGTCCTGGATTTTAACAGCATTAGTGAAGATTTCGCCGTTGATACCGCTGGATGCATCAATGTTTTTTGCGGCGCCCAATTACAGCCAGGGAGTTTGGCTGGTTTGGTGCAAGATAGCCAAGGACATAGTATTGCCGGTGCCCAAGTCGCTTTAGATGGTCAGCCAGCACAAACTACTACTGCCGATGGCCATTACACCTTTCCCAATCTTCCGGCCAGGTCGTATATTGCCCATGTCTCTAAAGTTGGCTTTGCATCGTTGAACCAAGAAGTTCGTATTGGATCAGGGCAAGCTTTGGAACACAATTTCATTTTACTTCCCGGCGGGGTTGGTCTTTCTGGCACAATATTAAATCAGCAAACTAACCAAGGAATTCCAGGGGCAACGGTAAGCTGGCGAGGCTCTGGTCAAGGTGTTGTTGTTGCTGATAATACCGGTCATTATGAAATAACTGGTCTAGCTCCTGGCGCGTACAATTTTACCGCAAGTAAAGCGGGATTTACTTCTCAGGATTTTCCAGATACCTTAAATGAGTTTAAAACTCACGATTTTACGTTAATTCCTAGTGCTCGGCAGGTAATTGAAGGGAGAACGACTATCGAAGGAGTAGCTCAATTTGGAGTTACTATCTTAGTCAATGGTGCTCGTCGAGGATTTTCTCGTGCTCCTGAGGGCAATTATATTGTCGATCTTAATCCTGGAAGGTATAAGGTAGCAGCTAGTTTTAGTGATTTTGGCGCAGAGCAAGCCGACGTAGTGGTAGAAGTGGGAAAAACCACTACCGTAAACTTAGATTTAGTGCGAGTAGTGCCGGTTTGCGGTCCAGCTAATTTTAAGCCCGTAGCAGTATTTTCTGGCTCTCCTGTTCCTGGCGAACAAAAAATAAAATTACAGTGGCAAAAGCCCTGTCCGGAAGTTGTTAGTTACGAAATCAAACGAATTCATAATGGACAGCCAGAAGGACAGCCTCTTGCTGCCTCAGCGTTAGATTTTTCTGCGGTTGACAATAAGGTTCAATGGGGACAGAGTTATGAGTATGAAATGAAAGTCTTGTACCAAGGTGAAGGGGGAGAATCCCCTGTTGTCAAAAGTGTTCCCATTCTCGTTGGTGATGCTGCCTGCGAAGGACAGTACGATACGGCAACGCAAAGGTGGAATACCTTTTGTCGTTTAGATAATGATGCTACCTTAGGTGTGGATGAACGCAAGGTGGTGTGGAGTTGTGACAATAATAATCAGCTCATCTCTATAAACTGTCTGAGTGTCAATGATTTCTGCGCCCGGGCCGGAGAAAAATCTGCCAGCTGTAAGGACGGAGGCGTGTGTGGAGTGCGGGCACAAATTGCCGATCCTTTTGGATTGTATTATACTAGGTCGACCTGCTATGGTTCCAACGATCCTCTCACCAGTACTTCAAATTTTTGTTACTTTGACTACACTGAGTCAAGCGTCGATGCCTGTCAAAGCTGCACCAACGTGCAAAGTTGTTTTGGCTACCAGAGCAAGGATGCTTGCGAAATTAATAATTGCGTGACCTCTCCTTGCACTTGGGTAGATGGAGCAGATCATAGCATTATTAATTATGACTTATTTCACCCACTTTTACCGAGCATGATAACTCCCGAAACTGGGCATGGATACTGTGTTCCTCAGAAATCTATTGATGATACCCAATGTAATTCCTGCAGTCCTAGTGCTACTTTGTTTGAGAATTATTTCTGCACTGCTGAAGTATGCACTGGTTTGGGAAGATGTTTTTCCAGTTCCGCCTTAGACACCTGCAACTCCTGCGGGGAAACCCCCTCACCCAGTGCTAATTGTTATACCTATCAGACCGATTTGGAATGCATCGCCCAGAAAGAAGGCTTTGCCATTGACAGCGGACGACTTCGATTGTCAGAAGATCGCTGCGGCTGGGGGCGGTGCGCCTGGAAATCATCTTCAGGAGCAGTGGGGGATAGCGGCACCTGTTTCAAAGACGGCAATGCTGATGCTGTTGATGATTGCGAGAATCTTCCCGTCGATCGAGTACAACAGTGCCGGCAGGATTATGAAGCACCCCAAACCGCTCTTGTTGGCGGAGCTTCAAAAATTTCTTTAGCATCTCCCGCCATTACCTTTCATGCTCAGGACAGCAACTCTTTCCTAGGGAATGTACAATACTGCCTGCTTCCAGTAGACAGCAGTTCAACCTACTGCGATCCAGCAATTTTTGAGCAGAATAAAGTTGCCTATCTCCCCTCTCAGCGATCAGCCGACTTGACCATAAACTTAATTTCATCAGTACAACAAGAGTCCGTTCCTGCCAGCGGGCAAGCGTATCGTCTTCAATATTATTCGCAAGATGAGTACTTCAACCAAGAAGAGTTACGGGAAGCGATCATTATCATCGATAACGTCGCACCATTGTTTGAAATTACTGAGAGCATCACCACCCTTGCTGATCGTTCTGCTTTGCAGGTCTTCCTGCAAGGAGAAAATGAACCCATGTCCTGCCAGTTTGATCTTCAACCCTTGCTGCCAAGATCAGCGCTTCAGTCAAAAACAGCCGGAAAAGATATCCTCAATAAAGAAGCTACCTTTGATGATATTGATAGTGTTTTTGCCAACCTCACTGTAACTTGCATCGATACTAATGGTAACACCAATTCAAAAAGTAAGTGGTACACTTTTGACCAGGAACAGCGCATCGATATTCTTGAACCAGAAGCGGGAGCTTCTGTCGCCAGCACCCGGATTGCCTTTAGAGTCCATACTGATGTCGGCGCTACCTGTGAGCTACGTACTGTTGGCCAAGATGAGAAGGTTGCTGATTTTCTGCCCAGCGAAGATTGGAAAGAACATCAAACCGAAGCTCTCTCTGGTTTTGCCGAAGACACTTATTTGAACACCTATAAAGTAGTCTGCTTGGAACTATTAAATCAAACTGAAGAGATGACCGATTATTTTTCATTTTCAGTTGATTTTACTGCTCCCGACACCCAGGTCATTCTTCAGGAAGGCATACGGGAAGAACGCCCCATCCTCTACGGCTGGGAATCCTTCTTTGTACGCGAAGCTTTAGTTGACTTTGATTGCCGTTCCAGCGGCTTTGCCTGCGCCAGCACTTTATTTTGCCTTGGTGATGGCTGCGGAGATAAACAAAATCCAAACTATCAACCCTATACCGGAACGGTCTCGGTACAAAACACCACTTCCATTTGCTACTATTCCACTGACGCCGGTGGCAACAGTGCCGTTCCCTGGTGCGGCAAGGTTACCGTTGATGGGTATGGAATTACTATGACCAGTCCAATTCCCTACACCTATCAGAATCAAGTCTGGGGAATGAGCAGTCAACCCACCTTTGCCTGGGAATTTTTCAGTAAAGTTCCAACGGTACGCTGTGCCTTTGATTTCCTACCTGGTTTTGAATACTCAGACGTCCCTCAGATTCAACGCTTGGAAAGTATCAATAGTCATTATGCCGTTCCAGCATTTCCCAGTGAAGGTATTTCTGCCTACCCGACGGAAGGCGGCGTGAAATCGTTGTATGTCCTGTGTGAAAATGCCGCTGGTGAAGTTGGACCAGAACATTTGTTTTATCTTGAGTATGATCCTAGTAATCCCCTTATAGTTCGTGCTTTCGCTAATCCTACAGAAGTATTGCAAGGAACCAGGACAGCGTTGACCGTCGATACTGATGACAAGGCCCTCTGTCGTTATAGTGATAATTCCGAGGGACAGGGCCGGTCAGAATATGGTGCCATGGAATTTTCCTTCCCTGGACTGGAAACCAAGAATTTAGAGACCAGTCATCAAGATATTTTTAGTATCAATTTCATGGGAGCCACAAAAAATTATCAACTGTTAACTCAATGTGCCAATGGAGCAGGAAGCCTTTCTGATATTCGCAATATCTCTTTTATGGTAGATTATTCTATCTTAGGAAATATTATCTCCTTAGCTCCCAGTGGTTTTATCCGCGATACCAGTGTAATTTTAGAAGTCAAAACTAACAAAAACGCTCAATGTTCCTATCGTCAAAACGTGACGTATGAACCTTTAGAAAGTGTTGGTGGAGTGGTCCATCAAAAGCAGTTGAACGGATTAACAGAGGGTGTACATCTCATTCCGGTTCGCTGTACAATCGGTGATCATCGCGTTGAAAATCAAATTAAATTTACCATTGATCGGACAGCTCCGGCTATTACCAGCATACAGGATGGGAATAGAACCTGCGGTCTAAATCAATTTGATGTCCTCGTTTATAGCAATGAAGCTAATCTTACAAATTATTATTATGAATTATTTGAACGGGGAGCAGCCAGAAATAGAGTACCGGTTCCCAGCAATACCAGTTCTAATAGTAGTGCCGGCAGTACTGCTAGTACTTCCAGCACAGGTATTTTATTTAGTGGTTTAGTCCCCGCCACCGAGCCATTTACTATCCAAGGCATCAATTTGACGTTAGGTATGTTATACACTGTTCGGGTGAGAGCAACTGACGCTGCTGGCAATCAAGGTCAATTTGCGGAAAGTGACGGAGTGTTAGCAGTTTCTCGAAATGACAGCAGTTGTCGTAATGATCTTCAGGCACCTCGTGTAATTCCAGTTGTAAATCGCAGTTGTACTTCGTTGCACGTCCAGCTTGATTGCCAGGATTCAACCGGCTGCCGCAACTTTAAATATGGTCTTAAAGACCTTTCTGGTAGTTGTGTTGCCAACCAGGCTTATTCCGGACAGGGAATTGAATTCACCAAAAGCGGAACCCTTTGTTACACCGTAGAAGATATGATGGGCCACAATACTAGTAAATCTGAACTTATTACTTTTGCGGATACTGATGGGGATGGCATTGAAAATAGCTGTGATCAATGTGCTGCAACGCAAGCGGGCGCCATTGCCGGTGAATCTGGATGCGCCAGCGATCAAAATCGAGAGGGGGAACAGCGAACAGATACTGATAAAGATGGGCTGCCGGATTACTTTGAAAAATTATATGAACAATGCGGTTTAAATTACCTTAGTCCTGATCAAAATAATGATGGGATATTAGATCGCGATGAAGATTATGATACTGATACCTATTCAGCATACGAAGAATATTTAGCAGGCAGTGATCCTTGTTCTGCCACCGATATTCCAATGAAGAAGAATGAAAGTATCAAACCGCCAGTGAATCAAGGTGAACCAACCGCACCTTCTTCTGAAAAAAGCAACGTTTTGGCTTGGATATTTTTGATTGTTGGTATACTCTCAGTTTTTGGTGGGGTAATTTACCTTATTTACTATTATAAGTATTCTGCGCCTTCTGCTAGCGGCAGATCATTACGTGGAGAACCACAACCCGCTCGCTCTTTTGGGACTGCAACTGGGGGTGTTTTGGATGCCTGGTCAAGACGATTGTTGGAATCGCGAAAGAATCGCACCCAACAGTCTAAAACTTCAGCACGGCAAAATGTATTTTCTACCTTTAGTAAGAATTCCAATGTTATTCCTCATTTAGGAAATCTATTGTCTAAAAAAGAAGCTAAACCAGCTGATGTCCATCAAATTGCCCAGCGTTATACTCAACATAAAGATGAAATTTTACCGGGATTACGCCAGGAAGAGAAAACGATTTTCTCTAAATTAGAGTCTATCGCTAAACAGGCCAAAGGCAAGAAAGTAGAAGATATAGTAAGCCCATCCCAAGCAAAAAATCTTTTTGCCAAATTAAAAGAAATTTCTCAGAAAAGGAAAAAATGATAAAAAGCAAACAAGGCATGGGGGTCAGCCAGGTTTTTATTTTCATTATCGCCGCGCTCACTTTCGCCCTAATCATGATCTTTGGGTATAAGATCATCAGCGAGTTTCTTCAACGGGGTGAACAGGTAGAGTTTGTTCAGTTCAAAAATGAGTTGGAGGGCTCCATTAAAAAGATCTATACCGAGTATGGCTCAACCCGGCTGAAAGAATTTAACTCCCCGGCAAAATATACCCAGATCTGTTTTGTGGATATGAGCAAAGAATATGATCCCCGGCTATGCCCATTAGATCCGGTAGCCTGTACGGTATGGGAAAACACTGCCGCCGGCGGCGGTTATGATCAAGTCGATGAAAATGTTTTTCTCACCCCCCCTGCTCCGGTCAAGATAAAAGTGTACCAAATCCACCTTAATTTACCAACAGACCAGAATTTCCTCTGCCTTCCCATTGTCAACGGCAGGTTTTCTATGGTCCTGGAAGGGAAAGGTGACCACACCCAAATTTCCGACAGAGAGTAAGATGGACATGACACCGAAACAAGGGCAGGTAGAAGTAACCTTTAATTGGGTATATGTTCTGATAGCCGGCGCGGTCATTTTACTTTTTTTTATAGGTTTAGTCGTTCGCCAGAAAGCGGTGTCCGAGGAACAGCTTTCTATTGAAGTCGTGAGGATTATGGAATCCATCTTTACTGGCGCCGGAGTTTCTGAAAAAACTAAAAATTTTATTGATATTAGCGGATTGGCCGAATACACTCTTTATTTCGGCTGCAGTAATGAGGTTGGTGAGTATGGTATTTTGGGAACCAGCGCCCGAGCAGAGAATGCCATTGACCCTTTCTTTGCTCCCAAGGAAATAAAAGCAAGCCAATTAATAGTTTGGAGCCTTCCTTATCGCTTGCCCTTTAAGGTAATTGATTTCCTGTTTATCACTTCCAGCAATACCCAGTATATTGTTCTGGGCGAAGTCCCTTTTGCCACTGAATTTGTAAATTCAACCCAAGGATTCAATGTTCAACACCTTGTCTCCAGGCAGGAATATGAACAGATTGATCCCGGGCACAATTTTCAAGTTCGTATTATCGATACCGTTGGAACCACTCTTACTGCGGGAAGCGGCGTTCCGTTACTGTTACAAAGCTTAGGGAACGAGCGGGTTACCGGGGTTTCTTTTGGCCAGGGAGCAGTTACCTATTACTCTAAAAATAATGAAAATAAGTGGGAACAGCAAGGCGCTGCCGTTCCGATGGTTTCGCTTGATGAAGAGCGTGATGCCGCCAAATATGCTGCCATTTTTGTCGCTGATGCTGATATGTACCGATGCAACCTGAAAAAAGCCTTTCGCCGGCTGGAACTTATCAATGAAGTGTACGGGGGAAAAGAGAATGAACCTGGCGGAAAAATTCAACAACTATTAAATTATTATGGCGGGCATCCTGAATCCTTATGCAAGAACCCTTTAGTGGAGCGCCAGGACAATCTTGTCACTGCACTTGCCAGCCATCAGCGAAATGCAGCCGCTTGCCGTTTGGATGCATCGACCTGCACTAACCTGATTGCTTCAGCCCGGGCACTGCGCACTGCCAATAAAGCCTTGGCAGAATTAGGAGATTGTATCACCCTCTATTAATGAAAAAAGACAGAATGGAGACACCACCTTTGCGTAAACGGGGACAATTACATATCACTGAGACTATTGCCGTGCTCTTTATTTTTTTCGTGCTGGTATTTTTTGGGCTGTTGTTTTATTCCAAATATCAGAAAATAAGCTTAGCTGAAAAGCAAGAAGAATTATTAGGAGAACGAGCCATGGAAACAACCTTAAAAACTTTATTCCTTCCCGAGTTGGGGTGCAGTAAAGGCGAAGCCGAGCAGGAAGATAATTGTATTGATCTCATGAAGCTGGAGGCTGCCCAGAAAACTTTTTCCGAACACATCAATGACTATTATTTTGGTATCTTTTCCTACGCGAATATAACCGTACAGGAACTATACCCTGATTCGGCCCGTAGCTGGACCCTATATGATAAATTAAAGACTAAGACTCTTGAAGACGGAACGGTGGTTAAAGATTGGGAGCGTAAAGAGCCAACCTATTTTGTCGTAACCTTGCGTGACGAGAGTCAGGGTCGTGTACAGTACCGCTTTGGGTATATTGTGGTTGAGGTGTATTCATGATTTTCATGCATAAGAATAATAACAAAGGACAGATGGAGATGATTGGTCTGGTGATTATTGTCATTCTCATTACTTTAGGTATGTTATTCTTTACCCTGTTAGCAGTCAAAGAAAGTCCTGAGAAAAAAATATTCACCCGAAAAGGGCTGGCTTACAGCACCATGAGTGCAGTGATGAAAACTACCGTAATTCCTGAAGAGAATTGTGTAGCCGGAAGCGCCGTTTCCTTAGAATTAGGCAAAGATATACTGGAAGATTGCGCTCTGAATGCCGGTTCTTATCGCCGAGATGATCCTTCTAACTGTGGTTTTGGCTGCCAGTATCATTGCCGAGGATTACATAGCTGTGCCTTTTTTAACCAGAAAATTGAAGAATTATTACAGGCCAGTCTGGGCCGTTGGAATAAGAGGTATAGTTTCACCTCCCAGCTTCTGATCCCTGGTTCTGACCGTTCTTTATCCTTAGCTGAGATTAAAGGGCGGGGAGGCTGTTCTTCCAGCCAGGATAAAGATAGTTCCGGCCTGTTTCCCATTCAGGCGGGAGATGCTGGTCTGGTAGAGAATGTGCTGTTTTTATGCGACTAAAAGGGGAAATTTATAGCAACATTTATATAGGGATTTTCCCCCCCTTGAAGAATCTAATCATATAAAAATGAGGTGGAGAAAAATGGTGACTAAAAAGGGGCAGGGTCTTTCTTTAAATGTAATTATTATTGCGGCCTTAGCATTAATTGTGCTGGTAGTCTTAGTAATGGTTTTTACGGGCCGCATCGGGCTTTTCCAGCAAGGATTGAGCAAGGAAGGGAAGACTGAATTGATATCTTTTAGAGTTGGTTATGGTGATTGTCAGCCAACGGCGACAGCTGAAGCTAGTTTTGATACGGAATTTTCTGCGGCGACATCACTGGATGCAAAAGATCAGGTCAAGATACGATTTAGTTCCGAAGTTAGTCGCTGTAAAGCAATAGTTGAAAAGGGTAACTGTGAATCAGCTGGCTGTAAGTGGCCTTAAATAAGGTCTACCTCATGAAAAAAGCCGATGCAAATATGTGGTGGATTATTATCGGAGCTGTCATTGCGTTAGTCGTCCTTATTGTGATGATGGTTATATTTACCGGTAAAACCCAGCCCTTGCAACAAGGGTTGTCTAATTGTGAGGGAAAAGGGGGCGCATGTGCAGTGACTGGTGAGGCATGTCCTCAATATACTCTAAAATCAACTGCCTTTGATTGTCCAACTGGAAGAGTGTGCTGTGTAGGTTCACCCAAATCATGTACACGTGACTCACAGCTTAGTGTTTGTGGCGAGGGGAAAACATGCACCGACTACGGTGGAACTTCTTATTGTACATGAGCTCTCTCAATAAAAAAGCGGTGGACTGGCTAAGTCCGACCATGCTGGTGGTTATAATTTTGGCTATTCTCTTGGGCTTGTCGCTTTTCTTGTACATCTGGAAATTAAAAAAAGGGATACTCCCATGAACAAAAAAGGGATGGAGATGTGGCAGTTGATTTTCATTCTCCTGGCAGTATTGCTATTTCTGTTTATGCTCATCTGGTTTGGGATTCTCAACAAAGACTTGGCAGGTTTATTTGATAAATTGGGAGGGATGCTCTGATGGCCAAGGAAGTCTCTTGGACTTTGGGGATGTATATGCTTGCAATTATTGTAGGAGTTTTACTGATTGTCTGGCTCTTTGCTCCCTCAGGATCTTTTCCACAATTGCGGGGGATTGTAAGTGGTATTAAAGATTCAGTTTCTGTTGGTGCTCCCGAACTGACGGCAGAAAAACCTGCCGTGTCAGAAGTTCATCAGAAAGAACTTTCCGCACTTCAAAGTACGATACGTTCCATGATAGAAAGCCCTGCAGAAAATTGTTTTGAGTCTTATGATGGTTTTACCAAATTAGGCGAGGAGGGAATGAAATTAGAGATTAAGTACGATTCTCGAGAAGATAAAACCTATTTTGATGTCTGGGGTGGTATAGGAGGAAAGCAAAAAGTCACTGATAGTAGTTTTACTGTTGATCATGTACGTTCTTGTGTTATCGCTGGAGATGAAACGATTACCAGTAATTTTGACCAACGGTTTCTGAGTGAAACCGATAAAACCGTTCCAGTAGAATATAAAATAGCAGATTTAGTTATTGCCGAAGATGACGGCGGCATTTTTAGATTTACGAGAAATCGTATAGATTATGGTTCCAGTTTTCAGGATTTTGAAGGACATCAATGGCTGTTTAAGCCTGATAGTGGACATATCTGTTTTTTTCCGACGGTTAGGAGTGCTACCATTTGGAGTTGTGAGGGTGGTGAAGCTGGGGGTCTGGCTGCTTTTTGCTTTGACTCTGATGAAACCAACGGAATTCCTTCTAAAGTTCGTAGCGGCAACTTAGTTCGATGTTAAAACATGATGAATAAAAAATCAATGGAAGCAGCACAGTTGGTTGCAATCATGATAGTGCTGGTTTCATTTGTCCTGATTGCCGGAACTGTCACTCGTTTCCTCGCAAAAGCTAATGATAAAGAAGCGGAAGCATTGTGTCATGATAGTATTGCGCTGCGGGCAAGGACCCAAGTGAATATTGAAAGTCGTGCCTTAGATGCAAAAATTAAAACGGTGCCAGTACTCTGCAAGACTATCGACAAAAAAATTACCGGCAATCGAGAAGAGATCAAACAACAGATTGCTGATAAGATTGCACGATGCTGGTGGATGTTTGGGGAAGGAAAGCACGAGGAAATTTTAGGCAATCGAGTTGATTTAGCTCCCGCCTTGCTAGGAACAGACAACCAACCAAATAAGTGTTTCAATTGTTATACCTTGCTTATCGATCAAGATACCATTGAAGGAGGGAACACGATTGACTCTCAAGAACTTCTGCGATACATGTCCACCCATACTATCCCAAATACCAAAGATGTAACATATCTTGATTATATTCAAAGTTATGGTGGTGCAGGAATGTTAGGAAGCATAATTCCTCAGGGAATTGAGCCGAGGCACGGATATACAGTTTCTATTTTACCTAAAAATAAAGATAAAGAATCTATAAATTGGGTTAAAGCAGCTGGCATCACCACTATGGTTGCGGTCGTTATTGGTACCGCCGCCTGTGCTACTCTCACCGGTGGACTTTGTGCGGTGATTATTGCAGTAGCACCTGCAGCAGCGAGTGTAGGGGGTGGACTGACTGCGAGTGGTTTAGGATATGAAGTGCTCCATGGTGATTATCGCCCTGGTCCTAACTTACCAGATGGAAGTACTAATTCCGGTTTACCTATAGAAGAAATATTTGAAGAACGAGTTTTCAGTTCAATTTATGTCAGTGATCTCAATATAGGTGAACAGTTTTGCGGTTCAGGCGACCTCGCCGGACAATAGGTGATACACATGAAAAATACTAAAGCGTCATCAGAATTATGGTGGATTATTATGACCGCAGTCATTGTGCTGGTCGTTGTTATCCTCGTCCTGCTGTGGTTTCAAGGAAGCGGAGAGAAAGCCTTTGGCGGAATTAATACTCAACTCGATGATGCTGACAATGATAAAGTGACCAACCTGTTTGACCAATGTCCGAACACTCCGGCGATTATTAAAGGTGATGATAGCACTGAAGTCGATGCTGCCGGTTGCAGTCAAGCTCAACGTGACTTACAAAAGAAAGAATCTACAACCTAAATGGTCAATAAACAAGGCATCATGGTAGAATTTTTAGTCACAGTATTACTTGCTATTATCATCTTTGTCCCCGCCTGCTTATTTGTGTCTGAATTCTTTCGGGTGAGTGATCAGGCTAAGGATAATTTTATAGAGTTTACCAAAACAGTCGAAACAATGAAAGATGGTCAAAAAACCACTTCTTTGCTCATCATGGATGAAGGAACTGCGTTGATTTATTTTGAGCCTGGATTTTCAGAAGTAGTGGTTGATGTTGATGCCGAACTGCCTAAGATTGATTACACCTTGCATCTTCAAAAACCAGGGCAATGCCCGCCTGAAGCCGGCTGCTTTTGTTTGTTTCAGGGGCCGTTGTATGAGAGTAGCCCGACGAAGACTGCCTTTACAATAACCGACCCGTCGCCTATTTGCAGAAAAATTGATACACCTTTAACTCTATCTAACTGCGGTCTAGGAGAACCTCATTTTGTCAATTCCTATAGTTGTCATAAAGGCTTTGTGATTGAACGTAATTTAGCCAAAGACAGCTCCTTGCTGATTCGTTCTTATTATGAATCGCCTCGCCGTCTTGCTCTTCAAGTTTCCAAAGAACAAGGAGTCATCCACCTGGAAGGTTAAACCATGAATAAAAAAGCGGTGAGTATTGTCTTGATGATTTTTGAAGTATTGGCAGTCATCTCCATCATTGCCATTACGATTACTTTTGCCAAGAAAGCCGGGGAATCAGAAACGGCTGTAAAAAATGTAATTGCCAGCGATATAAGTTTGATGGTTAATACTTTATTGTCCGTCCCCGGGGATGCAGTGGTTCAATACCCTTTAATAGAAGGCGCAACTAAGTATGTTATTCTGCTCCAACAGGATCATGTCAGCGTTTGGCTTCAAACCGAAAATCAGGATAAACAATCTATCCAGACTTTTTTTCTCCCCTCCCCCTATCACGCGGAAGGCGCCATTGAAGCAAAAGAGTTTTGGTGCCTGGAGAAAAAAGCAAAATCCATTATCCTGCGTGAGTGTCTTCCAGAAGAAAGAGTGAGCGTATCACCATGACTGCTAAGATAGTATGTTGGAATAAGAAAGGCGAATCCGTGTTTGATACGGCTAGAAAAACCATTTCCTGGCCCATCTTTGGAGTTATTATCACTATGGCCGTGCTGGCCTTTGTTCTCATTATAAGCAGTTATACTCAAAAAGTTGTTGAAATTCCCCTAGAATTACAAGCAGAAATTATTGCTTCGCGCTTCATTGGAGCGCCCGAGTGCTTTGCCTACCAAGATTCACAAACAAATCGGGTGTATCCCGGAGTTATCGATGCCCAAAAATTAACCCAAGAGCGGCTCGATAGCTGTTATCGTACTGCCTCCGAGAAAGGATTTAAAGAGTACAATTTTGAGTTAGTAGTAGGCGACCAGCACTTACTCACCAACAATTATTTTAATAAAGTTGATATTGATATTTCCCAAGGCATCTTAGTCAAGCAGGGAGCAGAAATGAAACCAACCCAATTAATTATCCATGTTCAGAGGAGGATTTAGAACGATGCTACGCTCCCAAAAAGGTATGCTCGATGATTTGTTCGATTTTATTTTTACCGTGGTAATGGCTTTTTTTCTTCTCTTCTTTCTGTCAGGTGCATTAAATAGCAGTGTGAGCAAGAGTAAGGATCTGGCAGTGGAAAATGCCAATACTTTTACCGCATCAAATCAATTATTGCAGTATCTTCGAACTCCTGTCAGAACTACTGGCGCAACCATCAGTGATTTAATCGTGGCCGGAGAAACACAAGAAGATATACAACAGCAAGTTACTAAAGCTACTTTAGATTTTTCACAAGCTATTCACTCTGATTTATTCTTGGGGGTTATCATCACCTATCCAGATAGCAAAGTAGTTGCGCTTCCTTTTGATATTAATGTAGCATCGCGATATGCGACGATTAATCTTCCTTCCTTAACCGGAAAAGAGATAGAAATTGCCGTGTATGGGAAGAGGAAGCGCAGCGAGCAGGAGTTTGCTCAAGCAGCAAGTTTAGGGGAGGGCGCCGGATGAACCATAAGGGGGCAGTATTTCATTGGGTTATTTTCGGATTACTCTTAGCACTAGGCACTTTCTTTTTCTTTTTTCAGATAGGCATCCAGGTTCCGGTCAAAGGGAACTGGCAGCTTCATTTCCTGAATGAGGTATATTTCAAAGCAGAAGAAGATTTGCTGCGCACCGAGCAAATATTAAGGTGGGCTGGCTGGGAAGCGCTCAGTGATGTTTTTCAGTCCAGCAGCATGACTCAGGCTACTACCTGCAGCCCAGTGGTCCCCTATCCTTTATGGAATAAAGGAGAACAATGGTGTTTGCCTCCAGCAAAAGAGGTTTTTATACAAAAAGTTACCAAATTAATTCATCAGGATATGCCCCAGTATGAATTCTCAGAGCTGAACTTGCGTGGAAAAACCTTAGTTGTCAAAGCAAAACCAGCCGTTCTGGTATCAAAAGATCCTTATTTCGCCCGTTATTCTTACGATACCAGCGCTTCGGTTGATATTGGCTATGATTTCGTCGAGTATGGTCAAATTACCAGCGAAGCACAACAACTGGTCCAACAATGCAGTTCAGCACGAGACTTTGAATCCTGTGTCCAGCAATTCCTCCTTACAAAATCTCATTGGAAATCAGGCGCTTGTTCAGGCGAAGAAAGTTTACTTTCAGCACAACCACGGGCACAATCTTTCTGTGTGGAGAGTCTTAGTAGTGTATTTGGATCATCAGGCCAGCTGGTTCCGCTACGCTACCAATTTTCGTTGGATTTTACCTCCGCCCAACCTTTTGCGGTTCAAAAAGTGGCGGTACATAAACTTGAACTAACCAACTATGAAATAACCTTCCCTTTTGAGCCGTCAGTAGAAGAGTTTACTCTCTATTTCACCAATTATAATGGCTTGGTGGGGTACCAAGGCAGTGCCAGCGATATTATTATTTTATCTGGGGCGGGAAATTTCTTGGATAAAGTTTCCTGGAAGCAGGAAGCAGTACTTCCTTGCGCCTCTCAGAAAGAAGCAGGAAAGGCCTACCATTGCGATACTCAAATGAGTTATATCCTCACCAGCCCCTTGCTGGTTGATGGAGAAGATTATTTTTTTGCGGTAACTTCCATCCATAATGGCAAAGAGTCTTTTATCGAACAGTTTGTGCCGGGATGAAAATGGTTAGATTCACCTGTATTCTTTATCATCTAAATTCTTATAAATGAAATTTTTTCATCTATCGGTATGTATAAAGTTCCCCTCCCGGAGATCAAAGAGAAAATTCTCGCCAGCGAGAAAATCACTCCTATTGAGCTCGAAGCACGCATCAAGGAAAAGATTACTGAGCTCTCCGGCTTGATTAGCGAAGAAGGGGCGGCACATATCATCTCCAATGAGCTGGGCATTCTGCTGGTAGAAAAGCAAAAAGAGAGAATGAAGATTAAAGAGATTTATGCCGGCATGCGCAATGTAGCTACTTTTGGCAAGGTGGTGCGCATCTTTGAGACCAGGGAATTTACCAAAGGCGAGGGGGAAAAAGGCAAAGTTGGCTCAGCTCTTATTGGCGATGAGTCAGCCACGATACGGGTCGTGTTCTGGAATGACCAGACCAAGCAGCTGGCGGGCCTTAAGGAAGATGATATTATATTGGTGAAAGATGCCTCCGTCAAAGAAAACCGCGGCGGCAAGGAGCTACATGTGGGAGATCGCAGTGAAGTTGTTATCAATCCAGAGAATCTTACTGTAGGGATAGTCCGCCAGGGGGGAAACTTTCAGCGCAAGACCATCGAACAGCTCCAGGATGGTGAGGAAGGAACGGAAATAATGGGCACCGTTATTCAGGTGTTTGATCCCCGCTTTTTCCTGGTATGCCCGCAGTGTGCGAAAAAAGCTAATGAGATGAATGGTGCGTTTGAATGCTCCCAGCATGGGAAAGTTGTGCCGAGCGTATCCTATGTCATGAATTTAATTATGGATGACAGCACCGGAACTATCCGCAGTGTGTTCTGGAAGAATCAAACCACTCGGCTGCTGGAAAAAGCCGAAGAAGAAATTGCCAGCTTTAAAGATAATTTATCCTCTTTTGAAGAGATAAAGACCGACCTGTTAGGAGAGCAGTTAAAGCTCATGGGCCGGGTGAAGCGAAATGAGATGTTTGACCGCCTCGAATTTACAGTTCAGATGGTGGAAAAAGCCAAGCCTGAAGAAGAGATTGCCCGGTTAGAAAAAGTTAAATAACGCCTGATTTTCTAAAGAGGGAATGTTATTCAAAACCCACATTTTATTAGGAATGGCTTTTTTTTTGATAACTAAAAATTATTTCTCTGGGGGGAATCAGGCTATTTTCTTTCTTCTGGTGCTATTTGCCAGCATTTTCCCCGATATCGATGAGCCTCATAGTAAAGTTAATCAATGGAGCGGCCCTCTGGGGGAGATAGTCACTTTCTTGTGCGAGCATCGCACCTTATTTCATGCGGTTATTTTACACGTTGCGATTTATGTTGTAATTGGGTACTTTGTTTCACTCTATTATGCGAAAGCTTGGCTCCTTGGCTATGTTGCTCATATCATCGGTGATGGCATCACACCTATGGGAGTGCAATTATGCTATCCCTTTTCTGATGTACGAATACGTGGGCCAGTTAGAGTTGGCGGGATTATAGAATGGATTCTGTTTGCGGTCTTGTTTGTGCTGGTGCTGCGAGTGTTGGTGTGAGGGGGTGGGTTGTGAATGCTATTGGACTTAACGAGTGTTATGTTCAATAATTTTTAGTGGCTCGTGTTCCTTAGAATGAGCGAAGCGACACATCAAGAACAATCGTCAAGGGGGACATTTCGTTTAGTCTTTTTTTTGGAGTTCCGTTATTGTGGATAAACTTGTGGATACCTAATGCTCATTGTTTTAACAAACATTTATAAATCAATACTACTTATTAGTGATTATGTCCCAAGTTACAATAGGGGTTCCAATATATAATGAAGAAAAAACATTAGAATATTCGTTAGATTCTATTGTTTTAAGTGCTTCAAAATTAGACTTGCCTTATGATATTGTTCTCTGCTTTAATGGAACTACTGATGGTGGTCGCTCAATTGCAGAAAATTATCACTTTCCTTTAAAAATAATTGAATCAAGCAAAGGCAAGCCATGGGCTATTCAAAGTATTAATAATCATTCGGATGCCGATTTTTTTATATTTACTGATGCTGATACAGTTGTACATCCTGATTGTTTCTCAAAATTAATTAATGCGTATTCTCCGAAGGTTATGGCTGTTACTGGCAGGCCGTTACCTTACCCCAATAATTCATTGGTATATAATATTATTAATGCCAGAATGTTAAATCAAGATGCAGAAGTGTCTAAAAACCCATTAGCAAAAATGAAACAAAAGCCGTTTTTACACGGCAGGATTTATTCTGTTCGTAAAATGGTTATGGATGAACTTACTTTAAAATTCTCTGAAAACTTAGGAGATGATACTTTTTTGAGCCATCACTTATTTTTATATTATGGTCGCGAATCTATTGTTTGTGTAAAAGATGCTAATGTTTCTTATCATCCTGTAACTTCTATCGGTTCTTGGTGGAAAAAATGGTCTAGAATATGGAAAGATTTAGATAATTTGTATCAAAATAATCCTGAATTTAATGCAGTTAAAAAAGATATGGAAACTAAGATAGATTGGAGTGCAGTTCCATTAGATCACCGGTCACGTTTTGTATGTGAAAGAATACTTCATCACATAGGTCACGCCTATTTTGAAGTTATAAAAAACTATAGAGAAATTGGTTGGACTCGTCTTGATGATACGAAGGTGATAAAATGATTGTAAAAGAATATACAGCAGGCATTTCTTTGACTGAAGCGTGTAACATGGCTTGTCAGCATTGTTATATTGGGCGTAAATCTTTCTGGAAAAAAAACAATTATCAAATTAAATCCATTTCTTTAGATAAGTTTAAACAATTGTTGCCTCAACTTGTCGAAGCAAATGTTACTAGGGTAAATTTTGGGGGGGGAGAGTCTCCATTACATCCAAATTTTATTGAGATAGCTAAAAAGCTATATGATGCTGGCATTAAGACATCTCTTGTAACTAACGGGTCTACTATTAAAATAATTAAACCATTTTTGCACTTATTTAATGATATTGGGGTGTCTATTGATTTTCCGGATGAGCGTCACTCCGATAATCGTAGACAATCCAAAGCATTTTTCTGGGCAACTACTGCTTTAAATGAGATTGTTGATTCCGGAAAGACAAAAACTGAGATGGTTACCTGTATTATGAATACCAATTATAATATTTTACCAGAATTATATACTTTGGCACAAAGTTTAGGTGTTGATATGTGGCGTTTAAATCGGTTTCATCCTACAAAAAACGATATTTCCCGTTTTTCTGTGAATATAACTGGTCTAGATGAAGTAATAGATATTAGTTATTTAGCTTGTTCTAGAGAACAAATGCGTGAAGCTTTTGAATTCTTGGCTAGCGTTTCTCCTCCGCCAAATTCGCAGAATTATACTATTCCTGACCCTGTTTTTAGGATTTTAGTTGGTGGTAAAAGAGTTATTTCTGGAGTACCTTACGGTCAAATATCTTTTAAAATTAAATCTGATGGGGGAGTTGTCCAAAATTTGTTTACGGATAATGCTGCGGGCAATGTTTTTGATAGACCATTAAGAGAAATTTTAGAAAGTAATGAATATAATAAATCTCCCTCAGACCTTTCAGGAAAATGTATTACTTGTACCAACGCAGAGCATTGTAAAGGTGGAGACATAACTGATACTATTTTATGGAATGAATTAAATGACCCTTATTGTTTCTTAGATACTTCAAAGATGGTTGACATCAAATTGGTTCCTTTGTCTCACACAAATTTTGTTCATGAATCTTATCTAGGAACAATATATGTACCTATTGCTTGGAGGTTGAAATCATGAATCGCAACATTAGAGTTTCGGTACTTTTGTTTAGAGATAATGAATTATTAATCGTAAATATGAAACGTAAAGAATCCAATTGTTATGTGTTGCCAGGGGGTGGACTTGAAAATGGAGAGTCTATTTTTGAAGCTGGAATCCGTGAAGTAAAAGAGGAAACCAATTTGGATATTTCTATAGTTAAGATAGTGTACATTAAAGAATTGTATACTAATGAAGATGAAGCAATAGACATTATACTGCTAGGAAAGATTAATGGTGGTGAATTGAGGAAAGGTTTTGATCCAGAACATGGTGATAATCAGGTCTTAAATGGGGTTTTATGGATTAAAATGGATAATTTAAATCAGATTAATTTTCATCCAAAACAATTGATGAACAGATTAAATTTAGATATGAATAATAATTTCCAGGATGGAACTATCTATTTAGGAAGATATAAATATCCTGAGGGCAACAAATCATGAAACTTATTAGTTTTGAAGGATCAGACTATTCTGGAAAAACCACGATTTCTAAATTAATAGCTGAAAAGACGTCTAAAGAGAACCAAAATGTAGTTTATAATTCCGGTAAATTATACTTGGATGATGAGGATGAATTTATGCGTGAGATTTCTAAGCATTGTAATGAACTGCAGAGAGAGGCAATATATACTATTATGTTCTTCTTAGATAAAAAATACATCCGAGATAGTGATCAAAGAATCATATTACAGGATAGATACTGGATGAGCGTTGTAGCATATGGGCGTTTCTTAAATGGAGAAAAGTCTCTCCATGATGGTATTGATTTATCAGAATGGATGATTAAACCAGATGCTGTTATTTATTTACAATGTTCACTTGAAGAAAAAGTCCATAGAAGTAAAGTTAGGAATAGAAGATCTGTACTTGATAAACTGTTCTTAACTCAACCAGAGTTAGTTAATAAATTAGAATTGGAAATTATCTCCTCACTTAAAAAATTTGAAAAAGTTCTATCTATTGATACAACAAATATCCCCATTTCTATCGTTGCTGATCGGGTAGAAGAGTATTTAAAGAATGAGAGGTTATTATGAAAACTATCGATGATGTATTTGCCAAGGAATGGAAATTATTTTATCCTAGAGCAATTCAATTAGAAACATCTTCTTTATGTAATAGTCATTGTACGTATTGTCCATATGATTCAGTTTCAAAGATATTTCCTAAAAGTAGAATTTCGGAAGATTTATTTATAAATATTATAAATCAAGTAAAACACTTTCAACCACAGTTATTTGCCCCCTACATGAACAATGAACCATTTGCGGATAAGCATTTTTTAAAACGTTTAAAGATAATTCGTGACGCTTTACCCAACACGTTTATTGATATTGCTACAAATGGATCGTTATTAACTGAGGAATTATCCCAAGAATTACTTTCTCCAGAATACGCCGTTGATGAAATCAAAATTAATTTTCCCACCATTATCAAAGAGGAATATGAAAAGCTTACTAGTTTAAATTATGATTTAACTTTAGATAGAGTTATAAAATTTATTAATATTGCTCAGAAAGTTGATTTTAAAGGTCGCTATCGCATTGTAATGGTAGATTCAAAACATCTAGAGATTGACGTAGAGTTTTGGAGGAGTAAAGGTATTCCTTCTAATAAATATGCAAAAGTAAGTCGTGGTGGAATAATTGATACTGGATTAATTGCAAAAAATCTTGTGAATGGATGCAAATATAACCGTCAGAATGAATGGATGCATATATTGAGTAATGGTTTAGTTGTATTATGCTGTATGGACTGGCACCGTCAACAGGTTCTTGGTGATTTAAACAATCAAAGTATTGATCAGGTTTGGAACAGTAATTCTTATCAAGCGATTCGCAAACGAATTAGCAATAGTGAAGATAAATCTTTTATTTGTAATAATTGTGAATGGGGAATAACTTATGAGAAATGAACTATTTGTTAAAGATTATTTTAGGAGAGATAATACCATTACTAGCGTGTGGAATCATAACAAATGAAATTATTCACATTAAACCGGCTCAGGTGACTCCGCTCCCTAGAGCGGAGCGGAATGAGCCTATGCCGAAGGCATCAAGCTTAACTTGACTTTTATCTTCTCCTTTCACATCATTAATATCATATTCAAAAGGTTT
>Ga0209211_10003195_pt1 | contig 27058 bp, 24 predicted proteins | sample RifGroA2_FD_183992 | JGI IMG/M metagenome (GOLD analysis project Ga0209211, IMG submission 183992) | Groundwater microbial communities from Rifle, Colorado, USA - Groundwater A2 (SPAdes) (version 2) | ecosystem: Environmental > Aquatic > Deep subsurface > Groundwater | place: Rifle, Colorado...
GCCGCTCTGGCCGGCGCCCGCTGCCGAAACGATCGAGGCGGCGGCCTTGTTGGCTTCGTCGACTTTCCTGACCATGCTCTTGAGTTTGGGCGCGACCTGGCGCAACTCTTCCGGCGCGCGTTGCACCCATTCCGTGGCCGGCGCGACCAGTTGGCTGGCCAGCGTGAAGGCGATCGCAACGCCGCCGAACACGACGAAGAAGCCACCGATCCAGCGCGGAATGTGAACCCGGCGCATTCGGGTGACGAAGGGATTGGCGATCAGGGCCAGGAAGACGGCCAGCAGGATCGGCACCAGCAATTCGCGCGCGGCCCAGGCGGCGGCGACACACACCAGTACGGCAAGCACATGCGCGGCTCCCCACTGCGAGGCAGGAGACGCGACAGGGGCGGCAGGGGACTCGACGGCAGCGGGTGTTGGTGATGGCGCAGCAAGCTCATCCATGCGCGCAGCTTAGTGCGCAGCGGCTTAACCTGTTGTTTACACGAAGGGCGCCGCGCTGCGCCGGGCGTGCCGAGACGGCCATCAATCGGCAGCTGTCTCGCTTTTTTCCTTGGCCGCTTCGATGCGCGATTCGGGTGTCGACTGACCGGCTTCCACCGCACCCGCCGTCGCCGTCGCATCGGCCGCCGAGGTCGCTGCCATGCCTGCCGTCGCGCCGGCGCCCAGCGTGGTGATCAGCGCCTGCGCGATGGTGCCGAACAGCTTGGCGCCGACGCTATCGCCGCCACCGCTGGCGGCGGAGCTTCTGCCCATCAGGTAACCGCTGAGGGCGCCAATGGTGACGATGCGCCACGGCGTGGCCGAGTCACGAAAATTCTTCTTCAGCGCCTTCCAGGAAATGCGCACATGTTCGGTGTGCCTCTGGCATTCGATTTCCGCCAGCTGCACGACCTTGAATCGGTCTTCGATGCTCATACCGGAGCCTTCGGCGCCACTTCTTCGGTCTTGCCTTCCGGATCCGGCGGCCCGGGATTGATTTCACCGGTCGGCGACTCGGTGGAGATCGGCTGCGTTGGCGTGAACCAGGCCGCCAGTTGCCGGCGCGTTGCATCCAGGTCGGCGAAGGCCAGCGCCTTGCGCGCCGCGATCCACGCGTAGCGCGCGATGAGCAGGCTGAGCACCAGCGGCACCAACAGCGCCAATAGCCAGGAAAGCCCGGACTGGTGCAGGCCGACGACCAGCATCGCCATCGCCACCACCCATCCGGTCCCCGCCATCAACGCGCACAGCATCAGGAACACCAGCCCGCGCACCAAGGCCACGCGGGCCAGCGAAATGTCCGACAGCACCAGGCGCCGGAAGGAACCGCCGACGTGGCCGTATTCGCGGGCGACCGTGCGGCCGGCCTCGAGCAGCGACCCGACGTCCTGCTTCAGGCGTTCGGCCGCATCCAGTCCGGACATTCAGTCAGTCTTTGGAGCGGGTGAGCTTGGCGATCAGGTAACCGGCGGCGAACGCGGCGCCGAAACTTACCCAGGGCCGCGTGCGGATCAATTCTTCGGCCTGGTCGATCACGTCCTTGCCGGAATCGATGAGGCCCTCGAGTTTATCGTCGAGTACGGCCTTGGCATTGCGGGCTGCCTCGACGCCGCTGTTGACCGCGTCGGCAACGCCGACAGTGACCTGATCACGGGCGAGCGCCGCTTTGTCGATGGCGTTGCTGATAGGCGATTCGTTGTTATCCCTGACCATGAACCTACTCCTTGTTCGTACCCATTGGATGACACGCTTCATCAGGCTAAGCCAGCCTCACTGAGCCTGCCCTAAATTCATTGCATCGGCAACTCGCCGCGGGCGCTGCCACGTTGCAGCAACAGCACCAGCGACTGCGGCGGCGCCGACAGACGGGAGCGGAAATCGTTGATATCGGTCACCTGCCGGCGGTTGACCGCGAGCACCAGGTCGCCGTTGTCCAGATCGTTGCGGCTGGCGCGACTGCCCGGCGTCACTTTGCTGACGATCACGCCACGCAATCCCTGCTGGCGGTAACGTTCGGGCAGGTCGCTGAAGGTGGCGCCGCTCAGGCGCGGGTCGATCTGCTGGCCGTCGACTTCCTTCGGCTGCGCCTTCAGCGTAGTCGACACCGTCACCACCCGGCCGTCGCGGCTCAAGTCCAGGCGCACAGCCTGCCCCACGGGCAACAGCCCTTCGAGGTTGTGCAGCGCCTGCGCGCTGTCGATGCGCTGGCCGTTGGCGGCGACGATCAAGTCGCCCGGTTTCACGCCCGCCAGTTCCGCCGGCGAACCGCGATAGACGCGATTGACCAGCGCACCGCGCGAGCCTTTGGCCAAGCCGAATTGTTCGGCTAGCGCCGGCGTCAAATCGCGGCTGTCCAGGCCGAGCGAGCCGCGGCGCACCTCGCCGTAGGCCATGAGCTGGCGCATCACTTCGCGGGCCAGGTTGGCGGGAATGGCGAAGCCCAGGCCGATATTGCCGGCGTTGCTGCCGCGCGGATTGAAACTCGCTGCGTTGATGCCGACCAGTTCGCCGCGCAGATTGACCAGCGCGCCGCCGGAATTGCCCGGGTTGATGGACGCATCGGTCTGGATGAAGTTCTGATAGCCCAGCCCGGTCAGTCCGCTGCGACCAACTGCGGAAACGATGCCGGAGGTCACCGTCTGGCCCAGGCCGAAGGGGTTGCCGACCGCGACCACGTAGTCGCCCACGCGCAGATCCGCCGAGTCCGCCAGCGGAATGGATTTCAGTCCGGTGCCGTTGATGCGGATCACGGCCACGTCGGTGTCGGCATCGGAGCCGATCGGGTGCGCTTCGAAGGTGCGCCCGTCGCTGAGCGTCACCGACACCGCATCGGCGCCTTCCACGACGTGGTTATTGGTCAGGATCAGGCCGCGGGTGGCATCGACGATCACGCCGGAGCCGAGCGATTGCTGAACGCGTTCCTGCGGAATGCGGCTGCCGCCGAAAAATTCCGCCAGCGGGTTGCGCACCCGCACCACCTGCTTGGTATAGATGTTCACCACCGCCGGCGTGACCCGTTCCAGCATCGGCGCCAGGGACGGCATCGGCGAGCCGGCCACCGGCGCCGGCGGCGGCGCGGCGGCGGCCAGCGCCGGCAAGGCGGCATCGGAGGCCGTCTGCATCATGCTGGCCGCAGGCGTCGGATCGGCGGGGCCGGGCGTTAGCAGGCGGGCGGTGACGCCGCCACCCAGGGCAGCAAGCAGCAGGCAGGAAACGGCAGTGGACGGACGCATTGGACAGATCCCGGGGCAAGTGTTCAGGAAAACAACCTAGGCTATCAAATGGGGCTGACCGGCTCCTGAGCAAGGTGTTCAGATAAAAAACTTTGCGCCCGGCCGGCGGTCCAAGTCCTTGCAAGGACAGCATTTCTTGACCCGAACCGCTTTGTTTCAGATGGTTGACACTGCCTGCACCCGGGCGTACTTTTGACCTCCGACCGCACACAACATGTTGGGTGAGCGGCGGGGGGAGGCCCCAAGCTATGGGGTCTGGTAGAGGCCTGTACGGCGCGACGAGCGATACGCAATGGGGTCGAACCAGAGGACAAAACGAGGACGTCACGGGGGTTCGCCCGGCAGGCGCACTCACCCCGGTTTTGTCCCTGCCAATGCGAAATGGGTCACAACACAGAAAACAACCGAGCTTCGGGACAACACCGGGGCCAGTACGAGGATTCAAGCACGATGAGCACTGTTCGCCTGGAGGCGGTCAAGAAGGACGCGATCACGGAAGCGGCGCAAGGCATTGCCATGCAGCCAGCGTCGGTCGATATCTGGGACAAGAAGTACCGCCTGAAGAGCAAGAAGGGCGAGCCGGTCGACATCACCATTGACGACACCTACAAACGCGTGGCCAAGGCGCTGTCCGAGGCCGAGACCACGGTGGAAAAACAGAAGTACTGGTACGAGCGTTTCCTGTGGGCCCTGCGCCGCGGTGCGATTCCCGCCGGCCGCATCACCTCCAACGCCGGCGCGCTCGAGCACAAGCCCTCGACCAGCACGATCAACTGCACGGTTTCCGGCACCATCACCGATTCCATGGACGGCATTTTGGACAAGGTGCATGAGGCGGGGCTGACATTGAAGTCGGGCTGCGGCATCGGTTATGAATTTTCCACGCTGCGTCCGCGCGGCGCGTACGTCAGTGGCGCCGGCGCGTACACGTCCGGCCCGCTGAGCTTCATGGATATCTACGACAAGATGTGTTTCACCGTGTCCTCGGCCGGCGGCCGCCGTGGCGCGCAGATGGGCACCTTCGACGTGTCCCATCCGGACGTGAAGGAATTCATCGGCGCCAAGCGCGAAGCCGGCCGCTTGCGCCAGTTCAATCTGTCCCTGCTCATCACCGATGAATTCATGGCCGCCGTCGAGAACGATGCCGACTGGCCGCTGGTGTTCCCGGTTAACGTCAAAGAAAAAGACGAAGTCGATCTCGACGACCCGAAGCAGGTGGTATGGCGTGACTGGCCGCACACCGAAATGTATGTCACCCGCGAAGACGGGCTGGTCGCCTGCAAGATCTTCGGGCACATCCGCGCCCATCAGTTGTGGAACCGGATCATGGCGTCGACCTACGACTTCGCCGAGCCGGGTTTCATCCTGATCGACCGCGTCAACGAGATGAACAACAACTGGTGGTGCGAGAACATCCGCGCGACCAATCCCTGCGTTACGGCGGATACCCGCCTGGCCACGCAGTACGGCATGGTGCGCATCGGCGAGCTGCATGCGTCGCAGGCGGCGTTGCAAGTCACCGCCGACAAGCGGGCATTGGGCCTGGATGGGCGCGGCACGGAAGTTCGTTCCGCGGTGCCGGCCTTCTGCACCGCCGAAAGCGCGCGCGTGTTTCGCGTCGTCTCCGAGGACGGCTACGAGATCAAGGCCACCGAATGGCACGATTTCTATACCGACCGCGGCAAGATCAAGTTGCATGACCTGACCATCGGCGACAGCCTCTGGGTGCAATCGGGCAAGGGCCAGTTCGGCAACGAAGGGTCGGAAGACCTGGGCACGTTGCTCGGCCTGATCACCGGCGACGGCCATTTCACCGACCGCGGCAAGGGTGAGGATGCGGCCGTCATCAGCCTGTGGGGCGAAGAGCGCGCCTTGGCCGACCGCGTCGCCGGCATCGTCAACGCCATGACCGCCGGCACCGGTACCCGCGAACGCGAATACACGGTGGCCCCGGTGGCGGTGGCCGAGCGCAACATGGTTTCCATCCGGTCGGTGATCCTGGCGCGGGTGCTGAAGCCCTACAACTTCACCAAGGACAGCAAGCTGGTGGTGCCCGAAGTGATCTGGCGCGGCAGCGAGGCCTGCGTGAAGGCGTACCTGCGCGCGCTGTTCCAGACCGATGGCACGGTCAACATTTCCAGCCGCAGCGAGAGCTGCTCGGTGCGCCTGGCCTCCAGCGAAGAATCGCTGTTGAAGGACGTCCAGGCCCTGCTGGCCAACTTCGGCGTGTTCTGCCGCATCCGCGCCCGCCGCCAGGCCGGCCAGCGCCTGCTTCCGGACGGCCACGGCCAGAGCAAGCTGTACGACTGCCAGGCCGACTTCGAACTGATCGTCGACGGCCAGTCGCGCGAGCAGTTCATGCGTGAGATCGGCTTCATGCTGCCGGCCAAGAACGACAAGTATTACGGCTGGGTGCAGGACAAGCAGTTGCTCAAGACCCAGCGCTTCAGCACCCGCATCGCCCGCATCGAATACGTCGGCGAAGAGGCGGTCTACGACACCACCCAGGCCGACCACAATACGGTGATCTTCAACGGCCTGGTCACCGGGCAATGTGGCGAACAACCTTTGCCGCCCTACGGCGCCTGTCTGCTCGGCTCGATCAACCTGACCAACTTCGTGCGCAATCCGTTCACCGACCAGGCCACGTTCGACAACGAGGAATACAAGGAAGTCGTGCGCGTGTTCACCCGCATGCTCGACAACGTGGTCGAGGTCAACGGCTTGCCCTTGGCGCAACAGCGGGCCGAGATCATGCGCAAGCGCCGCCACGGCATGGGCTTCCTCGGCCTGGGCAGCACCGTGACCATGCTCAAGATGAAGTACGGCTCGCCGGAAAGCTGCGTCTTCACCGAAGCGGTGTCGCGCGATATGGCGATCGCCGGTTGGGAAGTCGCCCTGGCCCTGGCCAAGGAAAAAGGTCCGGCGCCGATCATGGACGAGGACTTCGAGGTCACCGCCGAGATGCTGCGCAAGCGGCCGGAAATGAAGAAGGACGGTTTCAAGCTCGGCCAGACGATCAAGGGTCGCGAGCTGCACGCCAAGTACTCGCGCTACATGCAGCGCATGGCGAGCGTGGCTCCGGAACTGGTCAAAGAGATCTCGGAGACCGGCGCCCGCTTCACCCACCACAGTTCCATTGCGCCCACCGGCACCATTTCGCTGAGCCTGGCCAACAATGCCTCGAACGGCATCGAGCCCAGCTTCGCCCACCACTACAGCCGCAACGTGATCCGCGAAGGCAAGAAGTCCAAGGAAAAGGTCGAGGTCTTCAGCTTCGAGCTGCTGGCCTACCGGACCCTGGTCAACCCCGAGGCCATGCCGTACTCGACCGAGGAAGCCAGCAAGCTGCCCGACTACTTCATCTCCGCCGACGACATCACCCCGAAGGCGCACGTGGATATCCAGGCCGCCTCGCAGAAGTGGATCGACTCGTCCATTTCCAAGACCGCCAACGTGCCCACCGAGTACCCGTACGAGGACTTCAAGGACATCTACATGTACGCCCACAAGCAGGGCTTGAAGGGCTGCACCACGTTCCGCTTCAACCCGGCCGCCTTCCAGGGCGTGCTGGTGAAAGAGACCGACCTGGAAAACACCACCTACCGCTTCGAGCTTGAAGACGGCACCGTGGTCGAGGCCAAGGGCAACGAGGAAATCGAATACGACGGCGAAATGCATTCCGCCGCCAACTTGTTTGATGCGCTAAAAGAAGGCTATTACGGAAAATTCTGAGCCAGTCTCGGCTCGTATGGACCTCGGGAAGCTTTTACGGACGTTGGTTTTGTTCACTCCCGATACCGAAATTTCGGCGTAAGCTCGCATCGCAACACCCGATTTGCCAGTTCGACCCATCAGCCTTTCGAGGAGGTTTTATGAGTAACGGTAATGGCATAACCAATGCAATTTCCAGCGCCGCGGATTCGGTTTCGCAAACCGCAGCCGCCGCGGTCGCCGACGTGAAAAAGGCGGCCACGAAGGCGAGAAAAGCGGTCGCCAAGAAAACGGCGCCGGCGCGCAAGAAGGTGGCCAAGGCCGCCAAGTCGGCCAGTGACGCGGTGAAGAGCGCGGTCGCGGGCGCCCGCAAGCGCGTCGCGGCGGCCAAGAAGAAGGCCGCGCCGAAGAAGAAGGCTGCGGCCAAGAAGGCCGCTCCGAAGAAAGCTGCGAAGAAGGTTGCCAAGAAGGCGGCGAAGAAGACGGCACGGAAGTCGCCGAAGCGCGTCGCCGCCGGCAAGAAGGCCGCCCGGACCGTCAAGGTCAGGAAGGCCGTGAAGGCCGTGAAGAAAGTCGCCCGCAATGCAACCAGGGCCGTGAAGAAGGCCGTCCGCAAGGCGCCGGCCAAAAAGGCAGCCGCCAGGAGAAAGTAAGCCCCACCGTTTCAGCAGTACCGTTGCACGCTCCATCCACCAAGAAGATATCCCGATTGCAACACGGCAGCACCCCTTCCCGGAGCCCAGGCTCCGGGAAGGCTTTCAACCCCCATGTAGGAGCGGCTTCAGCCGCGATAGGACCACCAGCCCCAATGGCAATCAAGATCAGCAAGAAAATCAAAAGCTACTCCGTCGTCAAGCCGGAAGACAAAGCGGCCGCCGAGAGCGCCCCCGCCGTTGTAGGAGCGGCTTCAGCCGCGATCGCCGCGACCGCCTTCCCCGGCGCCGACATCATCCACATGCACGAAAAGATCGAGCGCCCCGAAGCGCTGGTCGGCTCCACCTACAAAATAAAATCCCCGCTGGTCGAACACGCCATGTACGTGACGATCAACGACATCGTGCTCAACCAGGGCACCGAACACGAACTGCGCCGTCCGTTCGAAGTGTTCATCAACTCCAAGAACATGGACCACTTCCAGTGGATCGTGGCGCTGACCCGGATCATGTCCGCCGTGTTCCGCAAGGGCGGCGACGTCACCTTCCTGGTCGACGAGATGAAGGCCGTGTTCGACCCGCGCGGCGGCTACTTCAAGGCCGGCGGCGTGTATATGCCATCGATCGTTGCCGAGATCGGCAGCGTGGTCGAAGAACACCTGAAGTCCATCGGCATGATCATCGACCCCGAACTGAGCGACGCGCAGCGCGCGCTGATCGCCGAAAAGCGTTCCGCCTACGAGAACCGCACAAAAAAAAAGTCCCCTGACGGCAACAAGTTAAGCGGCGACCTCGCCGGTGCCGGAGCCGACAGCGCGTCACGCGCTGACGAGGCGGCCACCGAAGCCGGCGAGGGAGCTTCTTTTCCGCCCAGCGCGACGCTGTGCCATAAGTGCAGTACGAAGGCGTTGGTGCTGATGGATGGGTGTCAGACTTGTTTGAATTGTGGGTATAGCAAGTGCGGGTGACGTAGAACATGCCACGTCGCTGGGAGATCGTCGGAGTTGTAATCGCGCTAATTTCATTGTTGTTTGGAGCGATCCAAGTCTTTTCTCCACCTAAGGCAGAGCCGAACCTTCTGCGGCTTCGGCATGTTTGGTCCTACGATCCGCTCCTCTGCGAAGGGAAGAGCGGACAAATTACAGTCCGGATCAACGACATTGAATCGGAAAAAATTCGGCTTCACTACTTTTGGATCACAAATACTGGTCGAACTGCGATCCGCGCCGAGGATTTTGATGGGCCGATCCGGCTTTCTATCGAAGGTGATGAAAAAATTCTCGCGGTACTGAACGCGAAATCGAATACGCCGGGAGTTTCGCTAAGTAAGGGCAAAGTAGAAATCACGCCAAGACTGATCAATCCGGGGAAAAATGTTGACTTTTTTGTCGCCACAGAGCGTGTCAAACCATGCGAAATTGCGGGGGAGTCAGAGCCAAGGTGGAACTGGGATGCGGAGATTGCTGACACGCTGATAAATGCGAGTGCAGCTGACGACGGAGGTCCAAAATGGCTAGGTCCGTTGGACATCATGGTTTACCTGACAGGAATAAACGTCTGGATTGCGCTGGCAACGTCTCTCGCATTCTTCTTCTTGACCGTGGAAATTATTCGGCTCGAGTATCGAAGGCTATACCGGCGCTGGTCGGTAATCTCGGTCGTTTTTCTCATCTCCGTTGCCAACGGCGAAAACACGGCGTCGCTGATAGAAAATGGAATTGCAGAAATCTGGGGGCCCGCCCTGGTGTTCTTCTGCGCACATGTGATTGCTCTGCTCGTCTACTTCGCTATCACTGGCTTTCGATCGGTATTTAGGCGCTCGGCCTAAGGTCGTAATTATTTCTTTCATCACCAAGCCTCACCAGTTGGCTGGGAGGCGGGCTGTCCTGTGGATTTGCTGGCCATCGCCTTGACCTGACCCAGCTGAGCCGTACCACCTGAGGCCGTAAAGTCCGTCAACCCCCGAGGACGGATATGAAGAAGAACCGATTCACCACCGAGCAGATCATCGGGTTCATCAAGCAGGTAGAGGAAGGCATGGCGGTTGCTCGGCCGATCCTGTTCGTGCATCAGCTCCGGGCGCAGGTCGCGACGCGTTTTTTTTGTGTGGACGACGTGCGAGCAACGCTTTTTGCAAGCTTCCAGCTTGGATCAATGCGAGACTCTGGGGATCGGTGCCTCATAGCAAATCGCCAGATTTCCGGGCTTGCTCCCGTTCTCCCGCGTGCGACACTTAGGAGACGAGTAACGCACTAGGAGGCGGGTAATGATTAGCAATATCGCGCTTAGGTTTGGTGCGGGCGAAGACCAACCGCCTCTAGTCATCGGCGTCACACCAATCACAGTCTTTGTTGGGCCAAACAATTCTGGAAAGAGCAAAGCCTTGCGTGAGATTGAGGCCTATTGTCGAAAGACGATGGGTCAAGCATCGGACGTAATATTGGGCTCGCTGGAGTTTGAACCACTATCGCGAGAAGAAATTGAGATTGAAATTTCAAAGATTGAGCAAACGCCAAATGTTGGCGAGGTGGTGCACCCAGGATACGTGATCCTTGGAAAGCTGAACCCTCAAGACAACAAGATGTTTCGCCAACAAGTTGATAAGCGCGGGCTGATAAATGAGGCGCAGACTCCAAACCAGCGGCAAGGTCACTACGCGAGTTTTCTCTACGCCTATACGGTTCGTATGGACGGAACGAATCGCCTAGGTTTGCTTAGGGAACAAGATGCGGGCGACCTGCAAGCCACTCCATCGAACCATCTAACCCATCTTTTTATCGATAACGCATTGCGGGCCGAAGTAAGGCGAATCATATTCGACGCATTCAAGAAACATTTTGTGTTGGATCCTACCAATATTGGAAAGTTGCGAGTCCGCTTGTCGGATCGAGCCCCGGCAGACGAGTCGGAAGAAAAGGGTTGGGATGCGCGTGCTGTTTCGTTTCACAGGCAGGCGGTTGAGGTTGCGAACGCGAGTGATGGAGTCAAAGCGTTTGCCGGGATTGTGACAACGATACTAGCGGGAGATCCGAAGATCGCATTAATCGATGAGCCTGAAGCGTTCTTGCATCCTGCGCTATCGAACAAGTTGGGCATGGAAGTCGCCAGGGCCTTGCAAGGATCGAAACGAAGGCTCTTTGTCGCCACACACAGCTCAAGCTTCCTCATGGGATGCATTCAGTCTGGATCACCATTAAATATTGTAAGACTCACGTACAACTACGCCAATCCGACTGCAAGAATCCTGCCAAAAGAGAAAATTCTGTCTCTCATGCGCAATCCGCTGCTCAGGTCAACCGGCGTCCTAAATGGATTGTTCTACGAATCAGTTATCGTGACGGAGTCGGATGCAGATCGGGCGTTCTATCAAGAGATCAATGAGAGGCTATTAGCCGCGGACGATTCTCGAGGAATCTCAAGTTGTCTCTTCATTAACGCTCAAAACAAACAGACTGTTTGGGATATTGTAAGGCCGCTTCGGGAGTTGGGTATCCCAGCGCTAGGCATCGTTGACATGGATGCGATAAAGGACGGCGGGCAAGTCTGGACCAAGCTTCTAGAAGGCGCATTCTTGCCCGTGGCTAGTCATCCTCCGCTACACGCGCAGAGGCAAGCCATCAATGCGCTGTTCGTAGCGTCCGGGCGTGACATGGCTCGCGACGGCGGAATTGCCCTCCTTGCGGGTCAAGACAAGGAAGCGTGTCAAAACCTGTTGTCTCAGCTCGCTGAGTACGGGGTGTTACTTGTGCCGAGCGGCGAGCTAGAGGCTTGGCTGAAGCAAGTTGGCGCTGCAGGCCATGGACCGAAGTGGCTGATAGAAATGTTCGAGCGGATGGGTGACGGTCCGGGGGATGCAAATTATCTGCGGCCGTCGGATGGCGACGTTTGGGACTTTATCGGCAGTGCAAAGTTTTGGCTGACGAATGCCGAGCGAAAGGGAATTCCGAAATGAGAATGCGTTAAATGCCGCCTGAGTTGATTGCGACATCCAGCGCTGTAATTTCCACAACGGCTCCATTGGGCAATTTGCGAGCCCACCGGATTGGATTGCCCGTGCACGACTCGTCCGGAATCACTACGCAGGTCGCGCTCCGCCTTCTGGAATTTGTTGGACGACGGGTTCGACCATAGACTTCAGGTCGTCCAGGTCGGTGATAATCTGGGCAGCAGCGCCTCACCGGAGAACTCATGACCACCCCCTCGACCTATCCCATTGGTACCCCCGGCACGCCGTGGGGTGACGCCGAACGCGCCGACTGGCGCGCTGCTCAAACCAAGAAGCGAAGCTACGCCGAGGAAGTGGTCACCATAATCGATCGCCTGCGCGAGCGATTCGACGTCTTCGATTACGGACACCTGGACTACACGCCCGACGGCAGCTATCCGCTATACGCGATCCGCAGCCGCGGCTGGCGCGACGAGCTGCCGGTGGCCCTGGTCACCGGCGGCGTGCATGGCTACGAGACCAGCGGCGTGCACGGCGCGCTGCAGTTTGTCGACGCGCATGCGGCGGACTACGCCGGCAGAATCAATCTGCTGGTGGCGCCCTGCGTCAGCCCCTGGGCCTACGAGCGGATCCACCGCTGGAATCCGGGCGCGGTCGACCCGAACCGGTCGTTCCGCGAGCCGAGCCCGGCGCCGGAATCAGCGGCGCTGATGCGGCTGGTCGCGTCGCTGAGGGGCCGCTTCGCGTTGCACATCGACCTGCATGAAACCACCGACAGCGACGAAAGCGAGTTCCGCCCGGCGCTGGCCGCACGCGACGGCCAGCCGCACGAGCCTGGCCTGATTCCCGACGGCTTCTATCTGGTGGACGACACCGACAACCCGCAGCCGGCGTTCCAGCGCGCGATCAACGCCGCGGTGGCGAAGGTGACCCACATCGCTCCAGCGGACGAGCGCGGCGAGATCATCGGCTCGAAGGTCGTCGCTCTCGGCGTCATCGAGTACGCGTTCGGCGCGCTCGGTCTGTGCGCCGGCATCACCGGCGCGAAATATACGACCACCACCGAGGTTTACCCCGACAGCCCGCGCGCGACGCCGCAACAGTGCAACGACGCGCAGGCGGCAGCGGTGCGGGCGGCGATCGATTTCGTGCTGGCCAACTGAGTCCGTCGATACGGCGGGGCGATATCCGCAGTTGACTAGCCTGCGTCGGGCTTGTCATGCGCAGCTTCGTACTACGAAGGCGTCATGCCTGCGCCAGCGAGAAACGCGCGCAGGCCACGCACACCGTTGCGATCAAGCGTATTACTGTGATGTGGCCGGTGTAGCACCGCCTCCCCACGATTGAGCTTCACCCGGATGCGATTGCCGTTGAGCGATTCGACATCCGCGCCCAGGTGATGCAGCAGCGACTCGACCTCGCGCCAATGGATGTTGGCACTGATCGGATCCTGGAAGATCGTCCGCAGCAGGGCGCCGTGGTGGCTCACGGCCATTACTATGAACCTGCCCGACGACCTGCGCCAGCTCAGGGCGCCGAATACAACTCGATGATGTCAGTAATCCCGTCGCTGCAAACCTGACAGAACTCGCCACTGCGATCGAACATCATGCATTGCAGTTGCGACCGGTAATAGCCGGTCGCCTCATAGTTCGCCCCCTCGAACGCGCCAACGGCCTTGCGCACCGGCGAGCGCTTGAAGATTTTCTCCTCCAATCCCAGTTCCTCGCGGAACAGCGCGGTCATTTCCGATTCCGGGCGGCGATCCGCGCGCAGCTTTGCGCGTCGCGCCTGGATCACGCGTTCCATGGCCTCGAACTTCGCCTTCGGCCAGGGCGTCGGCAACGGCGTGCCGGGCGTGACCCGTGACGTCCACTTGATGTTGTTCGGGTCGTGCAGCGCGGTGACGTTTGGTTCCCACAGCTCGACGCGCTCGGCACTCGCGGGCCCGTACACCGAAGGCGAGGTGTAGTACTCGTCGGCGAGGCCGGCGAAGTGGTGACCGAATTCGTGCACGAACAGGTAGTCGATCCAGTCGTTGTCGGCGGCCGCGGTGCTGAATAGCCCGAAGATGCCACCGCCGCCATAGGTCTGCCCGTTGAACAGGATCTCGACGAACTCGTAGGGCGCGTACTGCGCCAGGTCGCGGAACTTGCGGTTGTCTAGCGTCAGTGCGTAGCGCTCGCTGCCGAAAATGTCGTAGCGCAGTCCGACCGCGCTGGCGCGATGGATGCCCGTGGACGGCCGGCTCACGCCCGACACCGGCACCGGCTCGGTCAGCGCCCACACGTTGAAATCCGCGGCGTGTTCCTTGAATGGCGACACGGTGAACAGGTGCTCCGCCATCCGCTTCGCCTGCGCCTCGAACTTCGGCAATTCGTCGGCGGCATAGCCGTCGCCGAGAATGAGCAAGTCGACCTTCGTAGCCGGATCGCCGCTGTAGTGGATGCGTATGGGCTGCGCAGGCGCCGGCGCGCTGGCGCGCTCGATATCGAGCGCCGCCGGATCGATGCGCACCGTCCACGCCGGTGCGAACGCATTGGACGCGTTGCGCGTGGATACCCGGATGTCTACCGGTCCGGACGGCATCGGGAAGCGCAGCGATTCCTGGAAGCTGCGCGCGAGCGATTTCGCTTCGTCGGTGGTACGCCACTCGCCGAAGATCGTGCTGTAGCCGCGCGAGTACAACAGCTTGCCGGACTTGGCATCCAGCACCTCGAACCGATTGGCGCCGCGGTTGGTGTCGTCCACCGGCCGCGCCGGATTGCCCGGCCAGGGCAGCGGTTCGACCACGACCCGATCGAGTGCCCAGGCCTCGCGGTCGGCGGTGCCGGAATGCTGCACGTCCACGCGCAAGGTCGCGGGTGGGGCAGGGGGCATCGGCAGGGGAGCTGCCGCTGTAGCGAGCAGCACGGTGAGCAGGATCGACATGGCGGCGCGCCTCGCTAGAGTCTTATTGTCATCATGCCTCAATCGACGGTTGGTTCCGACCTGAAGCGGTCATCCGGCCGCGCGCGCCTGGTCCGCTTCTGGCCGATAGCGGACTTTCGGAAATGGCGTTGCGATCCGCTCAATTGCCCTCGTTTCCTTCAGGACACGACTTGAGAGAGCCCTCCAATCCTTCCTCTGCCCCTCCGTACATCAAACGATACTTGAGGAAGTGTCGATGCCCGAAGATGTCGTCGTATTCAACCCTTCCGTAGATGTATATGGTGCAGTCAGCGGTGCCGATCCGATCGTGCATACAGGGTGCGATCGGATTAGGACGCTCAATCACCATCTCGGACGTACCTCCATTCCCCCCGAGGTGCCCTTGCCCCATTACGAAGCCCTCGGGTGGCTCTCCAAGCTCCACCGTCAGTGGATACCTTTCGACCCACATATGAATCCATTGCCGGACGTTGCTGGCGGGAGTTTGGCCGGTGTTGCGAACAACAACTTTCACTACCGGAATGCCGGGTCGGGGGAAGTGAATCGTTGAGTGAGACACGGCAACGTATGCGCGTAGTCCTCGCTGTGTAGTTTGCTTCATTGCTTCTGCAGTCTCTGTCGCAGCGCGTGCACCCTCTTGAGAAACTCGCATTGCCTCGCGCATGAGCCGAAGTTGGACCAAGAACAGATAGGCCTGCACGCCAGCGACTAGCAGCAGCCCTCCGGTAAGTGCCGCCATCCAAAGATTAATCGTCGTGTCGTGGTCTACGCCTCGATCTGCGCCTTGGCCAATCAGTAGCCTCGCTGATGGCGTTGGCGTTGGCGTTGGCGTCGATGTTGTGGCGTGTGCTCGATTCACAAGCGTTGCTGGCGGACTCGGCGCCAATTTCGCCTTCTGAGCATTCTGTAGGGTCGAAACGGCAGGATTGGGCGCCTGTGGCGCCGTGGCTGCCAGGGGTCCTTCACCAGGAAATAGCACTAGTAGGACTACAAGAGCGGCTGCTAAAAGGCGCATAACTTCTCCTAAACCAATGATAGCCCAAGCAGAATCGTGTGCTCCTGGACGCGGCGAAGGTGAGACAACGTAGGGGGAGATAGTTCATCTCGCACATCGTGACTGCTTTCGACCCGAAGCGGACAGTGATGCGACTTGCTCCAAGATAGACGGCAACTACAGTTCCGCCCTGCGTGCCGAATCCTTGCCCCACCTCATTTCGACGACGCATACTGCTCGCAACACCCAGTTCTTTGGGCGCTAGCCACCGTGTTAAGTAGATAGGTAACTTAATTGAAAGTACTAGCAAGCGCCATTTTTTCACTGCTACTTATTGCCGGGCGTGCCGCGGAGCCACCCGCACCCCAACGGCCAGCCAGCCCAACACCGCAAGGTTTCGGAGTAAAGCTAACGTGTCCAGCCATGGGCGGCCAGGTTCAATCGAAGCATATGAGCGATTTCGACTGCACCGTTGCAGAACCTCCATTGGATTTGGCCGCAAGCAAAGTGATAGATGCGTCGGCTAAAAGGGCATGGCGCAAGATTGGCATTGAAGATGACTTCGAACTCTATATCGATGACGGTAGCGCATCGAGAGTCTCTTATTTAGTAAGCGCCTGGCTCAAACGTGTTTACAAGACCGCACAACCGTCGCCCTACTCTGCAGCCGATCATGTCGTTGAAATTGTGGGAGGGACATACAATTGCAAGGACCAAATCTACTCCGAAGGACGCAGCACGCGCTATGACGCACAGGGAAACGGAATTGCCTTGCCGCCCAGCCCGCCGCGGCGGGCGGCAAGGTTGCCACCAGGTGGTTCTATTGCTTCGGATTTCGAGGCATTCTGCCAGTCGCCCCGATCCCGCGGCAGCCTAGTAAATTGTATTTCTGGCCCAGGAACAGCTGATCCTCGCGCAATAACTGTATTCGCACCCACCTACCCAAGCGCTGAGCGGGAGCTGGGAATTGCCGGCACAACTGCAATTGATGTTCAAATTGATGTTCGCGGAAACATTCTCAACGTAGAGATTTATAGTTCAAGCGGCAACTCGAATCTGGACAAGGCCGCGCTTGAAGCCGTCCGGAAATGGACTTTTGCATCGGGCACGTGTGGAGGAACTCCGGTAGGCGGAGTCGTTCGTGTCCCTATCGTGTTTACTGGCCCTTGATGTGTTTATTGTTCCGGGTAGTGCTGAAGCAACGACCTAACAACTCCGTAAGGAGCTTCCCGTCAACTCCCGGTGAGCGCGGCTCTTGCCTTTAGCTTTGAGGCGGTTGCTGTGCATAGGTTGTCCCGTTTGTTGCTGTGCTTCGTTGTCGGTGCGTGACGCAAGGGATGCCAGACTGCAATTCCGTAATCGGTCTTGTGAGGCGTTCGTCGCTCGCCCGGACCAAGGTATAAACCGCGCCCGCGGACCTCATTCATTCGCCGGTGTCGCCGACGCCGTGCGGATCAGGCACGCCGCCTTGTTGGCGCCGGATTGTTAGCCAGGTTCTCTGCGGGTGGGTCTGACCCGTTGCTGCCGTTGTCGCTCCGACGGTGGATCGAATCTAGTCCGTTGCTGCTGGCCGCCGGCGTGCCTTCGGGTTCGCGAGCCGCGCGTGCGGATCGTAGTCGACGCCGTGCGCAAGCATCGCCCAGGCTTGGCGCGCATGCTTGTTGGCAACGGCGACCAGGACCTTGCCGAAGGGCAGCCGCGCGGCGAGCGCGCGGATCCACAACTGCTCGGGCGTGGCTCGCTCGGTGGCAATCGCCTGGGCACGCTGCAGACTGCTGCGTGCGCCTTGGATCAGCAGCGTACGTAGGTAGCCGTCGCCGCGACAAGTGATGCCGCCCAGTCGCGCCTTGCCGCCGCTGGAATGCTGTGACGGCGTCAGCCCGAGCCAGGCCGCGAGCTGACGACCGTTGCGAAAATCGCGGCCATCGCCGATGGTCGCCACGAGCGCGTCGGCCGTGAGCGGGCCGACGCCGACCAGTGCCTGCAGTCGTCGGCAGCGGGCATCGAGGCGCGCGCTGGCGGTAATGCGCGCATCGCTGGCGGCCACCAACGCACGCAGACCGCGCCAGTGCGCGGCCAGTTCGTGCAGCAAGACCACCACCGACGTAGGCAAGTCCAGTTCGTCCAGATCGCCGAGTCGGCGCGCCAGTGCCGCATCGGACTGCGCCACGACCACGCCGAATTCGGCCAGCACACCGCGTACGCGGTTTCCGCAGGCCAGATGTTCGGCCTTGCTACCTTCGCGTACTCGGTGCTCGGCCAGTCGCGCCTGCTGCTCGAGTGACTTGACCGGCACGAAACGCATATTGCCCTGGCGCGCCGCGGTGGCAATCGCCTCGGCGTCGTTACGGTCGTTCTTGGCACCGCGGCTCTTGCGGAACGGCGTGACAAACTGGGCGGCGATCAGTTTCGGAACCAGGTCGTGGCTGAGGCAACGCCGGCCCCAGTGGTGCGCGCCGCCGCACGCTTCCATCGCCACAATGCTGCCGATTGGCTGCTGTGCCAGCCATACGGTAAACGCGTCGCGGCGCAGCTCTCTGCGCTGCAAGACAGCGCCGCGCTCGTCTACCGCGCAGGCCGAAAACGCTTGTTTTGCCAAGTCCACGCCGATGGTTATAGTGTGCATGGGAGACTTCTCCTCCGAAGTTACCGATGGTTGGAAAACCATCATGGTCCTCAAAGACCGAGCGGTTGTCCGCAAGGGCGAGAAGTCTCCTTTTTACTCATTCAAGGGGAACCAGAATCGTACCGATTCTGCTCCCCTTAACTCAGGCGTTAGGCACAAATGAAAACTTCGCTATTGGCATCATTTCTAGTGGCAATCGCCAGCCAGTCAGCTGGCGCGGCAAGTCCAGAGAAAGTTGACCCGACACTCGTCATCGTTTCGACGCAAGTTGAGACCCGTGTGCTCGTGTACTCGGTTTGCTCCCCTGAGCATTGCTGGTCAGAGTCATATTTCCAATTTCTGTCCTCGGAGCCAGAAGAACTAGCTGTCGCATGCACCACGGAGATCAAAGAAATATTCACAGGCCATTTGGTTGACGACGTTTCTTGGTCGATAGTGGGCGGAGCGCCGGAGATCAGACTTCATATTTCAGCATCCCATGGGGGATTTGAGCCCCGCACTGTTACGATCATCCCATTGGATGGCTGCCAGTATTCGTTCGTTGACCCGAATGCAGGCGCCTAACTATTCATTCAAGGGGAACGCGCCTGTGTCCGATTCTCAACCAAAGCTTCCGGGCGGCGCGTCCCCTTAACTCAGGCGTTAGGCCCTACATGTCACGACAATCGCAAGTCGCTGTCTATTTTGCGGTCGGCGCACTTCTATGTGCGCTTCCGATCGTCATGTTCTTCTCATCGCTCGTCGCCGCAGACCAAAGCCTCAACAAGGTCGTTTGGCTTAGCTTGCCCATAGTCGCCGCTGTTTCGTCAGGCCTATTTGCAAGAATCATTCTCCGCCGCAATCCCGGCCACTTTGGCGCATTCCAAGGCGCGACCACTGCACTGCTCTCATTGCTAGCCTGCTCACTGTTTGCAGCAATCCCGACTATTGGGAGCAGCTATTTTGCCATCTCCTTCGTATTTGTTATTTCAGCTATGCTTTGGTTCGGCTGGCTCGCACTTGGCGTAGGGGCACTGCTTGGCTGGATATGCCAGCGACATATTCTCGCCAAACCCTAGTGTCGGCTGGTCAAGTAGCACCCGCCTAACTATTCATTCAAGGGGAACAATAATCGTACCGATTATTGCCCCCTTAACTCAGGCGTTAGGCGGCAGGAACTTACATCGTCGCTATCCAGTAATTGAGAAAGCAATGGCCAACTGTTGGGCAAGTTCTTTAGGTGGCTGTGACGGCAAGTCCGGGGAACATATCTTCAGCGACGCGATATTCAAGGCCGGCTGCTCATGCCCCACCTTGGTTGAAGGAGTTAAAAGAGTCAGAGACGGACAGCCTACGCGTGGCGCGGAGAAATCAAACATCCTGTGTCGACACCACAACTCCTCTCTGAGCCCACTGGATGCCACGATAGGGCAAGTGGCGACATTTCAGGCAAAGGCAAATGATGAGCAATTCAACGAATCTCTCATTATCGAAGGCGAAATGCTTGAGAGATGGCTGCTAAAGACGGTTGTGAATGTATCAGCAGCGGGCTGGATGGGACCGATTAAGTGGCAACCTTCGCCAAGCATCGTTAGGGCAATCTTTGGACAGGCCCCGGTGCCGGCTCAGTTGGGCCTTTACAGTGTGGACGGCGTAGACCCCAACCATAGACCGTCAGGCGGAACTAGCTTTAGCCCATTGTTCTTCATAACCCCTCTAGGCAAGGTTCTCGCGGGGGCATATGTATCCGTGCATGGGATGCCATTGCTCGCTTCGTTTCATTCCGATTTGACTCAGAGATTGGAAGCTGGAGAGATGCCTGACCTTGTAGCAAAGTTCTCTCCTGACGGTCTTCGACACTTGTATCACCCTGGCGCCATTGTCATGTCCAGAAAGAGGGGACGTCCTGTTTTCGTTGGCCTCAGTTGGGGCGGGATATTACGATATGCTGACGGAACGACGTCACCTTTTCCGCGATAGCAAGCACCGTCAGTTGCCACCTAACTATTCATTCAAGGGGAACCAAAATCGTTCCGATTTTGCTCCCCTTAACTCAGGCGTTAGACGCAAATATTTCGCTCCGATTTTTTCGCTTCAGTCGGCTTCGGACATTGAGCGTTGCGGTCTGACGCATGATTCGCTTTCGCAATCTGTTTCCACTCGCTATCGCCGAAGCTCCGCGGGCAGCGCACGTGCCGTCCGCCGCCTTCCTGGCAAGTAGTTCTGTCCTCGCCAGCAGCGCAAGCTGCGCTCCCGCTGCCCCCGCTTCTGCGCATTTCCGCTCCGACCAAACATCTGGCATGCTTGCCATCAGGTAGAGCACAAGCTGTCAGTGCGTCGCGTTTGCACAGCACACGTCAGCGCGGGCTTTCTAACTATTCATTCAAGGGGAACGCGCCTGTGTCCGATTTTCAACCGAAGCTTCGGGGCGGCGCGTCCCCTTAACTCAGGCGTTAGGCCGCAATCAATGTCTATCGTAATTTCTGATTTTGTTTGGGAGCACGTCAACTGGATCATCGTGCTCGTGAGCTTCTTTTGCGCGTTCAACGGCATCGTGCGAAAGTCGCTCACGTGGGCTCCGCCTGGCCCCCTAGGACTTATCTGGCCAACTCAACACTTGTCCAGCGCCCACGCAAACTTTGTCGGATATCTCTATTTGATCGTTGGTGGCGTGGCGGTCTTCAGCACACTCGGCGGGATGCTAGGTTTCTTAGTGGCAAGTCTTCTTGCATGGTTCCTCGGAACCTTTTGGCCCGAGCGCTAAGCAGGTCCACTCTCGGGGACCGGGCTAGGCAACTTTGCCGCCGCGTCCCAATTCTGTCGCATAATCAGTCGGGGGCTAGGGCGGTGCGCGGGACTCGAACAACTTTGCTAGCTGCAGCGTGACAGTCCTAACTATTCCGTAAGGAGCTTCCCGTCAACTCCCGGTGAGCGCGGCTCTTGCCTTTAGCTTTGAGGCGGTTGCTGTGCATAGGTTGTCCCGTTTGTTGCTGTGCTTCGTTGTCGGTGCGTGACGCAAGGGATGCCAGACTGCAATTCCGTAATCGGTCTTGTGAGGCGTTCGTCGCTCGCCCGGACCAAGGTATAAACCGCGCCCGCGGACCTCATTCATTCGCCGGTGTCGCCGACGCCGTGCGGATCAGGCACGCCGCCTTGTTGGCGCCGGATTGTTAGCCAGGTTCTCTGCGGGTGGGTCTGACCCGTTGCTGCCGTTGTCGCTCCGACGGTGGATCGAATCTAGTCCGTTGCTGCTGGCCGCCGGCGTGCCTTCGGGTTCGCGAGCCGCGCGTGCGGATCGTAGTCGACGCCGTGCGCAAGCATCGCCCAGGCTTGGCGCGCATGCTTGTTGGCAACGGCGACCAGGACCTTGCCGAAGGGCAGCCGCGCGGCGAGCGCGCGGATCCACAACTGCTCGGGCGTGGCTCGCTCGGTGGCAATCGCCTGGGCACGCTGCAGACTGCTGCGTGCGCCTTGGATCAGCAGCGTACGTAGGTAGCCGTCGCCGCGACAAGTGATGCCGCCCAGTCGCGCCTTGCCGCCGCTGGAATGCTGTGACGGCGTCAGCCCGAGCCAGGCCGCGAGCTGACGACCGTTGCGAAAATCGCGGCCATCGCCGATGGTCGCCACGAGCGCGTCGGCCGTGAGCGGGCCGACGCCGACCAGTGCCTGCAGTCGTCGGCAGCGGGCATCGAGGCGCGCGCTGGCGGTAATGCGCGCATCGCTGGCGGCCACCAACGCACGCAGACCGCGCCAGTGCGCGGCCAGTTCGTGCAGCAAGACCACCACCGACGTAGGCAAGTCCAGTTCGTCCAGATCGCCGAGTCGGCGCGCCAGTGCCGCATCGGACTGCGCCACGACCACGCCGAATTCGGCCAGCACACCGCGTACGCGGTTTCCGCAGGCCAGATGTTCGGCCTTGCTACCTTCGCGTACTCGGTGCTCGGCCAGTCGCGCCTGCTGCTCGAGTGACTTGACCGGCACGAAACGCATATTGCCCTGGCGCGCCGCGGTGGCAATCGCCTCGGCGTCGTTACGGTCGTTCTTGGCACCGCGGCTCTTGCGGAACGGCGTGACAAACTGGGCGGCGATCAGTTTCGGAACCAGGTCGTGGCTGAGGCAACGCCGGCCCCAGTGGTGCGCGCCGCCGCACGCTTCCATCGCCACAATGCTGCCGATTGGCTGCTGTGCCAGCCATACGGTAAACGCGTCGCGGCGCAGCTCTCTGCGCTGCAAGACAGCGCCGCGCTCGTCTACCGCGCAGGCCGAAAACGCTTGTTTTGCCAAGTCCACGCCGATGGTTATAGTGTGCATGGGAGACTTCTCCTCCGAAGTTACCGATGGTTGGAAAACCATCATGGTCCTCAAAGACCGAGCGGTTGTCCGCAAGGGCGAGAAGTCTCCTTTTTACTCATTCAAGGGGAACCATAATCGTACCGATTATGGTCCCCTTAACTCAGGCGTTAGACCCCCAATCTGGCGGTGCGCTACAATGGGCCGGAACCGGAGACACCCATGAATTTCAGCATTGAGTTTGAGCGCGAAACTGACGGCCGGTGGCTAGCCGAGATTCCTGAACTTCCTGGCGTTCTCGCTTATGGCGCGACCGCCGACGAGGCTATGGGCAAAGCGGAGATTCTTGCACTCCGGGTACTCGCAGAGCGCATCGAGAACGGCGAGATTCGCCCGATGGATCTGACCATTTCGATCCCTGCAGCTGCGTGAGCCAGTGGCCTTCCACTAAGGCCAGAAAGGTCCTCGCGGCTCTTCTCGCTATCGGCTGGGCTCTCAAACGCCAATCTGGTTCGCACAAGACACTGTCGCGCGATGGCTGGCCGGACTACACGTTCGCGTTTCATGACGGCGACGAGATTGGTCCCAACATGCTGACGCGAATCGCAAAGCACACGGGCCTTCGTCCAGAGGACCTGTAGTTACTGACGCAGGCTCTAACTATTCAATCAAGGGGAACCATAATCGTACCGATTATGGTCCCCTTATCTCAGGCGTTAGGCGCATGCGAAATTTTATTGCAGTTCTAGTTTTGACTCTTCTCCTTGCGATCTCAGCCTGCGCAACGGGCCTGAAACGTCGCGGGCAATTGTCGTCCCAGGAAGTCGAGGACTACATGCAACGCGGCCTCATCGCCAGCATATTTATCGGCCACAAAGCCAATTTCATAAGACTGGACAATGGCAAGAAATTCACTGCAACCCTTCCGGATCTGGAAATAATCGCGGCGTACGTAGAGCACCGTAAAGCAATCGGGAAGCCCATCGCCTACCAGATGGAGTAGACGGGACTCTGGGGAGCACCTAACTATTCAATTAAGGGGAACATGTCACCCTACGGGTAACATGTCCCCTTATCTCAGGCGTTAGGCGCACAGTTTCTGCGTCGCAAATGTCATTCTTTCAGGCAAGGTAACTGCGCACACAGCGCCGCAAGTATGGCGGGCAGTTGGTTATCGCGTCGAGGTGTCCAGCGCATTAGCGGGGCAGAGCCCCGCTAATTGAAATGCCGCAGTGTTCGAGTTATAGGCTGCAGACAGTCGGCGCCGTCCGCCTCGCCTGCATTGATCATCCAGCCATAGGCGCCGGCCCGTCACGCGGCAAGTCCCAAGCAGCAAAATCATCTGCTACGCTAGCCTAACTATTCAATCAAGGGGAACCAAAATCGTACCGATTTTGCTCCCCTTATCTCAGGCGTTAGGCGTAAAGAGAAAGCATCCCATGTCCCCAATTCTTGTTCTCGTACTCGTAGTTTTGGCAGCGGCGCTTTGGTTTGTATTTCTGCGTAAGCGGCTTGGCGGCGGCACAGGCCGGCCGACCTCATCGGAAGGCGGTGGCGGCGAGTTCTTCGAGTCGCACTCCAATTCCCCATCTGATGGAGGTGACTGCGGAGGCGGTGACGGCGGCGGCGACTAATAGCCCGAGGCACCGACCACTTCTCGGGCAATCCCAAGCAGCAAATCCATCTGGTACGCTAGCCTAACTAGTCAATCAAGGGGAACCATAATCGTGCCGATTATGGTCCCCTTATCTCCGGCGTTAGATACACCAATTACTTCGGCACTTTCATGCATCCCAGGGTCTCTCCACGTACTCGAAAACTGCTGACAACCATGCTCGCGATTGCTGGCTTCGCAGCGGCAAGCGGAGGGTTATTGGCGAAAGTGGCGAGCAAGGCATCGCCCGACGTTCGCCCTTCATCTGACAGAGCCGACGACATACGCCAACTCAAGATCGCAGTTGCGAGGGAAGATTCCGAACGCGCTGCGATACTCGCCGCCAAGAAGCAGCGATCGCCAAGTACGACAAGACCGATCACGACCGAGGAACTACGACAGCAGTATGCGTTCGAGCTGAATCGCGAGATTCGCAAGCGATGGAATGCAAAGAGCGCGCCGCCCTTGGTTCGGTGCAAGGTGATGTTTGAACAGATTCCTGGTGGATTGGTAGTTCGGATCGAATTTGTAGATTGCCCCTACGCTGAACCCGCTAGAGCAGCCCTGGAACGGGCACTGCGCCTCCGGGAGCTACCGTACTCCGGTTACGAGTCTGTATTCTCGCGTCAGGTGACGTTGACGCTATGTGTCCCCGAGCTGGAGTGCACAATTGGGCCCTCGCTGCGGTAGGCTCTAACTATTCATTCAAGGGGAACCATAATCGAACCGATTATGGTCCCCTTAACTCAGGCGTTAGACCCACATCCCGGGGCGAGTCCTAGGCACTTGCGTCTTCGGTTGTGCTACTTTAGTATCACTTCATGAGAACCGAACTTGTCACCACCTTAAAGCGCCAAGCGACCGAACTCCTATCCGACTTGGAACGGGATAAGGAGCCAATCCTCATTACTCAACATGGCCTTCCGAGCGCGTATCTCGTGGACGTGGCCAGCTTCGACCTTCTGCAGGAACGAATGGCGCTCCTGGAAGGAATCGCGAGAGGTGAAATGGCTGTGGCGGAAGGAAGAACGTTGACCCATGCCCAGGCCAAGTCTCGTATGGCCCGATGGCTCAAGTAATTTGGACTGAGCCGGCGCTCAGCGACCTCGACGCAATCGGCGACTACATCGCGCTGCAGAATCCGGAAGCAGCTGCGTTGCTCATTGCCCGCATTTTCAAACATGTCGATCAGCTAGAAGTGCACCCCGAGAGTGGAAGCAGGCCGGTTGAGCTTAAGCGTTCTCGCTATCGTCAGGTCATAGAACCGCCGTGCCGAATTCTCTATCGTTACGATGGCAAGTCCGTATTCATCCTGCACGTGATGCGATCAGAGCGACTCCTTCGCCCTTCCCGCCTGCGCCGCAGTCAAAAGTAGTCTAACTATTCATTCAAGGGGAACGCGCCTGTGTCCGATTTTCAACCAAGGCTTCGGGGCGGCGCGTCCCCTTAACTCAGGCGTTAGGAACAGTCGAAATATGGTGGATCCTTACCAACCCCCAATCGCCGACCTTCGCGAAAACCTGCCGACCCGGGCCTACTCGCACACGATACTCGCGGCCATTTCCAACTTCGTGGCAATGGCGGTGGCAAACTACGTCCCGGCGGTCAATGGCGTGCAGATTAGCGAAGGGAAGGTTTTGCTTGAAGCAACGCTCACTTCAGTAGCCACAGCTATACTTTTCCTGTCCGTTCGCAGACTTCGTTGGTACGTTGCGATTCTCGTCGGACCAATAGTCGGTTTCTCGCTACTCTTTGGTGCGTTCGTAGTCATTGGCTTTCTTGGCATTGACTACTAGGCGTGCTCTGGGGGAGTTCCTAACTATTCATTCAAGGGGAACCATAATCGTACCGATTATGGCCCCCTTAACTCAGGCGTTAGACCTAATGAGATCCATAGGCACCGCAGCTATTCTCGCGCTTTCTCTGCTGGCCCCAATGGGCGCCCTGGCCGACGGTTGGATTTTCAATAAGGGTAGATTTCCCCAAGGCAAGACAACGGTCTTTACACTGACCACTGACCAGAAGCTGTTCCTGGACTTGATTCGACGCTGCCACCTCGACAACACGAAAACCCCGTATATCTTTCACTTGACGGCGAGCCAGACTTCCGAGCTCTCGAAGAAAACTGGCATTAGAGCGACCCGTTTCCAGGCATTCGACAGCTATAACGGCGAAACAGGCGCGGACGAAGGGCTCAACATCGTTGTTCGCTTTTCACGCGACAAGTTCGAGGTTCCTCACCTCGGACTTGTCACGGACAAGGAAGCTCGCGCCTATGAGACCGATATAATTGGCTGGGATCGCAACCCCCTGGAAGATGTGAATCCCAAGCTGGTAAGACCGGGGTCTTGCCCAGCACCGCGAGTCTAACTATTCATTCAAGGGGAACGCGCCTGTGTCCGATTCTCAACCAAAGCTTCCGGGCGGCGCGTCCCCTTAACTCAGGCGTTAGGCGATGGGAAAGACCGTGAAGCACAAAGACATCCACATCGAGCCAGGCCACATCACGCGCCGTCATTCCGAAGCCGAGGCAGACGAACTCCTGACTCAGTGGCTTGGAGTCTTTGGCAGAAATAGGCACGGCGTCAATTCAAACACGTTCCTTTGGCACATTTTCAGCGGAGACAAGTATCCCAACGTGTCCGGCGCTGAGGCACTAACGCAATACAAGCAGCAGCAAGCCCCGGAATACGTCGTCCTCTCAAATGATAGAAAGGTCGCCTTCGCGACGGACCTGCTCCCCGAGAGATGCTCCTTGCATGACTACTATGTTTTTCCGAGAAATCTGGCGTGGACAATGGCGCTCACCCATGAAGACGGCTGGCTTGGTCCTTTTTTCGCTCGTCACCCAAGTTATGCCGTGCTAAACGACGCAAATTTGGCTAGCCTCAAGAAAGCACAACAGGCAGAAGCGGCGCGGCTCAAAGGATGGCGATAGTGCTGGCTCAGGCACCTAACTATTCCGTAAGGAGCTTCCCGTCAACTCCCGGTGAGCGCGGCTCTTGCCTTTAGCTTTGAGGCGGTTGCTGTGCATAGGTTGTCCCGTTTGTTGCTGT